>Ga0233369_1000221_pt1 | contig 28025 bp, 26 predicted proteins | sample ElkDunMinimDraft_26_FD_191537 | JGI IMG/M metagenome (GOLD analysis project Ga0233369, IMG submission 191537) | Fecal eukaryotic communites from dung pellets of Tule Elk in California, USA - Elk Dung D16 | ecosystem: Host-associated > Mammals > Digestive system > Large intestine > Fecal | place... | reverse complement strand
TTCCAATAGGCTAAGCGTTCTGAATTGTATACTCTGTTCAATGTCATATTCATCGTAGAAATAATTCTTGCGGGTAATTGACCTTTAAAGTATAAGGAGAGTATGCGATAGGTTGTATTCATTTTTGAGGAGGTAAAAATACCATCGGGATCTTTTTTGAAGTCTGTTAATTTTACTTTTATCTCATCTCGTAAATAGATTAAATCTTTGATTTTCTCCTGTACATATTGATGCGTCATCATAATATTTGCTCCGCGAAATACCATATCTCTCCAGTCAAATAATTGTTGATAGTAAGCTGATCGTTGTTCTTTATCATCGCAATCCAGGTAAATTTGGATTTTTCTTGTTAAAATAAACGTGTTCTTTTCCATAATGCTTTTAGTTAAGATGATTTCTTTTTGCTTTTGATTTTAGCGTGTGCTTCAATAAATAGCTTCTTTACCGCAGCACTATTCAATTGTAGTGACTCAGAGATTTGTTCAAATGACATTTGTAATTCATAACGCATATGAAATATTTGAGACTGTAGCTCATCAAATTCTCCATGAATAGTGATCTTTGATGATGTGCTAATAAGATCCATTTTTTGAGAACTGTTGAATATAGATCGAAGATTATCAATTGTTTTTTCAACTTGTAGACCGACTTCATAGTCAGAGATACCACCTAAATAATAAGCAATCCGCTCATAATTGAAGCTATATTTCAAGCATAGCTTAATGAACATCTGCTGATCTTTGTTGAGACTAGGTAAAAGGCTATTGATCTGGCTTAAGCGTTGTTGCTTTTCCTCCTCTAGCTTTTCTAGATATATGAGATCGACTTCAATTTCTTCTTCAATCTCGTAGCCTAACAGAAATTCTTGATAATTGTCAATAGCATCTAGTTGTAACAAACTTCGATTAAATTTATTATGACTTTTGTGATAAAATACTTGAATAGCCGCCTTTATTTGAGTCTTTAAAAAAGATAAGATATCCTCTACATCTTTTACTTTCTTACGAAAAAGCCATAAGCGTAATAAAGCTTCGTGTACAATACTTTCTGCAGCACATTGGTCTTGGGTAGCGCGTTGTGTTCTAAAGAAAAGATATTCATAAAATCGATGATAAAAGAAATTCAGTCCTCTTTCATTGCCTTGTTGAAGAAGAGTCACATAATCTTGAAGTTCCTTCTGTTTAGATATCTTATTCATAATTTTAACAATGGCTAATAGCCAACATTGATCTTAGCGGTCTTAACGGATTTTGTTGGAACTAAGATCGAATGTTGGGTTTATTTTTAAACTGAATAGAATTTTAAGGAACTGATATTGATAATCTAAATATTAGAGCATTATAAAGTCATAATACTGACATGAAACTCGCCGTTGTGTTTCTTTTGATAGGAACAAGTCTTAAGGCTTTACTCTGGGGACTGCCAAGAATGTTTCATATAGCTGGAAAAGAATTTGGTGAGTAGTCATGCTCTCACCTTACGGCGCCACAAGTAGCCTCAATTAATGTTATTTAATATTTTTTTAGCCTATTTACATTTTTAAATCATAAATCACTCAAATAACCATTGTGATTTTACTTAACCATTTGCTTAAAGTGTTACCACTAGGACGTTGTGTATTACAAATGAATTGATTTGATGAGAAACAATAAGTCCTCACCATACGGCTTCACAAGCAGCCTCAATATTTTTTATATATTAAATATCAATATCCATACCTCAAAGAATATCCAGCTATTGCTGTTGGTCACAATAATCCGTAACTTTAAACCAAAGATATTTTATTACATTATATTAACAGGCTTGGTATTCTACTGATTTACCGGTAAAAAACCAGACTTTAATTTTCGTTGAATATGAACACTACTTTTAAAGAAAAAAACGAAACCATGCATATCGGTCACAATATAAAACGTATACGAGAGATTCAGGGAATCAAGCAGGAGGCTTTCGGACAACTTTGCCGTAGTAAATATTCTCAGCAACGAATTTCTGACTTTGAAAATATGGTTGCATTGGACGAACCATTATTAGATGAATTAGCAGCTGCTCTTGGAGTAACTCCAGAATTTGTTAAATCATTCAAAGACGAAAATGTAATTTATAATATTCAACATTCACATACTTTTAATGATAATTCGACTAATTCAAGCCAACATACACATCCCACATTTAATAATGATGGTTCGGATAAGTTAGTTGCATTATTAGAGAAGTTCATAGAAGAGGATCGTATTAAAACTCAATCCATAGCAGAATTGAGTAAGGCCGTTTTAGATCTTACTAATGAGGTCAAAAAGATGAAGGGTGAGAAATAATTTTATTATACGTTTCACCTAATATTAGTCTTTCATAGCTTTTTACATGAATAGAATTGCTCAAAAAATCCCCCAATCAAATTAGTTGTTGGGGGATTTCTTTTTATTCAGCTTAAAGAATTGTTCTTATAAATCTTTTATTACAATTTCAGTGTAAGTAATATATCTAGATTAAGGTATAGAAAATTTTAAATCTTCCAATTTTTTCATATTACCAGCTATACGCGTGTCTAGGGTTTTGTGAGACTCATTGGTCCTTAGTGTAAGGATAACATTTGTCCAAATTAGTTTGATGACATACACTGTCCGTCATCAAGCTAAATTGGACAGTTAGGTCCATTTTCTTCTGGGTAGATTTGTATAAATTTAGCGATTTTTGTTGATTTTATAGGTTATCAAACTAAATTGGACATTTAAGTTTACTTACTGACGGAGATAAGTGTCTCACAAAATGTTCATAAATTTTTGCAACTTTATACTACCTAAAGGGTTTTCTGAAGAAGATGCAAACAAAACATGTATTTGATCCTTCGTAATCCCCAAATCATTAAAATTTATTATCTGTAACTCCAGTTGCCATATAAAGAAGGATTCATCTGGTTGACCTGATATATAAATCATATTATTTGAAATATTTTTGTTGATAAAAAACTAGTTTTCCAGATTGGGTGACACCCTGGATCGTGATCCAATAACCTTTTGCTCTACTATTATTATAAAAGGTTATTTCTTGCTCATTACTCAATTCCAAATCAGGATTCCAATATAATGTCGGTCGATAATCGTAGTCTGAGATAAGACTTTCTAGAATCGTATTGTAGACTTTATTGTCAAATTTAATTCCTCCTAAATAGCCAGCGACAGTTTGTTTATCAATCCGTTTCCCAAATTCGCGATCGATTTCATTAGGCGCTAGTTGGTAAAGACAGGTGGCTGGACCATAGCCACCACTATGTAATGGAAATACATCAAAATATTTAATATAGATAAATTGACTCATATCAGTATCTAGTAGTTCTTTTACTATTTTCCCATCTGTTAATTGAATACCATTTAGGAAAATATAGCCAAATTTGGGTCGTTTAATATTGGTTATCAAATACTGTTCAAGTGACATACTTCTTTTGATGACTTGTTCATCCGAATGAGGATCAAATACAAATTCAGCTTTGCTTTTAAAAAAGCCAGTTGCGTATTTGGCTTCCAAATCGTCTAAGCGCTTTTGTTGTTTTGATCGAAATACAGGGACTTCTCGGATATGATGAACGCCTTTGTTATCAATATAGTAGTCTGATCCATAGTAATATTGCTGATTGGGCTTCAATCCATTGGTTCCTATTTGCTTTTCCATTGGAGGAACATACAATTGATCGACTATTGTTGCATCTGAAAAATGATAATTGATTTTGTATTCTTTAAACTTGAGATCGCTGTAGATCTGAGAAAAGCGTGTTTCCAATGAATCATAGAATGTCATCCCCGGGATGGCAAACCATCCTTTTTCATCGGGAGTAACTTCCGTATACAGCATGTTTTTGTCAGCTTGTTTTTTGTATCCAAATGATATTCCACGAGCACCCATTTTGCTTTTTTTGGTATTGGAGCTTAGTTTTTGATAGCGTTCATAAAACTTATTCCAACTATCTTTATCCATAGTGATATGCCCTTTGAGATATAGTAAGCTGTCTTTTACAGGAGGAATGCGATCTAAATTGACAAAATCCAATGTTTTTATCTTGTCTTGAAAGAGTTCTTCCTGTTGATTTGGACCAGCCAAATACTTTCTCAAATCGACATCCTTAACTTTTAAAAATGGTTTGAGATATAGATCGCTAATGATATTGTCACTTGTGTCAGGAGGCATTTGGATATCACTGATAGCTATAGACAGATAAGCGAGTTCTTCTGTAGGAAGCATAATAGAGATGGTATTTTTTCCTTTTTCTTGATCGGATTTTTCAATAAATCTCACCTCCGGAGTTAATAAATATTCAGGAGAACTTGCTAATAAATATGAGGTTTTCGCTAAAAGTTTTCCTGAATGATCCCGAATAAAAACTTGCAAAGTTCCGGCTTCCAAATCTGTTTTTTTTATATAAATGCTCTTTGTTCCTGGTTTTGAGAAATTCAGTTTGGCTTGAAAGAGTTGACGATAATTGATGCGAGCTTCAAGATCATATTCTGTAGCGATATTACTTTGGACATTGACTTTGATTGAATCACCACTTATCTCCTCAATAGTAGCTTTGCTAGAACAATAATGCATTATCAAAGGTTTCATGATTTCATTGCCCTCATCGGTATTATTCCAAAAAATTTTATAAGCTGCTTGTGGTTCTAGATTCAATTTGATCCTTTCATATCCATCGCTATCTGTTTGAAAGGGGATATTTAGAACTTCTTCTGAATCTGTCACTCTACCTTTGGTGGAAATCCCTTTCCCATTTGACAAGGTGGTTTTGATCAAGATTTCATTCTCAATTCTTGCCACAATACTTCCTCCAATCGGATAAGTTTCTAAGTTGATATTATTTTCTTGAGAAGAGTTTACTTCGATTTCAGCATTTTCTTGAATCAAGGGGATGGCTTTGATAGAGTACAATTCTGGATGATCGGCGATACTTTTCGTATAGGCATTGATAAACAAATTGGAACTGATACTAGCTCTAGGAACAACAAGAAAACCTGATGCCATACCATTTTTGAGGAGTAAAACAGATTGCTGTTTGATTACACCTTCAGAGTTTCCAACATGGAGGTACAGGTTCACAGACTCTCTGTCCAACAAGCCTTTGTTCATGACATAAGCCTTGAACCAAATCGTATCACTCGGAAAATAGGCAGCACGATCAGTATGAACGAAAATCTGCGGTATGGCTTGTGCCTTGACCAAAAAAGGTAATAATATAAGCAATAGGATATGATAGATTCGCATAGATTTATTGATGAGAATCAGGGTCGAGAATATTTATTCTCAACCCTGAGACGTTGGATTAAAGAGTTTATTTTTACTAACGTTATTTCATGTTACTTAATTAAGTACGCAATTTTCTCAAAAGAGGAGCTATTTGCAACTACTTCTTTTAACTCAGAAATATCCCATCCAGACTGCCATATTCGCTTTGTTTTGTCAACTCTACTGATAATCTCCTTTTTGAATTCACTTAGGGTAACCTGCTCCACATATGGCTCATAATCAAAGTCAATCAGGATTTGCCGGCCCTTTAACAAAGGATTACCCCCCCATAGACCAAGATATTTAACCTTGAATGCTTTTTGTATCTTATACTTATACCCGGATGAATCTATTAATTCAAGATTTCCGTAATCAAGCTTTTTCATAAGTTCTTCACTTGTTGACTTCAAGTCTTTTTCCTTGAAATAGACATAAACCATATTATCATTTCTTGGAACTGCAATAACAGGATATCTTAATTCTTTACTCATAATTCAATTTCATTAGTCTATAATTCGACCTCCACCAGAAAAGACTTCTGCTTTGAACCAAGTAGGTGTACCTAGTCTTCTGTAATATCTAAACTAAGGAGTATATTGTTTTAAGACCTTACTATATTCAATTTAATCAAATTATTAACTTTGCTAGTTGGTATTGTAGCCTTATCATAAATGTATTTATAATTTTTTTATATTAAATTCATTTTTATGCAAAAGTCTTTTTATTTTTTATTGTGAGAATAATTCCTGAACTTAAAAAAGTTAAGAATACTGGGTAAAGAGTAAAAAATGTAGAATGGATTGAGGTTAATGATAGACTTAATGCTAAAAACATATGAAGGCAAGCAAGTAGAATCATCCCTACTGTTCCAATGGCAAAAAATAAATGAAATTTTCTCATTTTAATATTATTTACTAACTATAGTTTTTTAAGTTAATTACAGTCTCTTAGTTTGACCGGTAATATTTGTATTAGTAGAATCAATATACAAAAAAATGTCACATCATTATTCTACTTAATACGTAACAAATAAGTTAATGCCAAAAGTCTCAAAAAATGTTCAATAAAGATTAGCTGTCACTTTTTGCTGACGATTTATATAGAAAATTTTAAATCTTCCATTTTTTGAGTATTGTTCAGACTGTCTTCCAATTTTTTCATATCACCAGCTATACGCGTGTCTAGGAGTTTTGCGTAATGCTGAGTTGTTTTGATATCAGTATGTCCAAGCATCTTGGATACGGTTTCTATTGGGACGTTATTTGATAAGGTTATAGTAGTAGCAAAAGTATGTCTAGCCATATGAAAAGTAAGCTCTTTGTTGATACCACATACGTCTGCTATTTCTTTGAGATAACTGTTCATTTTTTGATTGCTGAGTACAGGAAGTACAAGATTCTTTGCTATGCATGGTGGATAATCCTTATAGCGAGCTAATATAGAAAGTGCTTTATCCAATAAAGGAATATGAAAAGGTATCTCAGTCTTTTCTCTATAAGTCATTATCCAAAGTTTACCATCTATACCTTTTGCAATATCGTTAGATGTCAGTTTTTTTACATCTACATAGGATAAACCCGTATAACAACAGAAAACAAAAATATCACGAACATGTGCAAGTCTGGGTATAGCGAATTTTTTTTGTTCGATTTTAATTAACTCATCAGCTGTTAGAAATGTCTTTACTTTTGGTTTTGCCTTATTTTGATAGTATGTAAAAGGATCTTCTATAATCCATTTATGTGCAATACATATTCTAATAATCTTACGTAAGTGTTTTATGTACTTTGCTGCTGAAATATCGGTGCAATTTAACGATGAACGTAAGTAAAATTCGTAACCCGATACAAAAGCATAATCAATCTTTCTTACCTCAATATCTTTTGAAGCGTAATTGCTTTTAATATATCTCTCGATATGGGAAATGGAAGTTTTGTATCCCTTTAGGGTATTAGGTTTGAAGCCTTTTCCTATAAGTGCAGTCATTTGCTCGTTATGATCTAAAAATACATTTAGGAGTGTTTTTCGTTGGATATGTTTGCCGAGATATCTAAGCTTTACGGACTCTGCTGTAATCTCCTCACCGTTTTTAGTCATCTGCAAATGCACTTCATTAATCTTGTATTGAAGTGTATCCAGATAGCTGTTTAAAGATTTGACATCTTCTTTTGTGCCTTTGGCACGGTTGCCCCTGGAGTTCCATTTGATAGGATCACATTCTTTTCCTGTGGATACCTCTTTCGGGATTCCATTTACAGTGATGCGCATGTAAATCGGTTTAGGGCCAGATGTGTAGTTTTTGGGTTTCTTCAAGTAGAAGAGCAAGGAATAATTTTTACTCATGATCTAATCATTTAAGTGTAACAAAGTTAGCCTTGCAGCAAAACGAAATCAAGATGTTCAATGATTAAATGTCTTGTAAATCAAAATATTAAATCTGTTTCAGTGAGTAAACTGTTTTAAAAAAATGACTCATCGAATGACTCACTTTTTTATTGAGAATTGTTGTAAGTTATTGTAAATACTGAAAAACAAAAAAGCTTGCAATCATTTGATTTGCAAGCTTTTGTATGTTTTGATCTGAAGATCTGTAGCCCGTAGGGGAATCGAACCCCTGTTTCCAGAATGAAAATCTGGCGTCCTAACCCCTAGACGAACGGGCCGTTATTTGTTTCGGTGTGCAAATATAGTTTTATTTTTTTGATGAGCAAAAAAAAGTAAAAAAAAATTGTTATATATGTATACATTATACAATTCTAGATATGATAAGTTACCAATTTCGTTCTATTTTACTGCTGTTCATAATAGGTATTATTTGTAGTAAATCAACTTATTCCCAGTCAATTGCGGGTGATTTAGCAATTCATTGGAAGCCTTCTTCTAAATATAATGGAAAGGATAACTTGAATCTATCTTTAACCATAAAAAATAAAGGCAACAGAGATTTTAAATTGTCAGAATGGGATTTATTCTTTAATTCCATGTTTCCTGTAATAGATAAAGAGACTGAAAAATATATTCTTTCTGATTTGCGAGGTAACACGTTTAAAATATCATTTCGATATAATTTAAAGGCAAAAGATTCCATTCAAATTGATTATGAGAGTAAATACCCAATTGCTAATATCTCAACGATGCCTAATGGCTTCTATCTTTTAAATAAAGCTGACCAGAAGACTTTTTTAGGAATTTCAAATGTAAGTTATGATCCAATAGCTAGAAATAAGGAAGAGAACAATGAGTATTTAGAAAATCTCTATACTAAAAATGCTTTTTTTGAAAAATCTGTAGAACCGCTGTTGATATTTCCGACTCCTAAATATTTAAAAAAATTGGATGGTGAATTTGCTGTGAATCGCATTTTGAAAATATATGGAAATGATAAGGATCTTCAGATTTTTGAGCGTGAAGTTGATCGATTATTTATTACCGAACATGTTAATTCACAGTATCAAGCAGATATTATTTTGATGTACAATAGTACGCTCGGCAGAGAAGCGTACAACCTAATTATATCAAAACAAAAAATAACTATTGAATCGTCCAGCTCTACTGGTCTCTTTTATGCATTACAAAGTATAAAATCGCTTTATAAAGGCTTAGAGAACAAGTCATATTTACCGGCGTTAGAAGTTCATGATAAGCCAAGGTATAGTTACAGAGGATTTATGATGGATATCGCGCGTAACTTTCGTGACAAGGCTGTCGTTTTAAAATATTTGGATTTGATGGCTGAAAATAAGCTAAATGTTTTTCATTTTCACTTCATCGAGGACGAAGCTTGGCGCATTGAAATTCCAGGACTTCCGGAACTTACAGAGGTCGGTGCTAGACGTTCGCCATTGTTTCATCTGGGAAATGCATTGCAACCTGCTTATGGTTCTGGTATTGATGAAACTAAATACTTTCTGAGTCGAGCTGATTTTATAGAAATCTTGAAATATGCAAAAGAAAGGCATATACAGGTCGTGCCAGAAATAGAAACACCAGGGCACGCGCGTGCATCTATTAAGGCTATGGAATACCGCTACAATAAATATATGTTAGCGGGTGATAAGACGGCCGCTGAAGAGTATTTATTGCATGATTTGGATGACAAGTCTGAATACAACACTGCGCAGAATTTTGGGGACAATGTTCTAAACCCAGCATTACCATCTGTTTATAGATTTTTAGATAAAGTGCTTACTGAGTTTAAATCGATGTACGCTGAAGCAGGAGTGCCATTTGAGAAAGTTTCTTTAGGTGGTGATGAAGTTCCTCCTGGTGTCTGGGAGAAGTCAACAAAAATTAAAGCGTTGATGGACAAGGAAGGAATGACAAGCGTACATCAAGTTTGGACGTATTACATTTCCAAAATCAATGAATTGTGTATTTCAAAGGGATTGCAAATGGCTGGTTGGGAAGAAATAGGCATGGTAAATAAGGGATCTGGTATGGTTGTAAATCCTGAAATGCCCCACAAGCAAAATATGCAATTGGATGTTTGGAATAACATAATTGGTGGGGGGCAAGATGATTTGGTCTACAAACTTGCAAATGCGGGGTATCCAACGGTATTGATCAGTGCTTCTAATACATATTTTGATATGATGTGGGACACTTCATTTGATGAGCCCGGTTTGAAATGGGCGACTTACGCAGATTTATATCATTCATATTCTCTGTTTCCAGAAGATTATTTTGCCAATATACACACCTATTATAGTGGAAAAAAATTGGAGAAATCATATATAAATAAGTTGGTTCGCATTACTGAAAAGGGTAGGTCTAACTTCTTAGGAATTAAAGGAGGCGTATTTGCCGAAACATTGCTGGAAGATGAGAATTTGGATTATCTGGCATTTCCTAGGTTTTATGTCTTAGCAGAAAGAGCTTGGTCGCGAAGGAGAACATACGAGAGCGAATCAACATTTGATAAAGGGAAATTTGATAAAGATTATGTTGCATTTCTGGATCGTGTCGGTCAAGTTGAACTTCCTTCAATTAAAGATAAGGTAGCTTTTCGTCTTCCGAGAGTTGGATTGAGAATTGATAATACTATTGTTAAAGGCAATTTAGAATATCCTGGATTTCAAGCGTATTATACGCTAGATGGCAGTAATCCATCATTGGAATCTCCTCTTTTCGATTTCAAAAATGGTATTAATGTAAAACCTGGAAATATTTTAAAAGTTGCGGTTGTTGATACGGAGGGAAGGGTCGGGCCAATTTCGACTATAGAACTATAGAAACACAAAATGCCAGATTTGATTAGTCTGGCATTTTATATTTTGAAAGAATTTTTACTAATATTTTTTACTGATGTGTGCCATTTGAATTGCCGTAACAGCAGCTTCTTCGCCTTTGTTGCCATGCTTGCCGCCTGCGCGATCAGTTGCCTGCTCTAAATTATCAGTCGTTAAAACACCAAAAATAACAGGCTTGTTGTACTTAATTGCAACATTGCTAATGCCATTTGCAACAGCATCACAAATAAAATCAAAGTGTCTAGTTTCACCTTGAATAACACAACCTAAACAAATGACTGCATCTAGATTTTGATTGCGCAAAACGATGTCAGCACCAGTAATTAATTCATAACTTCCAGGAACTTCAATAATATCGATATTCTCTTCAGTACCACCATTTTTCAAAATTCCATCGATAGCACCATTTAATAATGCTCCTGTCACCTGTGCATTCCATTGGGATACTACAATTGCAAATTTCAATCCTTGAGCACTTTGAACTTGGATGTGAGAAAAATCGGATAAATTTTTTAGCGAACTTGCCATAATATTCTTTTTTTAACTAAAAAGGCCGCTTGATAGCAGCCTTATTATGTAATGATTGTTTTGTTTAATACAATTATTGCTTAGCTTGCACACGAGCTAAAGGGCCGTCTATTGTCGAAGCTTCAGCGCTTTGTGGATAATCAGTTTTGATTTGTTGGTAAGCTTTTTCCGCTTTTTGGTACTCATTTAATTGCTCATTAACTAAACCTAGCTTTTTTAAGAATAAAGGTGTAGTATATGAGTTCTTAGATTTACCTACAGCTTTCTCATAATATTCAGCAGCATTTTTGTAATCGTGGCTGTCTGAATATGCGTCACCGATCAATCCTACTACTAGTGGATCCAGAATGTCACTACCAGTGTCTGAATATTTTTTTAAATAGTTGATTGCTTCTTGGAAATTTCCTTCACGTAAATATAAACCACCTAAATAAGCATTCGCAATATTTGCAGATGGTGTGTTTGAATATTCGTCTGCGATCTCTTTTAATCCTGTAAAACTACCATCACCTTCGATAGCTTTCTTTTGTAAAGAATCTATAAGAACATATTCTTCGGCTTGATACATTGCATCAGCAGCAGTTTCTGCTCTAGGAGCTAAATATAATTTTTGGTAGCCTATATATAAAAGAATTAATACGACAACAGCGCCAATGATGAAAATCAGGCTTTTTTGATTGTCTTGAAAAAAAGATCCTTTTTGATCTGTAGAATTAAGATTTGTTGACATTAGTTTATATTAAATAATACTATGGAACGCAAAAATACACTTTTATTGAAAATTTCCAATAGTGATTTCTATAAAATGCTAAATTGACGCGAATTAACTTGTGTGTATCGACGGATGATCTAATGATTCGTAAATTGAATTCTGACTTTTAAATTCAGGTACGATAACCTTCATCTGACGAACAATATTTATGCTTTGTTGAGTTTGAACCATTTCGAATAAGACATCCAATTGTGATTTTACTTCCTCAAAACAGTTTTCTCTTACTTTGGCAATCATGATTTTTTCATGGTGGGTCGGTAAAGTATTTTCCAAATCATTAAGCAATTCCTCATACAATTTTTCGCCCGGTCTAAGACCTGTGAATTTGATTTCTATATCTTTGTTTGGTTCAAATCCAGAAAGTTTAATCATCTTCTTCGCTAAATCAACGATTTTAACGGATTTACCCATATCAAATACAAAGATTTCGCCACCATTACCCATACTACCAGCCTCGATTACCAATTGACACGCCTCAGGTATAGTCATGAAATAACGGGTAATATCTGGATGAGTTACAGTTACTGGGCCACCTTTTTCAATTTGTTCTCTAAAACGAGGTATAACTGATCCATTTGAACCTAATACATTACCAAAACGTGTTGTAATGAATTTCGTTCTTTTCTCTACATTGTCTTTTTCCAGCTTGTAATTCAGCGCTTGCACATAAATTTCTGCGATACGTTTAGTTGCTCCCATTACATTAGTCGGATTCACGGCCTTATCTGTGGATACGAATACGAATTTTTTAGCTTTAAATTCAACAGCAAGATTTGCTATGTTGATAGTGCCCAATACATTCGTTCTAACTCCTTCAATTGGGTGATTCTCTACCATTGGCACATGTTTATATGCTGCAGCATGGTAAACAATTTGAGGTTTAAATTCTTCAAACAAATAATGCATACGATCATAATTTTTTACATCTGCGATATAAGTATGATATATTTGATCTTTAAACTTTTCTTGCAAATCAAGGTGTAGGTTGTGCAAAGGAGATTCCGCTTGATCGCAAAGAATAATGACCTGAGGTCCAAATTTACTTATTTGTGTTGCGATCTCACTGCCTATTGAGCCAGCTGCACCTGTTACTAAAACGCGCTTACCTCTTAACTGTTCTGAAATAGATTCGTTATCTATTTGTATAGGAGCTCGCTCTAGTAAATCCTCAATTTTAACATTTTTGATGTGATTTACAGAGAAATCACCATTCATAATTTGTTTTGCTGGTGGAATGGTTAGTACAGAGATATTATGCTCTAAACAGATTTCAATTATTTGCGCTTTTTTATCAGAAACTAAAGAAGGTGTAGCTATGATTAACTCGTCTACTGAAAGTTTATTTATAACGTTTATTAGGAATTCAGATTTGTAAATGCGAACTCCGTCAATTGATTTACCAACTTTAGTTGGGTTATCATCGAGGAAACCAACAATTACTTTATTTGTAGTTAAATCGTGGTCAAAAGTTCTTTTTACTGCTATTCCTAATTCCCCTGCACCAAAGATTAATACATTCTTTTTAATCTTTTTAGCTGTTCTAGAATATTGGAAAAATACCTTTATTGAGGTGCGGTATATTACAAGACCAACAAATAAAAGTAAAGAGTAAATTATTATTAATGAGCTGTCAATTATATTCGGTAATCTTAATGCAAGTAATAATAATTTAGCACCAAATAGAATGATAACTGTTAATAAATTACTTGATAAAATGCGAATGGAATCTGTGGAGCTAGTGTATCTAACTATTCCGGCGTATAATTTAAATACTATAAATGAAACAACAGTTGCTCCCAAACACAATAGAAAAGCACTTGCGAAATCATTTGGACTAAATAAGATATTTTTAGTATCTTGAAAAATGTAATAAGCAATTAAAAATGCAATAATTGCTGATGTAAGGTCTAGAAAAAATATAACCCATCTAGGTAATATTTTTACATGGTTAATAACTTTAAAAATTTTCATTTATAATTTTAGCCTGCGTATTCCGCAAAGCTATCAAAAAATGGAATATAAGTTAATATTCTTTTTGCAATTATTTATCAAAAGGATTAGAATAGTAACAATATGACTAATTATAGTGAGGAAGTGTTTGGGCAAACAAAGGAATTATTAAAATCTGTAGGAAAGAGTAAACGTGAATTGGTGATTGGTATTCCTAAGGAAACTGTCTTTCAGGAAAAACGTATTGCTTTAACGCCGTTATCAGTTGCTCTCTTAGTAGAATATGGACATCGAGTAATAATAGAGAGTGGAGCAGGTGATTCTTCTAACTTCTTGGATCACCATTATAGCGAACAGGGGGCACAGATTGTTCATGAAAAAGAGCGCGTATACAATTCGGATATCGTAATTAAAATTGCAGGTCCAACTTTAGATGAAGTTAAGTTGATGCGTAATAAGCAAATTTTGCTTTCATCACAACAACCGAGTCTGCTGGATAGTGATGTCTTACAAGCGTTAATGAAGAAACAAATTACTGCTCTATCGTATGAATATTTACAAGATGAGGGAGGACATCTTACTGTTGTGCGTGCGATGAGTGAAATCGTAGGTGCTACCTCTATACTCGTTGCAGGAGAATACCTGTCAAATGTATTTGATGGAAAGGGGCTAATGCTAGGAGGAATAACAGGTGTGCCGCCAACAGAGATTGTAATTATAGGAGCAGGTACTGTTGGGGAGTTTGCAGCTCGAACGGCTATTGCACTAGGCGCACAAGTAAAAGTCTTTGATAGCTCGGTATATCGACTGCGGAGGCTACAAAACAATATTGGTTCTCGTGTATACACTTCGGTAATTCAACCTATAATATTGAATAAAGCTATTAAATCTTGTGATGTCGCAATTGGCGCGTTACGTGCCAAAAATGGTCGATCAGCTTGTTTAATATCTGAGGAAACAGTTTCGGAAATGAAGCCAAATTCAGTTATTATTGATGTTTCTATTGATCAAGGAGGATGTTTTGAAACATCAGAAATAACCACGCACGACAAGCCAGTTTTTCGAAAATACGATGTAATTCATTATTGTGTTCCAAATATTGCGTCACGAGTTGCTCGTACCGCGACGTATGCACTAACCAATATTTTTACACCTATACTATTGCAAATTGGGGAATGTGGTAGCTTTAGCAATTTGATTTGGAGTCATTCAGGTATTCGAAATGCTGTTTACCTTTATCAAGGAAATCTTACAAATAAAGATATTGCAGATCGATTCAATATTCCCTACAAAGATTTATCTTTGATGATAGTTGCAAACCAATAAAACCTATGAAACTATTTCTAACACTATTTATGACCTTATTGTACGGATTTTTACAAGCACAAGAGCAAATTACTTTATATGCGGAGATTCCGAACACGAAAGACACTGCAAACATTGAAAAGAATAAACCTGAGTTATATGCTTATATACCAAAAGAAATAAAGCATACAAAAGTATTTCTGATTCTTCCGGGAGGAGGATATAGCCATCATGCTATGGATCACGAAGGGCATCAAGTTGCTAATCGTTTAAATGAGCAAGGTTATTGTGCATTTGTCCTAAAATACAGATTACCATCTGCTAAGCAACAAATAGATAAGCGTATTGCTCCTATTCAAGATGCCCAACGTGCTTTAGTAGTAACTAAGGAAAAGCTCAAAGATTTAAAATTAGAAAATCCGCAAGTTGGTGTTCTTGGATTTTCGGCGGGAGGACATCTTGCTTCCACGCTCTCTACACATTTCGACACGGATTATCACCAAATGAATTTAACTTCAAAAGATCTTCGCCCTGATTTTTCGGTATTGGTGTATCCTGTAATTTCAATGGAAGATGGAGTAACGCACAATGGATCAAAAACAAATCTTATTGGTCCGAATTTTACAACAGAAGATGTTATACGATTTTCGAATGATAAAAACATAAATACTTCGACTCCTCCAACGTTTTTGATTCATGCAAAGGATGATAAGGCAGTTCCGATTGAAAATAGTTTGCGCTACCAACGAGAATTAAATAAGTATAATATTCCAAATTATTTATTCTCGTACGAGCAAGGAGGGCATGGTTTTGGTATGAATAATAAACAAGAACCAAGAGATTGGTTTGATGTAATGATAAAATGGATAGATAATATTAAATAGTAAGGATGAAAAAAGTGTTATGGAGTTTGGGCGTATTTTTATGTTTTGTGATGACAGCAAATGCTCAAGAGTGGAAAGTAAAATTGGGAGAGCAAACTCCTAAATTTAAAATAGAAGGTAGAAATAATCAGATAATATCTTCAGAAAGCCTTAAAGGAAAAGTCGTCTTATTAAACTTTTTCGCAACTTGGTGTCCGCCTTGTAGACAAGAATTACCACGATTGCAAAAAGAGATATGGGAAGACTTAAAGGCAAATGAAGATTTGGCTGTTTTTGTATTGGGAAGAGAAGAAGGATGGGATAAACTGGACCCATTTATGGAAAAGCATAACTATACGTTCCCGATTTTCCCGGATTTGAAAAGAGGAGTTTTTGGTTTGTTTGCTGATCAATCCATTCCACGAAATGTAGTTCTTGACCGCAATGGAAAGATTATTTACCAATCCATTGGTTTTGAAGATAAAGAATTTTCAAAAATGGTTCAGCTGATTAAGAATGAGCTGGAAAAGAAATAAAATCTAATATTTCAAGAGCGACTCCTGTTCCTTGCGGAATGGGAGTTGTTGTTTTTACAATAGCATGGATATCGAATTCAGCATTGCTAATCAAATATTCGCTATAAAATCCCCTAAATTTAATTTCATGGATGAAAAAAGATGAATTCACATCTTCTCTTACATCAATCCATTCTTGATGAATTGCGATAGGTTCAGCAGTTAAAATACCTAATGCTTTTGCCTGATCCACGCCAAAAATGTTGCTTTTTGCCAAAAGCAAAGCTGTATATGGATGTTTTGGCTGATAATATAAATCTTTCGGATGACCTGCATCCAAAATTTTTCCGTTTTGCATCACAATCAACGCATCGGCCATAGCCAGTACTTCCGCGGGATCGTGTGAAACCAGAATAACAGTAAGTCCAGTCTCGCGTACGATTTGTTTAATATCTTGTTGAAGTCCATCTCGAAATGCTGCATCTACTTGGTTGAACGGTTCGTCCATCAAAAGCACTTCAGGGTCATTAATCAAAGCACGCGCAATTGCTACACGCTGACGTTCACCGCCACTAAGATCAGCCACACGTTGTTGTGCGAGATGATCTATCCTTAACTTTTTTAGAATTTCCGCAGTACGTGATTGCTTATAGTCCAAATTCGTATTTGGCAATTGTGAGGCGATATTATCCCACACTTTGGCATATAAATTTAAATCATCAAAACCTTGCGAAACCATTTTCATAGCGTCGTGTCCAGGGATTAATTTGTCTTTACGTGTTGGAACTAACCAGCCTTTGTATCGCACTTCGCCGTTATTTGGTTCTAAAAGACCATAAATCAATTTCAGTAGTGTACTTTTTCCACTTCCAGATTCACCGATGATAGCTGTGATTCTGTTTGCTTCTATTGAGAAAGAAACATTATTGACCGCTGTGACTTCCTCTTTTGCTGTGAAAATAGAGGTTAAATTTTCGCCGTAAATAGCAGCAACGTCCAATTTTTGAGTATCCGTGTGAATATATTTGCAAGATGAAGTAGTAGCCATAAAATAAAAATGCCGAAATTTTCTTTCGGCATAAAAATAGGGTTTAAAAATGAATTATTTGGATTAAAATCCTAAAGTAAGACCAAATGCTAAGTTGTTTAGGTTTTTCTGTGCAGGACTTTTTTCAAAGAAATCATTAACATAATATTTTGCAAATATTCCGAAATCATCGTAGCCTAATCTCACAAATGGACCATATTGAAACGAAGCTAAACTATAATTATCTTTGAATTTTTGTTTGCCATTTTCTTTACTTTTCAAACGTTGTGTACCTTTTAACAAAACTCCTGTCATTGCACCAAAGGCTACTTTAACACGTTCGCCTTTTCTATTTTTATCACTTCTCCATTCGAAAGTTAATGGCAAACGCAAGTAAGTTGTCGTAAAAACATTTTTAGAATAATCTGTATCATTCGGGTCAATTTCTGTGTAAGAAATTGGAGAAGTATTCTCATTTAACAAAATGTTATTTTCCAAACGTAGGTAATTCCATTCAAAACCTGCAGAAATGTAGGTTTTAAAATTGTCGCTCGCACGTAATCCAAATTGTGCTATATCAAAACCGAAGTTGGAAGCTTTTTTATATTTCAAAAATTGATTTTCATCCGAAAGCGAAAAAGCCCCATCATCCATTATTCTAGAAAATCCCCAATCAATTCGTGAAAATGTAAGTCCTCCGAAGGCACGTGGGTATTTGTTATTATTAGACTCACTCTCTCCTAATATTGTAAAGCTTTTATTATTCGATTTTACGGTGTCTGTTTGCTCTACTACTACAGTTGTTGTAGTTATTGTTTGCGCATTTAGTGTAGTTAAAGTAAAGATACAAAGTCCTAAAGTTGCTATTATCTTGTTATAAGTTTTCATATATCTATTTGTTAATTAAGGTTATTTTCTTGCTAATGAATTGTATATGTTTAATGAAATAGAACCTTCTTCATCGTTTCTAAATTCTATTTCTTTATTTTCTTGTATATCGATGCTTTTTGTTATGATATTCTTTGTTATTCCATTTAATACACGTGTCACAATAGATGATTTTGCTTCTTCTTGTTGTGTTGTGAGCGCATAAGAAGGTTGAACACCGCTATTTATTGGCTCTAAAGTTTTTACTTCTTCAATAAAAGGTTGGTTAATCTCAATGTCTGCAGATACCGAAGCTACTATATTTTCCAAGTGTACAATCTCTTCTTTTTGAGAGTTTTCGTTAATATAATTCTCTGAATTACCTATTACTTCAGCAGATGTTTCCTTGATTTGTATCTCTTTCGAAATGCTAGCTAAACTTTGTTTCTCTACAGGTTTACCTAAATTGTTTGTAGGCGTTTCCACAATACTTTTCTTTTCGGATTCAGTTGTATTTGAATTCGGCTGAACAGTTTGTTTTTCCATTGCGCTCAAGACCTCTTCGGTTTTTTCATGACCAGAAGGATTAGGCATTTTATAAAAAGTCAATCCAACGCCAAAGAACAATAAAAGTATTGCTGCAATAGAAAGCTGAGCTCTATACTTAACATAGAAAGGAATTACTTTTTTCTCCTTGGCTAATTTCTGCTCAATACCTTCCCACACCCGATTGCTCGGTGCCTCTTCCGCATGCTCGAAAGCATCTTTGAATAGTTTATCTAAATCTTTTGACTCCATATTATATCGAGTTTTCTTTAATCAATTTTTGTTGTAGAACTTGTCTTGCTCTTGAAAGTTGTGATTTGGAATTTCCTTCCGAAATTTGCAACATTTCTGCTATTTCTTTGTGGCTATATCCTTCTATAGCATATAAATTGAAGACAGTTTTGTAGCCTAGAGGCAATTCTTTAATGATTTTTAGTAAGTCTTTGTAGGTAGTGTTGTCACTTGTGAAATAACTGTGCATCGTGTTTTCATGTTGCTCTTCGATACTATCTGTAAACTTATCTTTACTCTGGCGATAGCTTTCGATAGCTGTATTGACCATGATGCGTTTTACCCAACCTTCCAAAGAACCTTTGCCATCATATAAATGATATTTGGTAAAGACTTTGATGAATCCATTTTGAAGAATGTCTTCTGCCTCGAGTGTTGTCTGCGCATAGCGTAAACAAACCACAAACATTTTTTTGGAGAAAAAATTATAGAATAGCGCTTGAGCTTTCTTGTCCTGCGCACAGCAACCTTGCCATATTCTATCTAAGTTAAAATTCTCCAATTGATGTTAGTTTAATAGGAAGACGCACGTAATCGGAGAAAGGTTGCATGGGTATTGAAAAAAATTATTTTTTTTCCAGAGTAATTAATCGATGTTGATTATCATTTACCTCAATCGCGACTTTTACGTAGTTCAAAGGCAATAGATTAGGGATTTTTTCGGACCATTCTACAAAACAATAGTCTCCTGAATAAAAATATTCCTCATAGCCCATATCCAAGGCTTCCATTTCACTTTTAAGTCTATAAAAGTCGAAATGAAAAATACTTCCGGAAGGAATAGAGTATTCGTTGACGATTGAAAAAGTTGGGCTTGAAGTATGTTCTGTTACGCCTAAAGCAAGGCACAATTCATTAATAAAAGTAGTTTTGCCTGCCCCCATATTACCATATAACAAAAATATACGTTCATTTGCGAAAGTATTTACAACTATTTGAGCAGCTTCTTTTAGTTCGTTTAAATCTTTAACTACTATTTCCATTTTGCAAAACTATCATTTTGGGATGTAAGTGGCGTAAGGAATAATCATTTCTTCGAGTGAAATGCCGCCATGTTGAAATGTGCCTGAAAAATAATTTGCAAATTGATTGTAATTATTCGGGTAAACAAAGTAAACATCTTCCTTTGCAAACAGAAATATAGAACTCATATGCAATAGCGGAAGCTGCGCATCTTGTGGATTTTTTATAGTAAAAACATCTTTACTGATGTAATTTAAATTCTTGCCCTGTTTATAACGAAGATTAGAGTTGGTATTCTTGTAGCCAACAACTTTACTTGGTTTCTTGACGCGAATAGTTCCGTGATCAGTCGTTATGACGATGCGGACATTTTTTTGAGAAAGCCATTTGAGTGCATCCAAGAGAGGAGAATGTTCGAACCAAGAAAGGGTCAAGGAACGATATGCAGCCTCATCGTTTGCTAGTTCACGAATCATAGCCATGTCTGTACGTGCATGAGAAAGCATGTCTACAAAATTATACACTAGAACATTGAGGTTATTGTTCATCAAATTGCTCAAATTGTCTACCACATCTCGACCTTGTTCTAAGGTTAATACTTTGGTATAACTGTGTTTAATTTCCTTGCGATATATTCGTTTCAGTTGGTCTGCAAGAAACTTATCTTCATTTAGGTTCTTTCCACCTTCATCATCATCATTTTGCCATAAATCTGGAAACCTTTTTGACATTTCTAAAGGTGTAAGACCGCTAAAGATTGAATTACGAGCATATTGTGTTGCGGTAGGAAGGATACTATAATAATTGTCTTCTTCCTCCAAACGGAAATAATCAGTTATGACATCATTAATCTGCTTCCACTGATCGTAGCGAAGGTTATCAATCAGAAAGAAAAAAGTTGGACGTTCGTCGGATAGTGCAGGAAGCACTTTCTTTTTAAAAAGTTGATGCGACAAAACTGGAGACTCTTCTGGATTCTTCATCCAGTTGAGATAGTTTTTTTCTATGTATTTGAAGAAAATATTATTTGCTTCCGCTTTTTGAGTGCGCAATATTTCGTGCATACTTTCATCTTCTAGCTTTTCAAGCGAAAGTTCCCAATAAATTAATTTTTTATAAGCCTCTACCCAGCCCTCAAAATCTAAACCGTCATTAATTAATAGCCCCAGATTTTGAAATTCTTGTTGATAAGCCATCGAGGTTTTTTCGTTGACAATACGTTTGTTTTCGGTGAATTTTTTTATCGTTAAGAGTATTTGTCTTGGATTCACAGGCTTTATGAGATAGTCATCTATTTTGGCACCTATCGCTTCTTCCATAAGGTGTTCTTCTTCATTTTTAGTGACAAGAACATTTGGAATGGTCGGATTTATTGATTTTAGAATACTCAAAGTTTCTAAGCCCGTCAAACCAGGCATGTTTTCATCCAAAAATACCAAATCAAAGGGTTCATTTCGAAAGGCTTCAACGGCATCGGTTCCATTATTTACGGTTTTGACTTTATAGCCTTTATCCTCGAGAAGTAAGATATGTGGTTTTAGGAATTCGATTTCATCATCTGCCCACAAAATATGTGTTTTTGCCATTTGTATATTCAAGTTTGAAAAGAACAAAACTGTTAAATCAAGTGAATGTAAAATTGACTATTCTGTTCCTAAAATTAAGTTGTATAATAGTCATAAAAGGAGGATTATTCCAAATAACTACCTTTTTTTAACATTAATTAACGGTAATCTCTTTATCTTTGCACGTATCTTAGATTAGGTGTTTTTTATTGATAACCGAAGCATAAGTATAAAGATAGCAAAGTTCATAAAGTAATAGACTGTTGAATAAGAAAAAAATCATTAATGATCCAGTTTACGGTTTTGTATCAATACCGTCTGGTTTTATCTTTGATCTGATTCAACACCCTTATTTTCAGCGCCTACGTTATATTAAACAGGTGAGTATGACACACATGGTTTATCCAGGTGCACTTCATACACGTTTTCAACATGTGATAGGTGCAATGCACTTGATGCAGTTGGCAATTGATACCTTACGTAGTAAAGATGTATTGATTTCGGATGAAGAAGAAGAAGCGGCATTAGTTGCGATTTTACTGCATGATATAGGGCATGGGCCCTTTAGTCATTCTTTAGAACACACTCTTATCGAAAATGTGTCGCATGAAGTGATTTCTTCCCTGCTGATGGATAGGTTGAATGTTGAATTTGAAGGAAGACTTTCTCTAGCTATTACGATTTTCAATGATAAATATTCTAGACGGTTTTTACATCAATTAGTTTCTGGGCAGTTGGATACTGATCGAATGGACTACTTGAATCGTGACAGTTTCTTTACTGGGGTTTCTGAAGGTGTAATTTCCTTTGATCGCATCATAAAGATGCTGACAGTGGTAAATGACGAATTGGTCGTGGAAGCAAAAGGAATTTATTCCGTAGAAAAATTCTTAATTGCACGTCGTTTGATGTACTGGCAAGTTTATTTACACAAAACTGTAATTGGTTCTGAGCAAATGTTAATAAAAGCATTAAAGCGTGCAAAGGAATTAGGAAATAGTGGTGTGGATTTGTTTGCTACCCCTGCTTTGCAGCATTTTTTGAGAAACAGAATCAATTCTGAAAATTTTGTCATTCATGAAGAGCATTTGAATTGGTTCACAAAATTGGATGATACAGATATTCTTTCGGCTTTGAAATGTTGGACTGAACATGAGGACTTTATTTTAAGTACACTTTGTAAAAAAATATTACGTAGAGATTTATTTAGAACAGAATTGCGTTCGGTTGATTTTGAAATGGAAGAAATCGAATTGTATAAAAATAAAACTAAAGAATACTTTCAACTGCAGGATGATGAGGTTGATTATTTTGTTTACCATCAAATAATTCACAATTCAGCTTATAATGCAGATAAGGAACCTATCCAGATTGTAAATAATAAAGGGCAATTGTTGGATATAGCAGAGGCTTCGGATTTATCAAATTTGGAAGCATTGTCAAAGAAAGTTATAAAATATGCATTAACATACCCAAAAGAAATAGGGTTTGTCGATGTTGGCATTAGCCCAAAATATTAAACTAATTTCAGAAAAAAAGATACATTTGTAGTACATGCAGTTTACAGCGGAGCAAATAGCGACATTATTAAATGGTACAGTTGAGGGGAATCCAGAGGCTTTGGTCTCACAATTGGCCAAAATTGAAGAAGGGGTTGAGGGAGCATTGTCATTTTTGTCTAATCGCAAATATGAACATTTCTTATACGAAACAGCATCTAGCATAGTTATCGTAAATCAAGATTTGGTGTTGCAAAAACCAGTAAATACCACACTAATTCGTGTTGAAGACGCTTATACTTCTTTTTCGGAGTTATTAAAAATATATCACGCAATGCGTATAGAGCGTTCGGGACGTGAAGATCAGGCATTTGTTCATGAAACAGTGCAAATTGGTGAGGGTGGTTACATTGGGGCTTTTTCATACATTAGTAAAGATGTGAAAGTAGGTAATAATGTTAAGATTTACCCAAGAGTATATATTGGTGATAATGTTACAATTGGTGACAATTCTATATTATTTCCTGGTGTAACGGTTTATTATGATTGCGTAATAGGTAAAAACGTAACGATACATTCAGGAGCTGTTATTGGAAGTGATGGTTTTGGTTTTGCACCACAACCTGATGGAACTTATGATAAAATACCACAGATCGGTAATGTTATTTTAGAAGATAATATTGAGATTGGAGCTAATACTGTTATTGATAGAGCGACTTTAGGTTCAACAATAATTCACAAAGGTGTGAAATTGGATAATCTGATTCAAATTGCACACAATGTTGAGGTTGGTTCTAATACGGTAATCGCTGCGCAGACTGGAGTTTCTGGAAGTACTAAAGTAGGTAAGCAAGTTGTATTGGGTGGACAAGTTGGGGTTGTAGGCCATATATCTATAGCTGATGGCACACAAGTACAAGCTCAATCAGGTATTAACCGTAGCATAACGGAAACATTTAAGAAATGGGGTGGTACTCCATTTGCACCATATACAAGTCAATTACGTTCTCAGGTTGTATATACTAGACTTCCAGATTTGGAAAAACGTATTATCGAACTGGAGAAATTATTAAAAGATAAATAAAACTATTTACCATAATATGGATGAAATGAACACAAAGCAAAGGACAATTAAATCTGAGGTTACGATTTCAGGAATTGGTTTACACACAGGTAAATCAGTTACCTTAACCTTAAGACCAGCTCCGGAGAATCATTGGTTCAAATTTAGACGCGTTGATCTTGAAGGTCAACCAATCGTATCAGTAGATGCGGATAATGTTACTGACACTTCAAGAGGTACAACTATTTCTGAGAATGGTGCATCAGTAAGTACAATTGAACACTTAATGGCTGCATTGATAGGTTTGCAAGTAGATAATGTGCAGATTGATTTAGATGGCCCTGAAGTTCCAATCCTAGATGGAAGTTCAAGTGTATTCATAGAAAAATTAACAGAAGTGGGTTTTATAGATCAAGATGCAGATCGTGATTTTTATGAAATCAAAGAAAATATTCATTATTCTGAACCAGATCGCAAAGTTGAGATCGTAGGTATGCCTTTAGATGGTTACAGATTGACTTGCATGATTGATTTTAATTCTCCAGTATTAGGAAGTCAACATGCGTCTATTAGTACGATTGATGAATTCGAGAAAGAAATTTCTTCGTCACGTACTTTCTGTTTCTTACACGAGCTAGAGGCTTTAGTAAATAATAATTTAATTAAAGGTGGCGACTTGTCTAATGCCATCGTTATAGTAGATAAAGAAGTATCTACAGAAGAGTTAGACAAACTTCAAACTTTGTTCAGTAAGCGTGTCACAGTAGCTGATGAAGGAATCTTGGATAACATCCAATTGAGACACCAAAACGAACCAGCACGTCACAAATTATTGGATATGATTGGTGATCTTGCATTGGTAGGGCGCCCAATTAAAGGGCATATCATGGCAGCAAGACCAGGGCATGCGGCTAACGTGGCTTTTGCTAAACGAATTAAAAATCAATTCAAGAGAGACAGAAATAAGAAGAAAATAAATACGTATGATATCCACGCAAAACCTGTGTATGATACCGTACAAATAATGAAAATTCTTCCACATCGTCAACCATTTTTGATGGTGGATAAGATTTTGGAGCTTTCTCAAACACATGTAGTAGGTCTAAAAAATGTAACTATGAATGAAGATTTATTCATGGGACATTTTCCTGGAGCACCTGTATTTCCTGGGGTTTTACAGATAGAAGCTATGGCGCAGACTGGCGGAATTTTGGTGTTAAATACAGTTCCAGATCCTGAAAATTGGCTGACTCTATTCTTGAAAATTGAGAATGCAAGATTTAAAAACCAGGTGCATCCTGGGGATACTATTATATTCAGTTGCGAATTATTAGAACCAATTCGTAGAGGTATTGCTCGTATGAAAGGTGTAGGAATGGTCGGTGAGAAGATAGTGAGTGAAGCTGAATTGATGGCTCAAATTGTAAAAGTGAAATAATCAACATATAATGATACAACCTTTATCATATATACATCCTGAGGCAAAAATTGCAGAAAATGTCGTGATCGAGCCATTCAGCACGATACATCAGGATGTAGTCATAGGCGAGGGCACGTGGATAGGGTCTAATGTGACCATTATGAACGGCGCTCGCATCGGAAAGAACTGCCGTATCTTTCCTGGTGCAGTAATCTCAGGTGAGCCTCAAGACTTAAAATTTGAGGGAGAGATTACAACCGCAGAAATTGGAGATAATACAACCATACGCGAATGTGTAACAATCAATAGAGGTACAAAGGACAGATACAAAACTGTCATTGGAAAAAATTGCTTGATTCAAGCTTATAGTCATATAGCACATGACTGTATTATCGGGGATCACTGTGTATTTTCAAATTCAAGTACACTTGCTGGTCATATCACAGTTGGTGATCATGTTGTTTTAGCAGGATTGGTTGCGGTACATCAATTTTGTAAGATTGGATCACACTCATTTGTGACTGGTGGTACTTTAGTGCGTAAAGACGTGCCTCCATTTATAAAAGCTGCACGCGAACCTATTTCTTATGCAGGAATTAATTCGGTAGGTCTTCGTCGCAGAGGTTATACTTCGGAACAAATTTCTGAAATCCAAAATATTTACCGTGTCTTATTCGTTCAAAATAGAAATCTTGCAAAAGCATTGGACATCGTAGAAGCAGAGTTTGAAGCGACAGAAATCAGAGATGAAATTTTAGGTTTTGTACGTAGTTCGAATCGTGGTGTTGTCAGAGGATTTAACACAGGCAAAACAGGTTCATAATCATTAAAAACGACGTTATTATTGAATATAACTTTACAAAATTTAGGAAGAAGGTTTAATCAAGAGTGGATTTTTAAGGGTATTGATTATACCTTCTCCTCAACCAAGTCATATGCTATTTTAGGACCTAATGGTTCGGGCAAATCAACACTTATTAAAGTGTTGACAGGGCAATTGACACCCAGTGAAGGCAAGATACAGTACGATCACGAATCATCTTCTATTGAGGTTGATGATATCTACGAACATATATCTATAGCTGCCCCTTATATTGAATTGATTGAAGAATTCACGTTGAATGAATTGCTAGACTTCCATTTTAAATTCAAAAATCATCTTCCCAAATTTGATAAGAATCAAATCATCTCCTTATTGGGCATGGAAAAATCTGCCAACAAAGGGTTGAAGTTCTTTTCTTCTGGAATGAAACAGCGGGTCAAATTGGCTTTAGCATGTTGCAGTGACTCCAAAATTTTATTTTTAGATGAGCCTACTTCTAATCTCGATATTTCTGGTGAGAATTGGTATTTGGATTTAGTAAAATTGACTTCATTCTCAGGTCGTCTACTTATTATTGGTTCTAATCAAGAGAAGGAATACTCCTTTTGTGATGAAAAATTCGCGATTACTACGTATAAGTAAGCCATTCGTTTTCATAAGCGCATAGTTTTTTCTATTTTTGCATTAGTAATTTATTAACTATAATATAAATCAGATGGCTAAAGCTTCAGATGTAAAATCAGGAAATGTTTTACGTTTCAACGGTGAATTAGTAAATGTTGAAGAATATATACACCGTACACCGGGAAACTTACGTGCTTTTTATCAAGCCAAAATGCGTAACGTAAAGACGGGTAAGGTTGTAGAATATAGATTTCGTGTAGACGAAGCAGTGGAGATTGCACGTGTTGAGACGAATGATTACCAATATTTGTACGAGGATGGAGAATTTTTCGTGGTAATGGATAACCAATCTTACGAGCAATTTAACATTCCAAAGTTTTTATTCGGTAGTTCGGCACGATTCTTGAAAGAAGGTATGAACGTAGTCGTAGCATTTGAAAGTGATGAACCAATCATGGCGCAAGCACCTAAGAATGTGGAATTAGAGATTACGTATACAGAGCCAGCAGTGAAAGGTGATACATCTACTAACGCATTGAAAAAAGCTACTGTTGAAACAGGAGTTGAGATTAACGTACCTCTTTTTGTAAATCAAGGAGATAAAGTTAAGGTAGATACGGCGACAGGCGATTATATCGAACGTGTAAAGTAATACATATAAAAAAAATTAGGTTTAGGTTGATTATTTCGGTCTTGTTAGTACTCCAACTACAAGGCCGTTTTTTTATAAAACGGAGCGTAAAACCCACAGGTCTTTAGCCTGTGGGATGTAAGCGACTAACCCTGATTGAGAATATACTCACGAATAGTATCAGGAGATGCTTCACCTATTGAACAAACAAAATAACCATCAGACCAGAAAGTATGTTCTTTCCAAAAAT
>Ga0233369_1000218_pt1 | contig 28512 bp, 19 predicted proteins | sample ElkDunMinimDraft_26_FD_191537 | JGI IMG/M metagenome (GOLD analysis project Ga0233369, IMG submission 191537) | Fecal eukaryotic communites from dung pellets of Tule Elk in California, USA - Elk Dung D16 | ecosystem: Host-associated > Mammals > Digestive system > Large intestine > Fecal | place... | reverse complement strand
CAACCGCATCTCCTACGCGCGCTATTCGGCCAACTTCGTCGAGGCCGACGGCGTGTGCCGCGAACAGCCTTGCGTGCCTTGGGACCCGGCGTACTTCGCCGGCGGCGCGGCGCTGCAGCAGCTGGCGCAGACGCTGCCCACCTCGCGCGAGTGGTATCTCAACAACAACGAGCTCAAGACCCCGTACTCCGACCAGTTCAGCCTCGGCGTGCGCAACCTGTTCGGGATGTTCGGGCAGGAGTGGAACAGCGAGGTCAGCGTGTCGCGGGTCAACGCCAAGGACGGCTTCGTGTTCCGCCTCGGCAACCGCCGCCGCGATGGCAGCTTCTTCGCGGCCCCCGGTGATATCTCCGGCGCACCGTGGGGAGATGTCGGTAACTCGCCGCTCGGCACCATCCTGCTGGCCGACAACCTGCTCGAGAGCCGCGCCACCTCGCTGTTCCTCAAGCTCGACAAGCCCTATACCGAGGATTCGGGCTGGGCCACGACGCTGGCCTATACCTATACCGACGCCGACCAGAACTCGCCGGTGGAGGGCTTTCCCGAGATCTTCGGCGTGCCAAATACCAGCTACTACGGCTGGCTGCCGGCCAGGTCGCTGCCGGAGCATCGGCTCGTCGCGACCGGGATCTGGGATGCGCCGGGCGGATTCACCCTGTCGACCAAGCTGACGCTGGAGACGCCGGAGCGCCGCGTCTCCGACGACTGCCGGGCAGGGGGCTCGCAGTGCGTGTGGCGCTCGTGGAAGCCGGACGGCACGCTGGGCTACAAGCAGCTCGACCTGGCTGCGACGAGGACCTGGGACACGGGCGCCGACCTCGACTTCTACGTGCGCGCGGACCTGCTCAACGTGTTCAACTGGCGCAACTGGACCAGCTACAACGACAGCTGGACCAGCCCGGAGTTCCAGGAGCGGTTCCTGGACGTGGCCTGGCCGCCGCGCATGTTCAAGCTGTCCTTCGGCGTGAACTGGTAGGCCGGGTGGGCGCCGGCGCGGTCCGGCCGGCGCCCTGTCCGTCGTTTCCCGTTCAAGCCCTGCCACGAGACTGATGATTTCCAAGATGCCGTCCACCCCCGGGCCAGTCGTCCGCTGGCTGTGTATCGCCGTTATCGTGCTGCTGGCCGCCTGCCAGCGCGAGGCCCCGGAGTCTGCGAAGCCCGCCGTGGCGCCGCCCAGGCCCGGCCCGATTCCGCAGGTCGTCGTCCCCGAGACCCCGCCCGAGCCGCGCCAGGAGGAGCCGCCGGGCCCGCCGCAGCTGCCGCCGCTGTTCCGCGACATCGAACGGCGGACGTTCCAGTTCTTCTGGGACACCTCCAACGAGGTGAACGGGCTCACCCCCGACCGCTTCCCGTCGCGCCCGTTCGCGAGCATCGCCTCGGTCGGCTTCTCGCTCACCGCCTATCCGATCGGCATCGAGAACGGCTGGGTCAGCCGCACGCAGGCGGTGGACCGCACGCTCACCACGCTGCGTTTCCTGGACAAGGCGCGGATGGGGCCCCAGGCCACCGGGCGCAGCGGCTACAAAGGTTTTTTCTACCACTTCCTCGACATGCAGAGCGGGGCGCGCTACGACAGCTGGGTCGAGCTGTCGAGCGTGGACACCGGCCTGCTGCTCATGGGCGTGCTGTTCGCGCAGTCCTACTACACCGGCGACGACCCGCGCGAGGCAGAGATCCGCCGCCTGGCCGACAGCATCTACCGCCGCGTCGACTGGACCTGGCTGCAGCAGCGTTCGCCGCTGATCTCGATGGGCTGGTACCCAGAGCGCGGGTTCATCAGCCACGACTGGCGCGGCTACAACGAGGCCATGCTGGTCTACATCCTCGCGCTGGGTTCGCCCACCCACCCGGTCGAGCCGGACGCATGGGACGCGTGGACGCGCACCTACGAGCGCGACTGGGGCGTGTACCAGGGCCAGGAATACCTGAGTTTCGGCCCGCATTTCGGCCACCAGTATTCGCACGTGTGGATCGATTTCCGCGGTATCCGCGACGAGTACATGAAGAACCGCGGCATCGACTACTTCGAGAACAGCCGGCGCGCCACGTATGCCCAGCGCGCCTACGCGATCGAGAACCCGATGGGCTGGGACGACTACGGCGAGAACGTGTGGGGCCTGACCGCCAGCGACGGGCCGCAGCGCACCACCCAGATGTTCAAGGGCGAACAGCGCGAATTCCGCCATTACAGTGCGCGCGGCGCCGGCCTGTCCGACTACTTCGACGACGGCACGATCGCGCCGACGGCCGCGATCGCCTCCATCGCGTTCGCGCCCGAGATCGTGATCCCCGCGACCGAAGAGCTCTACGAGCGCTACGGCGAATACCTGTATTCGAGCTACGGCTTCCTGGATGCGGTGAACCCGAGCTTCAAGTACGAGGTGCCGCTCAAGACCGGACGCCTGATTCCGGGGCGCGGCTGGGTGGCCAGCGACTACATCGGCATCGACCAGGGGCCGATCCTGACCATGATCGCCAACTACCGCAACGAGTTCGTGTGGCGGGTGATGCGGGACAATCCGTACATCCGCAAGGGACTGGAGCGCGCCGGTTTCACCGGCGGCTGGCTGGCGCCGCCGGGGGAGCCGACGATCTCTGGCGAGCCGGACCCGGAAGCGGCCGCGGCCAGCGACATCGGCATGGCGCAGTCGCGTGGCCAGGACGACGAGAAGCCGCCGTCCGAGCCCAGGGCCTCGGACCCGCCGCTGTAGGCTGCCCGCCGATGCGGTCCTCAGGCAGACTTGGCGGGCTGGCGCGGCGGCCCCCCACGATCCCGCGTCGATCGGCATGAGAGAGTGATGCGACTTCGCTTCCTACCACTGCTGGTGCTGCTGCTGTGCCTGGTGCCGACCGGCTGCGCCCGCGACGATGGCGCGACGACGATCCGCTTCTGGGCGATGGGACGCGAGGCCGAGGTCGTATCCGGGCTGCTGCGCGAGTTCGAGCGCGAACATCCCGGCATCCGCGTGCAGCTGCAGCAGATCCCGTGGACGGCCGCGCACGAGAAACTGCTCACCGCCTTCGCCGCCGACGGGCTGCCCGACGTCTGCCAGCTGGGCAACACCTGGATCGCCGAGTTCGCGGCGCTCGATGCGCTCGAGCCGGTGCAGGGACGGGTCGACGCCTCGGGCATCATCGACGAGCACGACTACTTTCCCGGCATCTGGGCGACCAACCTGGTCGATGGCGTGTTGCACGGCGTCCCCTGGTACGTGGACACGCGGCTGCTGTTCTACCGCAAGGACCTGCTGGCCGCGGCCGGGATCCACGCGGTGCCGCGGACCTGGGCGGAGTGGGAGCATGCGATGGAGGCCATCGTGCGCGCCGGGCCGCCCGGGCGGCACGCCGTGCTGCTGCCGGTCAACGAGTTCGAACAGCCGCTGTCGTTCGCGCTGCAGACTGGCGAGCCGCTGCTGCGCGAGGATGACGGCCGGGGCAACTTCCGCGGGCCCGGCTTCGGCCGCGCGCTCGCCTTCTACGCCGGCATCTTCGAGCGCGGCTGGGCGCCGCCGGTGTCGGAGACGCAGATCTCCAACGTGTGGGACGAGTTCTTCCGGGGCTCGTACGCGTTCTACCTGTCCGGTCCCTGGAACATCCGCGAGTTCCGCCGGCGCCAGCCCGCGCACCTGGCCGACGCCTGGGGCACGATGGCGCTGCCCGGGCCCGACGGGCCGGGCGCGGGCATCGCCGGTGGGACCAGCCTGGTGCTGTTCCGCTCGTCCAGGCACAAGGACGCGGCCTGGCAACTGGTCGAGTTCCTGTCGCGGCCGGACATCCAGCAGCGCTTCCACGCCATGATCGGCGACCTGCCGCCCAGGCGCAGCGCCTGGGAGCATCCGGACCTGGCCGGCGACGAGCTGGCGCGTGCCTTCCGCGACCAGCTCGAGCGCGTGCGGCCCACGCCGCAGGTGCTGGAATGGGAACGCATCGCGCAGGAGCTGCGGCTGGCCACCGAGCGCGTGGTGCGGGGCGGGCAGCCGCAGCACGTGGCCGCGGCGCAGCTCGATGCGCGCGTGGATGCGATCCTCGAGAAGCGGCGCTGGGTGCGGCGGCAGCAGGAGCAGGAAGAATGACCGCGTCCGTGCCGGCACCGCCGCGGGCGGGCGGCCGAGCCGGCGGGCGCCGCGCCGTGATGGCGGTCAATGTCGGCGTGCCGGGGGCGGGCCCGCATGCGCGCTAGCCTGGCCGCCTGGCTGTTCACCGCGCCCGCGCTGGTCGTGCTGGCGGTGTTCTTCGGCCTGCCGGTGCTCGCGGCGCTGCTGCTGAGCCTCACCGATTTCGACCTGTACGCGCTCGCCGACCCGGCCCACCTGCGCTTCGTCGCGCTGGACAACTACCTGGACCTGCTGCGCACGCCGATGTTCTGGAAGGCGCTGGGCAATACCGTGTACTTCGTGGCGGTCGGCGTGCCGCTGTCGATCGCGGTCTCGCTGGCAGCGGCGCTGCTGCTCAATTCGCCGCTGGCCAGGGTGCGGGCGGCCTTCCGCACCGCGCTGTTCGCGCCGGTGGTGACCACCCTGGTCGCGGTGGCCGTGATCTGGCGCTACCTGTTCCATACCGGCTATGGCCTGGTGAACTGGGCGCTGGGCCACCTGGGCATCGGCCCCGTGGACTGGCTGGGCGATCCGCGCTGGGCGATGCCGACGATCATGCTGTTCGCGGTCTGGAAGAACTTCGGCTACAACATGGTGATCTTCCTGGCCGGCCTGCAGGCCATCCCGCAGGATCTGTACGAGGCCGCGCGCATCGATGGCGCCTCGCGCTGGCGCCAGTTCCTGCACATCACCCTGCCGCAGTTGGGCCCGGTGCTGCTGGTGGTGGGGGTGATCACGATCTCGGGCTATTTCCAGCTGTTCGCCGAACCCTATGTGATGACCCGCGGCGACCCGCTGCAAAGCACGGTGAGCGTGCTGTACTACATGTTCGAGGAAGGCTTCAAATGGTGGAACCTGGGCCGCGCCTCGGCCGTGGCCTTCCTCCTGTTCCTGATCATTCTGGGTGTGACCGCGCTGCTGCTGCGCGCCGGGCGCCGGCGGGGCCTGGTATGAGCGTGGTCGGACGATCGCGCCGGCATGCGCTGCAGGTCAACGGCGCCTTGCTGCTGCTGGCGGCGCTGAGCCTGACGCCGCTGCTGTGGATGGTCTCGGTCTCGCTCATGGCGCGCGGCGAGGCCAGCCAGTTCCCGCCGCCGTTCCTGCCCGCGTCGGCCACCCTGGACAGCTACCGGGAACTGTTCGCCGGCACCGGCATCGGCCGCAATTTCGCCAACAGCCTGCTGGTCTCGATCGCGATCACCGCGCTGTCGCTGCTGCTCAACACCATGGCCGGCTACGCCTTCGCCAAGCTGCGCTTCGTCGGGCGCGAGCGGCTCTTCCAGCTGCTGCTGGCGGCGCTGGTGGTGCCGGCGCAGGTGGCGATGCTGCCGCTGTTCCTGCTGATGAAGCAGCTGGGCCTGGTCAACAGCTACTGGGGCGTGATCGTGCCGGGAATGGCGTCGGTGTTCGGCATCTTCCTGGTGCGCCAGTACGCGCGCGGCATCCCCGACGAGCTGATCGAGGCCGCGCGCATCGATGGCGCGGGCGAGTTGCGCATCTTCTTCCAGATCGTGCTGCCGATGCTCAAGCCGGTCCTGGTCACGCTGGCGATCTTCACCTTCATGGGGGCCTGGAACGATTTCATGTGGCCGCTGATCGTGCTGACCGACCAGGAGCACTACACGCTGCCGGTGGCGTTGGCGGCGCTGTCGCGCGAGCACATCATGGACGTGGAACTGATGATGGCCGGCGCGGTGGTGACCGTGCTGCCGGTGCTGGCCCTGTTCCTGCTGCTCCAGCGCTATTACATCCAGGGGCTGCTGCTGGGCAGCGTCAAGGGCTGAGCGGCCGCAGCCCCGGCTACCATGCTCGGTCGGAACGGATCGGACGATGATCGAGATGCACCACTGGGCAGCCTTCTTCCGGCGCGGCATCGACCGCGCCCGCCTCGCGGCCTTGCTGGCCTGCGGCTGGCTCATGGCGGCCGCGCCGGTGCTGGCGCAGGCGCCGGGGCCGGAGCCACTCGAGCCGCCGGCGCCGCGCCTGCTCGATGGTTTCGAGGACGCGGCCGCCTGGCGCGTGGTGGCCTCCGACCAGGTCAGCGGCAGCCTGCGCAGCGTGGACGGCGAGCAGGGGCGGGCGTTGTGCCTGGACTACGATTTCAACGGCGTCTCCGGCCACGTCGGCATCCAGCGCGACCTGGCGATGGTGTATCCGGACAACTACCGCTTCTCCTTCCGCCTGCGCGGCGACTCGCCCGACAACGACCTGCAATTCAAGCTGATCGATGCCAGCGGCGACAACGTGTGGTGGGTGAACCGACCGCGCTACGAGTTCCCGCGGCGCTGGACCCCGGTCCAGTACCGCCGCCGCCACATCGACAAGGCCTGGGGTCCGGGCCCGGATCCGGTGCTGCGCGACAGCGCCAGGCTCGAGTTCACCGTCTACAACAACGCCGGCGGGCGCGGCAGCGTGTGCCTGGATACGCTGGAGTTCGAGGAACTGCCGCCGGCCGAGGCAGGCCCACTCACCGCCACCGCGATCGCCACCGCGGGCGAGGCCGCGCTGGCCGTCGACGGCAGGACGGCGACCGCCTGGCAGGCCGAGATCTCGTCGGTGCCGCAGCGGCTGGTCCTCGACCTGGGCAGCGTCCGCGAATTCGGCGGACTGCGGCTGCGCTGGAACAGCGGCCTGCACGCCTCGCGCTACCGGATCGCCCTGTCCGACGCGGGCGATGCCTGGCGCGAGGTGCGGCAGGTGGAGCAGGGCGACGGTGGCGACGACTGGATCGCGCTGCCCGAGTCGGAGGCACGCTACATCGCCTTCGATTTCATCGACGGGCCGGCCCGCGGCTTCGCGCTGGGAGAGGTGGCGGTGCAGCCGCTGGCGTTCGCGGCAACGCCCAACGATTTCATCGCCGCGATCGCCACGCAGTCGCGCCGCGGCCTGTTTCCGCGCGGCTTCAGCGGCGAGCAGCCGTACTGGACCATCCTGGGCCTGGATGGCGGCAGCCAGCAGGGGCTGATCGGCGAGGACGGCGCGATCGAGGTCGCGCGCGGCGGATTCAGCATCGAGCCGTTCGTGCTGGTCGACGGCGCGCTCGCGACCTGGAACGACGTGGCCACGCAGCAGTCGTTGCGCGATGGCTACCTGCCGATCCCGACGGTGCGCTGGACGCGTGCGGATCTCCAGCTGGACATCACCGCGTTCGCCCATGGCGAGCCGGCCGACTCGCGCCTGGTCGCGCGCTACCGCCTGTCCAATCCCGGCGGCGCCACCCGCGACTACACCCTGGCGCTGGCGGTACGGCCGTTCCAGGTCAACCCGCCCAGCCAGTTCCTCAATACCCGCGGCGGCGTCAGCCCGATCGGCGCGCTGGCCATCGACGGCGGCACGGTATCGGTCGACGGCCGCGCGCGGATCTTCGCCAAGCAGTTGCCGAGCTCGGCCTTCGTCTCCGCGTTCGACGCGGGCATGGCGGTCACCCACCTGGCCGCCCGCCAGCCGCCCGCCGGCAGGAGCGTGGTGGACCCTACGGACCTGGCCTCGGGGGCGCTGCTCTACCGGATGCGGCTGGCGCCCTGGGAGACCCGCACCATCGAGATCATGGTGCCGATGACGGGCAACGCGGCGCTCGCACGCCGCTGGTGGGAGGCGGGACAGCTGGAGGACGAAACGGCCGCCATGTGGCGCGGCAAGCTCGACCGCGTGGCGCTGCAGGTCCCGCCGCAGGGCCAGGCCCTGGCCGACACCCTGCGCACCTCGCTGGCGCACATGCTCATCTCGCGCGTGGGGCCGCGCCTGCAGCCGGGCACGCGTTCGTACTCGCGCAGCTGGATCCGCGACGGGGCGATGATTTCCGAGGGCCTGCTGCGCATGGGCCGGCCCGAGGTGGTGCGCGAGTACCTGCAGTGGTATGCGCCGTTCCAGTTCGACAGCGGCAAGGTGCCCTGCTGCGTCGACGACCGCGGCAGCGACCCGGTGCCGGAGAACGACAGCCATGGCGAGCTGATCTTCAACATCGCCGAATACTGGCGCTACACCGGCGACGATGCCTTCCTGGAGCGCATGTGGCCGCACGTGGACGGCGCGTACCGCTACATGGAGACGCTGCGCCTGTCCGAGCGCACGCCGGCCAACCGGCGCCTCAACATTGCCTTCTACGGCATGATGCCGGCCTCGATCAGCCACGAGGGCTATTCGGCCAAGCCGATGCACTCGTACTGGGACAACTTCTGGGCGCTGCGCGGCTACAAGGACGCGGTGCAGATCGCCCAGGCGCTCGGGCGCGAGGACGACGCGAAGCGGATGGCCGCCTCGCGCGACCAGTTCCATGGCGATCTGATGGATTCGCTGCGCGCGGCGACCAGGCAGCACGGCATCGATTTCCTCCCGGGCGCCGCTGAGCTTGGCGATTTCGACCCCACCTCGACCACGATCGCGCTGGCCCCCGGGGGCGAGCAGGACCGGCTGCCGCAGGATCTGCTGCACAACACCTTCGAGCAGTACTGGCAGCGCTTTTCCGCGCGCCGCGACGGCAGCCTGGAGTGGAAGGACTACACGCCCTACGAATGGCGCAACGTGGGCGCCTTCGTCCGCCTGGGCTGGCGCGAGCGCGCGCAGGAGGCGGTGGACTGGTTCTTCGCCGACCGCGCGCCACCGCCCTGGAACCAGTGGGGCGAGGTGGTCTCGCGCACCCCGCGCCAGCCCTTCTTCCTCGGCGACCTGCCGCATGCCTGGGTCGGGTCGGACTTCGTGCGCTCGGCGCTGGACATGTTCGCCCATGCGCGCGAGCGCGACGACAGCCTGGTGCTGGCCGCCGGCGTACCGGCCGATTGGCTCGAGGGCGAGGGCGTCGGCATCGCCGGCCTGCGCACCGCCTCGGGCACGCTCACCTACCGCCTGCGACGCGACGGCGAGGGATTGCTGCTCGAGGTGGACGACACCGGGCTGCGGCTGCCGGCGGGCGGCCTGGTGCTGCCCTGGCCGCTGGCCGGCGCGCCGGGCGAGGTGATGGTGGCGGCGGGGGAGGCCGGGCTGGAGGGAACCGAACTGCGGGTGCGGGCGCTTCCGGTGCGCGTGCGCATCGCCGCCGGCGGGGCAGGCCCGTGATCTGACGGGCGTTTCGCGCGCGACCCTGTAGCCTGCCGCGAAGCCGTCTCCGCCCGAACGCATGCCCCGTTCCGCCGCCGCACAACCGTTCCCGCTCTGGCCGCTGCCCCTCGCCATCGCGGTCCTGTTCACCGCCGCCGCCCATCTGGGCCTGTGGCTGTCGATCCGCGAGGGCTACGTCGAGGCCTGCGTGCCGGTGCTGGAAGGCTGCACCTCGATCAGCCGCGCCGGGCGCCATGGCCTGGCCAACCACGTCTTCCGGCTGCTGGTGCTGCCCTGCGCGCTGCTGGTGGGCCTGCACTGGTGGCTGGCGGCTCGCTGGCTGGGCCGCGGCGCGCGCGACATCGCCTGGCTGGGCGCCATCGCCGCGCTCGCGCTGGCCGTCTATGCGACCTTCCTCGGGTCCGACGGGGAGGCCTACCGTTTCCTGCGCCGCTACGGGGTGGTGTGCTTCTTCGGCTTCGGCTATCTCGCCCAGCTGCGCTTCCTGCGCGGCGTGGCCGCCCAGGGCATGCAGGCGCGCGGGATCGTGCGGGCGATGATCGTGGTCAGCGCGCTCATGCTGCTGCTGGGCGCGGGCAACGTCGCGGCCACGGCGCTGGTCGACGACCCATGGCGCAAGGACCGCATCGAGAACGCGCTCGAATGGCAGCTGGGCTGGCTGCTGGCCGCCTGGTACCTGCTGCACGCGGCCTGGTGGCGCGGCGTGCGCGCGAGGCTGGAGTTCGCCTAGGCAGCGGCGTCGGCGGCGCCGTCAGGCGCGTGCCTGGGCGATGATCGCCGCCGCCCTGGCGGCGCTCTCGCGCACCTTGGCCCATTCGCCGGCGGCCAGCCAGTCCCTGGGGACCATCCACGAGCCGCCCACGCACAGCACGTTCGGCTGCGCCAGGAACTCGCCGGCGTTGGCTTCGCTGATGCCCCCGGTGGGGCAGAGCTTCAGGCCGGCGATCGGCCCGGCCAGGCCCTTGAGCATCGCCAGGCCGCCCACGGCATTGGCCGGGAACAGCTTGCAGCAGCGGAAGCCATGCGCCATCAACTGCAGGAATTCGGTCGGCGTGGCGCCACCGGGCACGGCCGGGATCGAGGCGCGTGCCAGGGCCTCGGCCAGCGGCGCGGGCGTGCCGGGCGTGACCAGGAAGTCGGCGCCGGCATCGATCGACTGGCGGATGTGCGCTTCGCTGAGCACGGTGCCGGCCCCGATCACGATGTGCGGCAGTTCCTTCTTCAGCGTCGCCAGCGTATCCAGTGCCGCGGGCGTGCGCAGGGTCAGCTCGAGCGAGGTCAGCCCGCCTTCCAGCAGCGCTTCGGCGATGCGCCGGCCCTGGTCGACGCTGTCGACGGTGATCACCGGCAGGATGCCGGCCTGGCGCAGGAGCTGTTCGGCGCGGTTCTGGAGCGATTCGATGGTCATGGGCAGGCGTTGTCGGGGAAGTCGGGGTGCGCCGCCGCGGCCGGGGTCATCCGGCCTGCGGCAGGGTGCGGCGGAAGCGGCTAGGCGTCGCGGAACTCGTGCGGGGCCAGCGCGGCCACCTGCGGGTCGGCGTCGAGCTGGTATTCCTGGTCGTACTCCCAGGGGCCGCCATCGCGCGCGGGGGGGCCGCAGGAGATCGACAGCGCCCCCTGGTCGGCCGGCGACACCATGGCGCGGTTGTAGGCGAACAGGTTGCGGCCGAGGTCGCGCGCGCAGTGGGAGGTGTCGGGCGCGAGTTCGCGCGCCGCCCATTCGGCCGGATCGACCAGGGCCTCGAGCGTGCCCGCCTCGCCGTCCAGGCGCACGATGTCGCCCTCGCGCAGCCGTGCCAGCGGGCCGCCGCGTGCCGCCTCCGGCGTGAGGTGGATGGCGGCCGGGATCTTGCCCGAGGCGCCCGACAGGCGTCCGTCGGTCACCAGCGCCACGCGCCGGCCCTGGTTCTGCAGCATGCCCAGCAGCGGCGCCAGCGAGTGCAGTTCGGGCATGCCATTGGCCCTGGGGCCCTGGTAGCGGACCACCGCGACGAAATCCCGCGGCAATGCGCCGGCGGCGTGCAGCCGGTTGAGCGCGCGCGGATCGTCGACCACCACCGCGGGCGCCTCGATGGTGCGGAACTCGGGCTTCACCGCCGAGAGCTTGATCAGCGAGCGGCCGAGGTTGCCGCGCAGCAGGCGCAGCCCGCCCTGGGCCTCGAACGGGGCCGACGCCGGGCGCACCACGTTCTCGTCGCCACTGGCGGCCGGCGCCGGCGCGAAGCCGAGCGCGCCGCCCGCCAGCGTGGGCTCGTCGCACCAGGCGCGCATGCCGCCCGGCAGGACGGTCTCGACGTCCTCGTGCATCAGGCCCGCGTCGAGCAGTTCGCGGAACACGAAGCCGATGCCGCCCGCGGCCTGGAAGCGGTTCACGTCCGCCTCGCCGTTGGGATAGACGCGCGCGAGCAGCGGGACCACCTGCGACAGCGCATCCATGTCGTCCCAGGTCAGCAGGATGCCGGCCGCGCGTGCCACCGCCGGCCAGTGGATGGTGTGGTTGGTGGAGCCGCCGGTCGCCATCAGCGCGACCACCGCATTGACGATCGCGCGCTCGTCGATCAGCCGGCCGAAGGGACGGTAGTCGTCGCCCAGGGCCGTGATCTCCAGTGCGCGATCGGTGGCCGCCAGCGTCAGCGCATCGCGCAGGCCGGTGCCGGGATTGACGAAGGAGCCGGGCAGCTGCACGCCCATGGCCTCAAGCAGGACCTGGTTGGAATTGGCCGTGCCGTAGAAGGTGCAGGTGCCGGCCGAGTGGTAGGACGCGGCCTCGGCCTCCAGCAGCTCCTCGCGCGTGGCCTCGCCGGCGGCGTAGCGCTCGCGCACCTCGGCCTTCTTCTTGTTCGGGATGCCGGGGGTCATCGGGCCGGCGGGGATGAACACCGCGGGCAGGTGGCCGAAGGCCAGCGCGCCGATCAGCATGCCCGGCACGATCTTGTCGCAGATGCCCAGGTGCACGGTGGTGTCGAACATGTCGTGCGACAGCGCGATGGCCGTGCCCTGCGCGATCACGTCGCGCGAGAACAGCGACAGCTCCATGCCGGCGCGCCCCTGGGTGACGCCGTCGCACATCGCCGGCACCCCGCCGGCGACCTGGGCCGTCGCGCCGAGGTGGCAGGCGTGCGCGCGGATCAGGCCCGGGTAGGTCTCGTAGGGCTGGTGCGCCGAGAGCATGTCGTTGTAGGCCGTGACGATGCCCAGGTTCGGCGTGACGCCGCCGCGCAGGCGCGACTTGTCCGAGGGCGCGCAGGCCGCGAAGCCGTGGGCGAGGTTGCCGCAGCTCAGCCGCGTGCGGCTGGGGCCCTCCTGGCGCATCGCCTCGATGCCGGCCAGGTAGGCCGCGCGCGAGGCGCTGCTGCGTCGGCGGATGCGTTCGGTGACCTCGTGCAGTACGGGATGCAGGTTCATGGAGTGCGGCTGGGGACCTGTGGATGGGCGTCCGGACGGCGGGTCAGGGGCACCAGTGGATGTGCAGGGGCGCGCCGGGCGTGAGAAACGCGATGCGCGCCGGATATTCGAGTCGATCGTCGCCCTCGAGCACGCGCTCGAGGAGCTTGCGCTTGGCTTCGCCCCGGATCAGCAGCAGCCGGGCCGGCGCCGGCGCGAGGCCGGCCGGGGTCAGGCTGATCCGGCGCAGGAACCGGCCCGCGCCCGGGCAGCCGGTGGCGTCGACGGACACGTAGGCCGCGCGTGCGCCCAGGGCGGCTTCCAGGTGCTGCATGCCGGGGAACAGCGAGGCGGTGTGGCCATCCTCGCCCATGCCCAGCACGACCACCGAGGGCGGCGCCTGCGCATGCAGGTTGGCGGCGTTGACCGCTTCCTCGATGCTGCGCCCGGGCCGGGTGATGCTCTCCAGCCGCGCCGCGGCGGCGCGGTCGCGCAACAGCGATTCGCGGACCAGGCGCGCATTGCTGTCGGGATCGTCGGGCAGCAGCCAGCGCTCGTCGACCAGGGCGACATCGATCCGCTGCCAGTCCAGGGGCGCCTTGGCCAGCGCCTGGTACACGGGGGCCGGCGTGCTGCCGCCCGACAGCAGCAGCCGCGCGCGCGGACGTTCCTGCAGGTCGCGCGACAGCGCCGACGAGATCGCGACGGCCGCGCCCCAGGTCCACTGGGTCAGCGACTCGTAGGCGTGCATCACCACGTCCGCCCGCGGTGCGGGGGAGGCGATGTCGGGGCCGAGCCCGGCCGCGCTCATGGCGCCACGCCCTGGCCGGCCTGTTGCCGCGCGATGGCGGCCGCGCCGAGCAGCCCGGCATTGGGATGCATCACCGCCACCGAGGGCACCCGCGCCATCGCCGGGGAGAACCGGCCCTTGTGTTCGAAACGCTGGCGGAAGCCGGAATGCTGCAGCGCCGGCAACACCCGCGGCACCACGCCGCCGGTGAGGAACACGCCATCCCAGGCCCCCAGCGTGAGGACCAGGTCGCCGGCCACCGCGCCGAACACCGCGCAGAACACGTCGATGGTGCGCATGGCGCGCGGATCGCCCGCCGCCGCGCGCGCGGTCACGTCCGGCGGCTGCAGGGGGCCGGGGTCCTCGCCGGCCAGCTCGCTCAGGGCGCGGTGGATGTTCACCAGGCCCGGGCCGCAGATCAGCCGCTCGTTCGACACCCGGCCGAACTGCGTCGACAGACGCTCCAGGATCGCCAGTTCCTCGGGCGTGCCGGGGGGGAAGCTGGCGTGGCCGCCCTCGGTCTCGAGCGGGAACTGGCGGCCGTCGCGGATCATCAGCGCGCTCACGCCCAGGCCGGTGCCGGGACCGAGGATGGCGTAGGTGCGGTTCTTCGGGTCCGGTTCCGGGGTCCAGGTGGCCGCGCCGATCGCCACCACGTCGCTGGCCCGCAGCAGCGGGATCGCCATGGCCTGCGCGGCGAAGTCGTTGACCAGGGTGACGCGCTCGAAGCCCAGCTGCGCACGCGTGCGCCGACGCGAGATCACCCAGGGGTGGTTGGTGATGCGGGCCTCGTCGCCTTCGACGCGGCCGGCGACCGCGAACACGCCCTGGCGGATGCCGGCGTCGGCCTGCCCGGTCGAGCCCAGGTAGTGGCGCGCGGTATCGGCCAGCGAGGGGTAGTCGGTGACCGCGAACGCCTGCACGGTGTGGGTCAGCAGGGGCGGATCCACTGCCGGGTCGGCCAGCGCGAAGCGGGCGTTGGTACCCCCGATGTCCGCCAGCAGGATCCGCGTCGAGGCGCTCATCCGCGGCTGCCCGCCTTGCCGACGGTGCGCGGCAGGAAACCGCCCGCGCCGGCCGGACCCCAGGAGCCGGCCGGGTAATCCTCCACCGGCGTGCCTGCCTGCTCCCAGGCGGCGCTGATGCTGTCGATCCAGCGCCAGGCGGCCTCGACCTCGTCGTCGCGGACGAACAGGGTCTGGTCGCCCTTGAGCGCATCGATCATCAGCCGCTCGTAGGCGATGCGGCGCTTGGGCGGCAGCATCGCCAGGTCCAGCGACATCGGCAGCAGTTCGGTGGCGCCCCATTCGGGCGCGGCCAGCGAGCCCATCAGGCCCAGCTCGATGGTTTCCTCCGGCTGCAGGCGCATGCGCAGGCTGTTGGGCCGTGCGTGCTCGCGGTCGGGGCGGTCGAACACCCAGTGCGTCACCGGGCGGAAGTTCACCAGTACCTCGGTGGTGCGCGAGGGCATGCGCTTGCCGGTGACGAGCCGGAACGGCACGCCGGCCCAGCGCCAGTTGTCGATCCAGGCGCGCAGTCCGACGAAGGTCTCGACAGCGCTGTCAGCCAGAAAGCCCTTGGCGGCCGCGCCGTCGACCACGCCCGCGGTGTAGCGGCCGCGGATGCTGTCGGTGGCCGCGTCGGCGGCGGTCATCGGGCGCAGCGCGCGCAGCACCTTGCGCTTCTCGTCGCGCACGCTGTCGGCATCGAGCGCGGCCGGGGGCTCCATCGCGATCAGCGCGAGCAGCTGCAGCATGTGGTTCTGCACCATGTCGCGCAGCGCGCCGTAGTCGGCGTAATAGCCTTCGCGCCCGTCCACTCCCGCGGTCTCGGCCACCAGGATGTCCACCGACTCGATGGAACGGTTGTCCCAGACGGCCTCGAGCAGGGTATTGCCCAGGCGCAGCGCCAGCAGGTTCTGGACCGGGGCCTTGCCCAGGTAGTGGTCGATGCGGAAGATCCGCGACTCGTCCAGTGCCGACTTGAGCGTGGCGTCGATCGCGCGGGCCGAGGCCAGGTCGTGGCCGATCGGCTTTTCCAGCACCAGGCGCGAGGGCGGATCGAGCAGGCCGGCAGCCTTGAGCCCCAGGCAGGCCGACTCGAACAGGTTGGGCGGCGTGGACAGGTAGCTCACCGCCGGACGGTCGGCATAGCGGGACAGGGTGGCGGCCATGCCCTCGACGTCGTTGAGGTCGAGCGGGTGGTAGTGGATCCGGCCGAGCAGGTCCTCGACCGCGCCGTTGTAGCGGGCGTCCCCGTCGATGCGCCCGCGCAGCCAGGCACGGAAGGCTGCGTCGTCGTGCGGCGTGCGGCCGATGGCGACGATGCGGAAATTCTCCGGCAGCAGCCTGTCGCGCAGCAGATGCAGCAGGGACGGGAACAGATAGCGTTGGGCCAGGTCGCCAGTGGCGCCGAACAGCAGGAGTGAGTCGTGCATTGACGCCCGCGTTGCGATCAGTAGGGAAGGGGATCGGACAGGCTGCGCCCGTGGCTCCGAATGATGCCAGAGTACCAGCGCGCACTGTCCTTCGGGGTGCGCTCGAGCGTCCCGTAATCCACGTGGATGATACCGAATCGCTTGGAGTAGCCCAGCGACCACTCCAGGTTGTCCAGCAGCGACCAGGCCATATAGCCCCGCACGTCCACGCCGGCCCCGATCGCGTCGTGGATCGCGGTCAGATGCTTTCGAAGGTAATCAATTCTGAGGGGGTCGCGGATGCGCCCTTCCTCGGCCACGGGCGGGTCGAAGAAGGCGGCGCCGTTCTCGGTGATGTAGACCGGCAGGTCGCCATAGGTCTGCTTGAACCACAGCAGCAGCTCGGTCAGGCCCTGCGGGAAGACCTCCCAGCCGGTCTCGGTATAGGTGCCCCGCGGCTGGCGCACCACCTGCGTGCGCAGCGGGTAACTGTCGCCATCGGCGGTGACGCTGCGCGTGTAGTAGTTGATGCCGACGAAGTCCAGGGGCTGGCGGATCAGGGCGAAGTCCTCGGCCGGCCAGTCGGGCCAGGCCTCGCCGAAGATCTCGGCCAGCTCGGGCGGATAGTGGCCGAGCAGCGCCGGATGCAGGAACTGCTCGTTCATGTAGGCGTGCGCGCGACGCACCGCCGCCGCATCGGCGGGCGAGTCGCTGGCCGGAGACTTGGGCTCGATGTTCACCACCAGCCCGATCTGGTGCGCGCCCTCGGCGCGATAGGCCTGCACCGCCGCGCCATGGGCGCGCATCAGGTTGTGCGCGGCGATCGGCGCCTCGAAGCGGCTGCGGTGTCCCGGCGCGAGCGCGCCGTGCAGGTATCCGCCGTCGGTGACCACCCATGGCTCGTTGATCGTCACCCACTTCTTCACCCGCCCGTCGAGCGCGCGGTACAGGACGCGTCCGTACTCGGCGAACCAGTCGGCGCAGTCGCGGTTGAGCCAGCCGCCGCGGTCGTCAAGGGCGGCCGGCAGGTCCCAGTGGTAGAGCGTGAGCAGCGGCTCGATGCCGTTGGCGAGCAGCTCGTCGACCAGGCGCGAATAGAAGTCCAGGCCCGCCTGGTTCACCCGGCCGGTGCCTTCGGGGAGGATGCGCGACCAGGACACGCTGAACCGGTAGGCCTGCAGCCCCAGTTCGCGCATCAGGCGCACGTCGTCCTTCCAGCGGTGGTAGTGGTCGCAGGCCACGTCGCCGGTGTCGCCGTTGAGCGTCATGCCCGGGGTGTGCGCGAAGCGCGTCCAGATCGACGGACCCGCGCCGTCGGCCAGTGGCGAGCCTTCGATCTGGTGGGCGGCGGTGGCGGCCCCCCAGAGGAAGCCGGGCGGGAATCGGAGGTCCTTGGCGGGCGAGCTCATCGTGGTGCGGCATCCTGCAGTGGTGGCCTGCGCGGCATGGAAACGCTTACATTGCGAGGATAACGCATCGCCCGGTGTGCGATGTCGACGGCCCTGGTGGCCGGTCGCCGTGCGCGGCGATGCCAACCTGCCTGTGGAGGAACGAGTGGCCCACGTGCGACTGGAGCAACTGCGCAAGGTCTATCCCGACGGCCACGTGGCCGTGGCGGGCGCCAGTTTCGAGGTGGGCGAGGGCGAACTGCTGGCCCTGGTCGGCCCCTCCGGCTGCGGCAAGAGCACGCTGCTGCGCATGGTGGCCGGACTGGAGGCGATCAGCGCGGGCACGCTGCGCATCGGCGGGCGCGTGGTCAACGATGTCGCGCCGGGCGAGCGCGACATCGCCATGGTGTTCCAGAGCTACGCGTTGTATCCGCACATGACGGTGGCCGGCAACCTCGGCTTCGCGCTGAAGATGCGGCGGCTGCCGGCCCGCGTCATCGAAGCGCGGGTGGCCGAGGCGGCGCGGATGCTGGAACTGGAGGCCGTGCTGTCGCACCGCCCCGCGCAACTGTCGGGCGGGCAGCGCCAGCGCGTCGCGCTGGGCCGCGCCCTGGTGCGGCAGCCGCAGGTTTTCCTGCTCGACGAGCCGCTGTCCAACCTCGATGCGCGTCTGCGCGCCGGCATGCGCGTGGAGATCGCGCGCCTGCACCGGCAGCTGGGGACGACCATGCTGTACGTCACCCACGACCAGATCGAGGCGATGACGCTGGGCCAGCGCATCGTGGTGATGAAGGACGGGCGGATCCAGCAGATCGATGCGCCCATGGCCCTGTACCGCAGGCCGGCCAACCTGTTCGTCGCCACCTTCCTCGGCAGTCCGGCGATGAACGTGCTGCCCGGCACCCTGCAGCGCGGGGACGGCTGGTGCCTGCAGCTGGCTGACGGCCCGCGGCTGCCTCTGCCCGCCGGCGAGGACCTCGATGCCGGCCTGGACGGGCGCCAGGTCGTGCTGGGCGTGCGCCCCGAGCACCTGCGGCGTGCGCCGGGGCAGGGTGGTTTCGAGGCGCGGGTGGAGGTGGTCGAGCCGGTGGGAAGCGACGTGCATGTCCATCTGCGCGTCGTCGGCCATGCGCTGGTGGCGCGGCTGGCGCCGGAAGACGCCCTGCCGGCCGTCGGCGGCGAACTGCGCATGGAGTTCGCGCCGGGCCAGCTGCACCTGTTCGACCCGCTCGACGGCGTGGCCTTGACGCACCGGTGACGGCGTCTTCATGGCATGCCTGCGCGCTTCGGGTCATGATGGAGCAATGATGTCCGACGGCCTCCCCTCCTTGCCGCCGCCACCTCCGTTGTCCGACCGATGGGCGTTGTTCCTCGACGTCGACGGCACCCTGGTGCCGTTCGCGGACGATCCGGAGCAGGTGTCCGTAACGCCCGGCCTGGTCAGGCGCCTCGGCGTGCTGTCCGCCGCGATGGATGGTGCGCTGGCCCTGGTCAGCGGCCGCCGCGTCGAGATGCTCGACCGCCTCTTCGCCCCGCTGCAGCTGGCCAGCGCAGGGCTGCACGGACTGCAGCGCAGGCGCGCGGGCGAGGCGCTGGTCGCGCCGTCCCCGTCGCCCGCCGCGCTGGCCGAGATCAAGCGCCAGGCCCTCGCCCTCGTGGCCGGCTGGCCGGGCGCCCTGGTCGAGGACAAGGGCGAGGCGCTGGCCCTGCACTGGCGCGCCATGCCCGAGGCGGCGCATGCGCTGCAGGAGTTCGCCGCCACGGCGGTCGCCGGCCTGCCCGGCTATCACCTGCAGCCGGGCGACATGGTGGTCGAACTGCGTCCGGGGCATACCGACAAGGGCGCGGCGATCCGCGGGTTCATGGACGAAGCGCCCTTCCGCGGGCGCCGTCCGGTGTTCGTCGGCGACGACCTGACCGACGAGCACGGATTCCGCGCGGTCGAGGCGCGCGGCGGACTGGGCGTGCTGGTGGGCGACCGGCACGGCAGCGCGGCGCGTGCGCGCCTGCCCGACATCGCCGCGGTCCACGCATGGCTGGGAGCAGAGGCTTGAACAAGGAACCAAGGATGCGGCAGACGCTGGACCTGGGCGTCATCGGCAACGGCAGTTTCGGTGCCCTGATCGATCGCGAGGCGAGGGTGGTCTGGAGCTGCCTGCCGGCCTTCGACGGCGACCCGGCGTTCTGCGCGCTGCTGTCGCCGCGCGAGCACGAGGGCGGCGACCTGGGCGTGGAGCTCGAGGATTTCGAGCGCAGCGAGCAGGCCTACATCACCAATACCGCGCTGCTGCGCACGGTGCTCTACGACCGCCACGGCGGCGCCGTCGAGGTCGTGGATTTCGCCCCGCGCTGGAAGCAGAACGGGCGCATCTACCGGCCGGTGTCGATCATACGCAGGATCCGGCCGCTGGCCGGCAGCCCGCGCCTGCGCCTGCGCGTGCGGCCGCTGGCCGACTGGGGCGCGCGCGTGCCCGAATCGACCTGGGGCAGCAACCACATGCGCTGGATGCTGCCGGGCTTCACCCTGCGCATGACCACCGACGTGCCGATCCGTTTCGTGCGCGAGCAGACGCCGTTCACGCTCAACGAGACGCTGCACCTGGTCTTCGGCCCGGACGAGCCGCTGCTGCGGTCGATGTCGGGCTATGTGGAGGAGGCGATCGGCCGCACCGAGTCGTACTGGCGCGAATGGGTGCGCTACCTGTCGATCCCGCTGGACTGGCAGCAGGCGGTGATCCGCAGCGCGATCACGCTCAAACTGTGCCAGTACGAGGACAGCGGCGCGATCATCGCCGCGATGACCACCTCCATCCCGGAGGCGCCCGACACCACGCGCAACTGGGACTACCGCTACTGCTGGCTGCGCGACGCGGCCTTCGTGGTGCGCGCGCTCAACCGGCTCGGCGCGACGCGCAGCATGGAGGAGTTCCTGCGCTACATCTACAACATCGCCACCCACGACGGCAGCCTGCAGCCGCTCTACGGAATCAATTTCGCCGAGGAACTGGCCGAATCCGAGGTCGGAAGCCTGGCCGGCTACCGCGGCATGGGACCGGTGCGGCGCGGCAACCTGGCCTGGGTGCAGAAGCAGCACGACGTGTACGGCAGCGTGGTGCTGGCCTCGACCCAGCTGTTCTTCGACCAGCGTCTGTCGCATCCCGGCGACGCGGCCGCCTTCGAGCGCCTGGAGCCGCTCGGCGAACGCGCCTGGGCGCTGCACGACCAGCCCGATGCCGGCCTGTGGGAGTTCCGTGGCCGTGCCGAGGTGCATACCTATACCGCCGCCATGTGCTGGGCCGCCTGCGACCGCCTGGGCAAGATCGCCGCGCTGCTGGGACTGGACGCGCGCGCGGCGCACTGGCGCGAGCGCGCCGACGCCATCCACGCCAACGTGATCGCGCGCGCCTGGCGGCCCGAAGCCGGGCATTTCAGCGCCTCGTTCGACAGCGACTACCTCGATGCCTCGCTGCTGCTGCTGGCCCACATCGGCTTCCTGCCGCCCGACGATCCGCGCTACGTCTCCACCGTCGAGGCCATCGGCCGCGAGCTGCGCCGGGGCGATGCGCTGTTCCGCTACGTCGCGCCGGACGATTTCGGCGAGCCCGAGACCAGCTTCACCATCTGCACCTTCTGGTACATCGACGCGCTGGCCGCGACCGGGCGCTGCGACGAGGCGCGGGCGATGTTCGAGCGGCTGCTGGAGCGGCGAAACCACCTGGGCCTGCTGTCGGAAGACCTGGCCTTCGACGATGGCGAACCCTGGGGCAACTTCCCCCAGACCTATTCGCACGTGGGCCTGATCAACGCGGCGATGCGGCTTTCGCGCAGCTGGCAGGAGGCATCGTGAGCCGCCTGGTCGTCGTGTCCAACCGCGTCGCGCTGCCCGGCGAGAACCGCGCCGGAGGCCTGGCGGTTGGCCTCGAGGCGGCGCTGGGCACGCGCGGCGGCCTGTGGTTCGGCTGGAGCGGCAAGGTGGTGCGCGAGGACAGCGGCCGCCTGCACGAGCAGGTCGCCGGCGACGTGCACTACGTCACCATGGACCTCAATCGCGCCGACCACGAGGCCTATTACAACGGCTTCGCGAACCGCACGCTGTGGCCGCTGCTGCACTCGCGCCTGGACCTGGTCGACTACGCGCGCGAGACCCGCGCCGGATACCGCCGCGTCAACATGCTGTTCGCCGACAGGCTGGCGCCGCTGCTGCGCGACGACGACGTGCTCTGGATCCACGACTACCACCTGATCCCGCTGGGGGCGATGCTGCGCGAGCGCGGGGTGCGCTGCCGCATCGGCTTCTTCCTGCACGTGCCGATGCCCTCGGCCGACCTGGTCTCCGCGCTGCCCGAGCACGGGCGCCTGTTCGGCACCTTCTTCGCCTACGACCTGGTCGGCTTCCAGACCGCGCGCGATGCCGACCGCTTCCGTACCTACGCGCGCATCTTCGGCGGCGCCTCGGTCAGCGACGACGGCACCGTCCGCCTGCCCGGCGGCGGACGGGTGGTGGTGGGCGCGTTCCCGATCGGCATCGACGCCCGCCGCATCGCCGCGCAGTCGGCCGCGGCGGTGAACAAGACCGCCGTGCGCGCGCTGCGCGACAGCCTGAGCGGGCGCAAGCTCGCCATCGGCGTGGACCGGCTCGACTATTCCAAGGGCTTGCCCGAGCGCTTCCGCGCCTTCGGCAGGTTCATCGAACGCTATCCGGCCGAGCGCGGCAAGCTGACTTTCCTGCAGATCGCGCCGGTCTCGCGCGGCGACGTGGCCGAGTACCAGCAACTGCGCGACCAGCTCGAAGGCATCGCCGGGCACATCAACGGCACGCACGCCGCGCCCGACTGGACGCCGCTGCGCTACGTCAACCGCAACTTTCCGCATCCCACGCTCACCGGCTTCTACCGCCTGGCCGCGATCGGCCTGGTCACGCCGCTGCGCGACGGCATGAACCTGGTCGCCAAGGAGTACGTCGCCGCCCAGGATCCGGAGGATCCCGGCGTGCTGGTGCTGTCGATGCTGGCCGGCGCGGCGGCCGAGCTTGACGCGGCCCTGCTGGTGAACCCCTACGACCTGGACGGCGTCGCCGACGCCATCGCCCGCGCCGCGAACATGCCCCTGGCCGAGCGTCGCGAGCGCTGGGAATCGATGATGCGGCCGATCACCGGCTACGACATCCACCAGTGGTGCCGGGCTTTCCTGGAGCGCCTGGGCGGGCTGGCCGGCTGAGCCGGACGGCCGCGCGGGGCCGCGACGGGGAGGCGGCCCGGTCGCTATACTCGCGGGTCGGAATGCGATTCCGGGCTCTGCTGCCCTAATCCATTCAATGACTTGAACGTCATTCCTACACATCTGCAAGAACCACAGGGCCGCGCCTCGGCGCGCGGTCCGGGGCCACCGAACGCCGCATGCGCCTGTCCACGATCAAGCTCGCCGGTTTCAAATCCTTCGTCGATCCGACCACGCTGCACCTGCCGACCAACATGACCGGCGTGGTCGGGCCCAACGGCTGCGGCAAGTCGAACATCATCGACGCGGTGCGCTGGGTGATGGGCGAGAGCTCGGCCAGCAGGTTGCGCGGCGACTCGCTCACCGACGTGATCTTCGCCGGCTCGACCGCACGCAAGCCGGTGTCGCAGGCCATGGTCGAGCTGGTGTTCGACAACTCCGACCACACCATCGCCGGCGAGTACGCCGCGTTCAACGAGATTTCGGTCAAGCGCACGGTCAGCCGCGACGGCCAGAGCAACTACTACCTCAACGGCGCGCGCTGCCGGCGGCGCGACATCACCGACCTGTTCCTGGGCACCGGCCTGGGCCCGCGCAGCTACTCGATCATCGAGCAGGGCATGATCTCCCAGGTCATCGATGCCAAGCCCGAGGAACTTCGCGTCTACCTCGAGGAAGCGGCCGGCATCTCCAAGTACAAGGAGCGCCGCAAGGAAACCGAGACGCGCATCCGCCACACGCGCGAGAACCTCGACCGCCTCAGCGACCTGCGCGAGGAAGTGGGCAAGCAGCTCCAGCATCTGGCCCGCCAGGCCAGGCAGGCCGAGCAGTACACCGCGATCCAGGCCGAGCGCCGGATCCGGGACGCGCAGTGGAAGGCGCTGGAATTCCGTGCCCTCGACGCCCAGCTGCAGGCGCTGCGCGAAGGACTGTCGCGCGAGGAGACGCGGCTGCAGCAGTTGATCGCCGAGCAGCGCGAGGCCGAGCGCGAGCTCGAGACCGGGCGCGTGCGCCGCGACGACGCGAGCACCGCGCTCGGCCGCGTGCAGGCGGCGAACTACGAGGTGAGCGGCACGCTGGCGCGGATCGAACAGCAGATCGCCCACCAGCGCGAGATGTCCGGCCGCCTGCACAAGGCGCGCGAGGAGACCCGCCTGGCGCTGGACGAGATCGGTGCCCACATCAGCGGCGACCAGGCGCGCCTGGAGACCCTGCAGGCCGCGATCGCCGATGCCGAACCCCAGCTCGAGGCCCTGCAGGAAGGCGACGAGGTCAGGCAGGAGGCGCTGCGCGCCGCCGAGGAAGCCCTGGCCGACTGGCAGCAGCGCTGGGAGGCGCACAACCGCGAGCAGAACGAGGCCTCGCGCGCCGGAGATGTCGAACGCACCCGCGTGGATTATCTGGACCGGCAGTCGCTGGACGCCGACCGCCGTCGCCAGCAGCTGCTGTCCGAGCGCGGTGCGCTGGACCTGGACGCGCTGTCGGAAGCCTTCGAAACCACCGCCCTGCGCCACGAGGAGCAGAGGCTGGCGCTCGATGGCCTCAACGAGCAGCTCGAGGCCCGCAAGCAGGCCGCGCTGGACCTGCAGGACCAGCAGCGCGCCAGCCAGAACGAACTGTCGGACGTGCGCAAGCAGGCGCAGGAGGCGCGCGGGCGCCTGTCCTCGCTCGAAACCCTGCAACACGCCGCGCTGGGCCAGGAGCAGGGCGCCGCCGTGGAATGGCTGCGCCGCCACGGGCTCGACTCGGCCCGGCGCGTGGGCGAGCAGCTGAGCGTCGAGCCGGGCTGGGAAAACGCGGTCGAAGGCGCCCTGGGGCAACTGATCGAAGGCGTGCTGGTCGAGGCGCCGGAGGCGCTGGTCGAGGCCTTGTCCGACCTGGGCGAGGGACGGCTGGCGCTGGTCGCCGCCGAGGTGGGCGATGCCGACTTCGCCCCGACCTCGCTGGCCGCCCGGGTGCAGGGGCCGCTTGCGATCCGGCGGCTGCTCGCGCGCCTGCATGTGGCCGAGGACCTGGCCGGGGCGGCTGCCCTGCAGGCCGGGCTCGACGCCGGCGAATCGGTGATCACCCGTGGCGGCGAACGCCTGGGCAGCGGCTGGGTCCGCGTGGTGCGCTCGGGCGCGGCCAAGCAGGGCGCGCTGCTGCGCGAGCGCGAGATCAAGCAGCTGCGCGCGACGATCGAGCGCCTGCAGGCCCGGGAGCACGAACTGGAAGCCGCGCTGGCCGCGGGCCGCGAGCGCCTGCTGCAGGCCGAGCAGCAGCGCGAGGATGCCCAGCGCCAGCTGTATGCCGCGCACCGCAGCGTGTCGGAACTGGCCGGCCAGTTGCAGGGACAGCAGGGCCGGGTGGACAACGCACGGGCCCGCATCGACAAGATCGAGGCCGAACTCGAACAACTGGTCGAGACCATCGACGGCAGCGCGCAGCAGGCGCGCGAGGCACGCGCCCGGCTCGAGGATGCGGTCGCGCGCATGGCCGAACTGGAGGCCACGCGCAGCGCGCTGGAATCGGAGCGGCGCAGCCTGGTCGAGGCGCGCGACGCCGCGCGGGCCGCTGCCCGCGAGACCCGCGACACCGCGCATGCGCTGGCGCTCACCCTCGAATCCCAGCGTGCCCAGGTGGTGGCCCTGGCCCAGGCGCTGCAGCGCATGGGCGGCCAGCGCGGCCAGCTCGACGCGCGCCTGGGCGAACTGGCCGCGCAGCTGTCCGAGGGCGACGCCCCGGTGGTCGCGCTGGAAGAGCAGCGCCAGGCCGCGCTGGAGCAGCGCGTGATCGCCGAGAAGGATCTGGCCGCAGCGCGCTCGGCGCTGGAAGGCATCGACAACGAATTGCGCACCTTCGAGCGCGTGCGTCAGGAACGCGAACAGCAGGCGCTGGCGCAGCGCGAGGCCATCGCCCAGCGCCGTCTCGACCAGCAGGCACTGGAGATCAACGCCGCCCGCCTGGCGGAGGCCGTGTCGGAGGCCGGCTTCGCGATGGACGAGACCATCGCCGGGCTGCCCGAGGACGCGACCGCGCCGGCCTGGGAAAAGATGGTCGCCGACTTCGACGCCAAGCTGCGCCGGCTCGAGCCGGTCAACCTGGCCGCGATCCAGGAACATGCCGAGGCCGCGCAGCGCAAGGACTACCTGGACGCGCAGGACGCCGACCTCAGCACCGCGCTGGACACGCTGGAAGAGGCGATCCGCAAGATCGACCGCGAAACCCGTGGCCGCTTCAAGGACACCTTCGACCGCGTCAATTCCGGCGTGCAGGAGATCTACCCGCGGCTGTTCGGCGGCGGACACGCCTACCTCGAGCTGACCGGCGAGGACCTGCTCGACACCGGCGTGGCGATCATGGCGCGGCCGCCGGGCAAGCGGGTGAGCAACATCTCCCTGCTCTCGGGCGGCGAGAAGGCGATGACCGCGGTGGCGCTGGTGTTCGCGATCTTCCAGCTCAATCCGGCGCCGTTCTGCCTGCTCGACGAGGTCGACGCGCCGCTGGACGAGGCCAACGTCGGCCGCTTCACCGCGATGGTTTCGGAAATGAGCCAGCAGGTGCAGTTCCTGTTCGTGACCCACAACAAGGCCACGATGGAGGCCGCGCAGCAGCTCAGCGGCGTTACCATGCGCGAGCCCGGCGTGAGCCGGCTGGTGTCCGTCGACCTGGCCGAGGCTGCGCGCCTGGCCGGCGCCGCGTGAGGCCCCGCACCAGTCCCGGAGGACATGCATGACCGAATTGCGAATTGGCATCCTCATCGCTGGCCTGCTCCTGCTGGCGGCCATCTGGTACTTCGGCACGCGTCCCCGCCAGGGCCCGGGCCAGGGGCGGCGCCTGCCGCGCGAGGAGCGCGAGTCCGCCGGCGAGCGGATGGAACCCACCCTCGGCGCGCAGATCGAGCGCGAGCTGGCCGGTGCCGGCGATGGCGCGGGCGAGGAGCTGGTGCAGAGCGAGATGGACCTGCTCGACGAGAGCGTCGGCGCCGCTTCGCCCAACAGCGAACTGGGCAAGCGCGTCAGCGAGGATTTCGACCGGATCGTGACGCTGTACGTGGCCGCGCGCGCCGGGCAGGTGCTGCGCGGTCCGGACATCGTGGTGGCTGCCGAGAAGGCCGGCCTCACCTACGGCCACATGAACGTGTTCCACCGCCTGGTGGAGAGCCATCCCGAGCGCGGCCCGATCTTCAGCGTGGCCAATATCCGCAAGCCGGGCAGTTTCGAGATGTCGGGGATCCAGTCGCTGGAGACGCCCGCGATCGCCTTCTTCCTGACCCTGCCGGCGCCGGTGAGCGCGCTCGATGCCTGGGATGCGATGCTGCCGGCGGCCCAGCGCATGGCCGAACTGCTCGACGGCGTGCTGCTGGACGAGTCGCGCAACGCGCTCGGGCGCCAGCGCATCGCCGGCCTGCGCGACGAACTGCGCGCCTGGGACAGGGAGCACGACGTGCCCGCGGTGACGCGCAGCCCGCGCTGGTAAGCCCGGCCGCCGGTTGTCGGGAAGCGTCCGCCGGACAGGCGCCGGCCGCGCCTGTCCTTCGCACGGCGACAGGTACCCGTTCCGTAGACGGGAAGCACGTTGCCTCCGCATCGGTGGTGCGCGGGGCGCCGGGTGAATGTCCCAAGGGGCGGATGCCCTGCGGCGACCGCCTGCGGCCATCGCCTCCCCGTACCGCCCGAAGGGAATCCTCGCCCGCGCGAAGGGCCTGTCGCGGCCCGGGGCGGGCGTTCGATCGACGGGATCACGCTGCAGGCCACTGTAGCCGGTGACGTCACGGGCCACCGCCGCGTCCTACAATTCCCGCATGCCCGATCCCGCCGCCACCGCCCGCGCCGCCGAGCTGCGCGCACGCATCGAAGACGCCAACCACCGCTACTACGTCCTTGACGATCCGTCGATCCCGGACGCCGAGTACGACGCGCTGATGCGCGAGCTCGAAGCGCTGGAGCTGGCGCATCCGGAGCTCGCCAGCGACGACTCGCCCACGCGCACCGTGGGCATCCGGCCCGATGGCGGCTTCCCGGAAGTGACCCACGCCATTCCGATGCTGTCGCTGGCCAATGCCTTCGAGACCGCAGGCGTGGCCGAGGACGCCGACGACCGCGTCCGCTATGCCGAGGTGGCCGATTTCGAACGCCGCATCGAGCAGAAGCTCGGCATCGCCGCGCCGGTGTTCTCGGTCGAGCCCAAGCTCGACGGCCTGGCCATCAGCCTGCGTTACGAGGACGGCGTGTTCGTGCAGGGCGCCACCCGCGGCGACGGCACGACCGGCGAGAACGTCACGGCCAACCTGCGCCAGGTGCGCGCGGTGCCGCTGCGGCTGCGCACCGGCGATGCGCCGCCGCCGGCGGTGCTGGAAGTACGCGGCGAGATCTACATGCCGCGCAAGGCCTTCGAAGCCTGGAACGCGGCCGCGCTCGCGCGCAACGAGAAGCTCCTGGCCAATCCGCGCAATGGTGCGGCCGGTTCGCTGCGCCAGCTCGATCCGGCCGTCACGCGCCGTCGCCCGCTGTCGTTCTTCGCCTATGCGGTGGGCGAGGTGCGCGGGCTGGAGCTGCCAGAGACGCATTCGCAGACGCTGGCCCTGCTGCGCGGCTTCGGTTTCCCGGTCGCGCCGGAAGTGGACACCGCCATCGGCTTCGACGGCCTGCTGGCCTATTTCCGCCGCATCGGCAAGCTGCGCGACGCGCTGCCCTACGACATCGACGGCGTGGTCTACAAGCTCGACGACTACGACCAGCAGCGCGAGATGGGCTTCGTCTCGCGCGCGCCGCGCTGGGCGCTGGCGCACAAGTTCCCGGCGCAGGAACAGTCCACGGTGTTGCGCGCGATCGAGGTGCAGGTCGGCCGCACCGGGGCGATCACGCCCGTCGCCAGGCTCGAACCGGTGCAGGTGGCGGGCGTCACGGTCACCAATGCCACCCTGCACAACGCCGACCAGATCGCGCGGCTCGACGTGCGCGAGGGCGACACGGTGATCGTGCGCCGCGCCGGCGACGTGATCCCGGAGATCGTGCGCGTGATCGGCGAGCGCAGGCCCGCCGGGGCCATGCCCTGGGCGATGCCGGCCACGTGCCCGGTCTGCGGCTCGGAACTGGTGCGCGAGGAGGGCGCCGCGGCCTGGCGCTGCAGCGGCGGGCTGTCCTGCCCGGCGCAGCGCAAGGAGGCGGTGCGGCACTTCGCCTCGCG
>Ga0233369_1000217_pt1 | contig 28936 bp, 25 predicted proteins | sample ElkDunMinimDraft_26_FD_191537 | JGI IMG/M metagenome (GOLD analysis project Ga0233369, IMG submission 191537) | Fecal eukaryotic communites from dung pellets of Tule Elk in California, USA - Elk Dung D16 | ecosystem: Host-associated > Mammals > Digestive system > Large intestine > Fecal | place... | reverse complement strand
CTCCAGGCCCTGCTTCATGTCCTCGACGAAGAAGAACTTGGCGTCGGCGAAGCGCGGGCGGATCACCCGCTCGTAGCCCTTGCGGATCTCGCTGTCGTCGGCCGGGTCGATGTTGGCGATGCCGATGAAGCGCGCGCTCAGGCGGCCGGCCTCGTCGAGGACGGGGAAAAACTTCTGGTTGGCTTCCATGGTCGCCACCAGCGCTTCCTGCGGCACCGCCAGGAACTCCTCCTCGAAGGCGCACGACACCGCGCGCGGCCATTCGTTGAGGCAGACCACCTGCTCGAGGTTGTCCTCGTCGATGCGCGCGCTGCCGCCGGCGGCAGCGGCCGCGGCCTCGACCTGCTCGACGATGCGCGCGCGGCGCTCCTGCGGATCGACCAGCACGCGCGCGCCGCGCAGCGACTCGACATAGTCCTCGGGCGTGGACAGCCAGACCTGCTTGTCGTGCAGGAAGCGGTGGCCGCGGCTCATGCGGTCGGCGCGGATGCCGAACAGCTCGCCTTCCACCACCTCCTTGCCCAGCAGCATGACCAGCCACAGCACCGGGCGGGCGAAGGCGTAGTCGTGGTCGCCCCAGCGCATCGGCTTGGGAATCGGCATGCCCGCCACGGCCTCGCGCAGGACCTCCGGCAGCAGGCTGGCGGTGCGCGCGCCAGGGCTCACCGAACGGTGCACGAAGCGCTCGCCCTTGGCGTCGCTGGTCTTCTCCAGCGCGGTCCAGTCGACGCCGGCCTTGGCGGCGAAGCCCTGCAGGGCGCGGGTCGGCTGGCCGTCGGCGTCCAGGGCGATGTTGAGGTAGGGCCCCAGCACCTCGCTGCGCTGCTCGGGCTGCTCGGCCGCCACGCCCGGCAGCAGCACCGCCAGGCGGCGCGGGGAGTACAGCGGCCGGGCCTGGCCGCGCTCGACCGCGATGCCGCGCTTGTCCAGCGCCGCCAGCACGCCGTCGAAGAAGGCCTGCGCCAGGCCGGGCAGGGCCTTGACCGGCAGCTCCTCGGTGCCCAGTTCGATCAGAAGCGGCGGCATCGGGGCGGTGCTCATGCGGGGTTGGCCTGTGAAGTCGGGGCAGGGGCGGAGAACGGGCTGTAGTGGCTGCGGAACACGTCCAGCGCCTCGCAGCGTTCGACGTGCGCGCGCAGCATCGGCCACGGCGCCAGCTCGAGCGGGATCGCCTCGCGCAGGTGGGTGGCATAGCAGGCCACGGCGATGTCGGCATGGGTCATGGCCTCGCCGACCAGCCACGGCGCGCCGGCGCGCGCGGCGCAGGCGCGTTCGAGTTCGCCCAGCGCGCCCTCGACCTGCACGCGGCAGCGCGACAGCCAGGCCTGGCTGTGCAGTTCCACCGGGCGGAAGATGCGTTCGAGCGCGATCAGGATCGCCTTGTCGATCGCGCCGGTGGCCAGGGCGATGAGCCGCTGCGCGTCGCGCCGCGGGCGTCCGCTGGCCGGCATCAGCGCGCGCTGCGGGCCGACGCGGTCGTCCAGGTAATCGAGGATCATCGCCGACTCGGTCAGCACCTCGCCATCGTCCAGCACCAGGGTCGGTGCGCGGCCGAGCGGGTTGTATTCGCGAATGCGGTCGAAGTCGCGGCCCACCGACCAGGCACGGTGTTCGAACCCGATGCCGTACAGCGCCATGGCGATCGCCACGCGACGCGTGTAGGACGAGTCGTACATGCCGATCAGGATCACGGTGCGGCCTGCTGCGCGGTGGGCGCGTCCTTCTTCAGGCCGGGGAAGCCCAGCTTCTCGCGCTGCTCGTAATAGGCCTGCGCCACCGCCTGCGACAGCCGGCGCACGCGCAGGATGTAGCGCTGGCGTTCGGTGACCGAGATCGCGCGGCGCGCGTCGAGCAGGTTGAAGCTGTGGCTGGCCTTGGCGACCTGGTCGTAGGCCGGCAGCGGCAACCCCAGCTCGACCAGCTTCAGCGCCTCGGCCTCGCAGGCGTCGAAGCGGTGGAACAGCTCGGCCACGTCGGCGTGCTCGAAGTTGTAGGCGCTCTGCTCGCGTTCGTTCTGCAGGAACACGTCGCCGTAGGTGACCACGCCCTGCGGGCCCACCGTCCAGACCAGGTCGTAGACGTTGTCGCAGTTCTGCAGGTACATGCACAGGCGCTCGAGACCATAGGTGATCTCGCCCAGCACCGGCCTGCATTCGAGCCCGCCGGCCTGCTGGAAATAGGTGAACTGGGTGACTTCCATGCCGTTGAGCCAGACCTCCCAGCCCAGGCCCCAGGCGCCGAGCGTGGGCGATTCCCAGTTGTCCTCGACCAGGCGCAGGTCGTGCAGCAGCGGGTCGATGCCAAGTTCCTTCAGCGAGCCGAAGTACAGCTCGACGATGTTGTCCGGGCTGGGCTTCATCACCACCTGGTACTGGTAGTAATGCTGCAGGCGGTTGGGGTTCTCGCCGTAGCGGCCGTCGGTGGGCCGGCGCGAGGGCTGCACGTAGGCCGCGTTCCACGGCTCGGGGCCGAGCGCGCGCAGGAAGGTCGCCGGGTGGAAGGTGCCCGCGCCCACTTCCAGGTCCAGCGGCTGGACCAGCACGCAGCCCTGTCCGGCCCAGTAGGCGTTGAGGCGGGTGATCAGTTCCTGGAACGTCGGTCCGGTCATCGGCGCATGGATTCGGCGCTTTCGCGCGGCGCGCTAGTATAGCGGCGGACCTCGCAGCGGCCGGCTTTCCCGGCACCCGGAGCCACGTTGAACGAAGCCTTGCGTCCCGCGCCGCGGCCCGCGCGCCTGCCCACGGGCAGGCTGGCGCTGGAGCCGGTGCTGGCCGGGCTGGTCGCCGACGAAGTGCTCTCGGCCGAGGACGCCGAGCATGCACGCGCCAGTGCGCGCCACGTGCGCGGCCTCGATGCGGTGCACCCGCTGGTGCTGCTGGCCAACCTGAAGCTGCCCTCGGCGCGGCGCGCCGGCGAGCTGGGGCTGGAAGCGCTCACCGAATGGCTGGCCGCGGCCAGCGGCAGGCCCTACCTGCGCATCGATCCGACCAGGATCGCGGTCGCCGAGGTCACCGACCTGGTCTCGCACGCCTACGCGCGCCGGCACCGGATCCTGCCGGTGGAGGTCAGCGCCGACCGCGCGCGCATCGCCACCAGCGAGCCGATGGCGCTGGACTGGCTGCCGGACGTGCAGCGGATGCTGCGGCGCGAGGTCGAGCTGGTGGTCGCCAACCCGCTCGACCTGCACCGCTACACGATGGAGTTCTTCGGCGTCACGCGCTCGCTGCGCGGCGCCCAGCACGATGGCGGCGAGAAGGCCAGCCAGGCGCCGAGCTTCGAACAGCTGGTCGAACTGGGCCGCGCCGGCGACGTCAATGCCGACGACCACCACATCGTCAACATCGTCGACTGGCTGCTGCAGTACGCCTACGAACAGCGCGCCTCCGACATCCACCTGGAGCCGCGCCGCGAGCTGGGGCGCGTGCGCTTCCGCATCGACGGCGTGCTGCACAAGGTGTTCGAGATGCCGCCGCCGGTGATGACCGCCGCCGTGTCGCGGATCAAGGTGCTCGGGCGCATGGACCTGGCCGAACGCCGACGTCCGCAGGACGGCCGCATCAAGACGCGTTCGCCCGGCGGCCGCGAGGTCGAGATGCGCCTGTCGACCATGCCCACCGCCTTCGGCGAGAAGTGCGTGATGCGCATCTTCGACCCGGACACCGCCTTCAAGGACATCGCCCAGCTCGGTTTCGACCAGGACGAGGCGCGGACCTGGCAGGAGCTGACCAGCCGCCCGCACGGGATCGTGCTGGTCACCGGGCCGACCGGCTCGGGCAAGACCACGACGCTGTACTCCACGCTCAGGCGCCTGGCCACCAGCGACGTCAACGTGTGCACGGTCGAGGACCCGATCGAGATGATCGCGCCCGAACTCAACCAGATGCAGGTGCACCACCAGATCGACCTGACCTTCGCCCAGGGCGTGCGCACGCTGCTGCGCCAGGACCCGGACATCATCATGATCGGCGAGATCCGCGACCTGGACACCGCGCAGATGGCGGTGCAGGCCTCGCTCACCGGACACCTGGTGCTGTCGACCCTGCACACCAACGACGCGCCCTCGGCGATCACCCGCCTGCTCGACCTGGGCCTGCCCCACTACCTGATCGCTTCCACCCTCAACGGCATCCTCGCCCAGCGCCTGCTGCGCACGCTGTGCCCGCACTGCAAGGCGCCGAGCAAGCCCGAGGCGGAGGCCTGGCAGGCCCTGCTGGGCGGCGCGTCGGGGGTGCCCCTGCCGGAGGCCGCCTGCGGGCCGGTGGGTTGCCTGGAATGCCGCAGCACCGGCTACCTGGGACGCGTCGGCATCTACGAGCTGATGTCGGTCGGGCCGCCGCTGCGCGCGCTGATCCGGCCGGACATGGACCTGGCAGCGTTCACCCGCGCGGCGGTGGACGCGGGCCTGCGCACGCTGCGCATGGCCGGCGCCGAGAAGGTGGCGCAGGGGCTGACCACGGTCGAGGAAGTGATGACGGTGCTGCCGCCGCAGGAGTAGCCCGCGCGTGCCGGGAACGGCCGCGCCACGGGCGATGCGGTAGCATGTCGGCATCGTGGCGCAGGCCACCTGGAAGTCGGAAAACAGCTCATGTCCACGCGTACGATGGGCCCCGGCCATGGCTGGTCCTGGCTGGCGCGGGCGGTGAACCTCGGGCGCGGCAATCCCAGGGCGGTCATCGGCGGGATCGCGCTGGTGGCGCTGCTGGCGGTGCTGCCGAGCATCGTGCAGATGCTGCTGCAACCGGCGCTGGGCACGCAGCCCGACGCACTGCTGACGGTGGCCGCATTGACCACCCTGGTCTCGCTGGTCGTGTTCCCGCTGCTGATCGGCGGCGTGCTGCGCGTGATCGACGCCAGCGAGCGCGGCCGCCCCGCCTCCGCGACGGGCGTGCTCGAGGCGTTCCGTGCCGGCCACGGCGCCGGCCGCCTGATCGGCTTCGGCCTGCTGATGACCGTGCTCTACCTGCTGGTGTTCGGCACGATCGTCGGCACGTTCGGGCAGGGCCTGCCCGAGTGGTACATGGCGCTGGTGCAGCTGACGGTCGAGGCCGGCGACAAGCCGGTGCAGCCCGAGGACATTCCGCCGCCGCCGTCCGGCCTGGGCATGGTGATGGCGCTGGGCCTGCTGTTCGGCCTGTTCCTGGGCGGGGCCTACGCGATCGGCTTCGGCCAGGTGGCGCTGGGCGGGCGCGGCGTGCTGGCCGCGGTCGGCGACGGCCTGACCGGCTCGCTCAAGAACCTGCTGCCGATCGTGGTGCTGGCGGCGCTGTCGATCGCCGCGCTGCTCGCGCTGAGCCTGGTGGCGACCCTGCTCGGCACCGTGCTGGCCCTGATCGGCGGCCTGGTGCATCCGGCGCTGGCCGCGCTGCTGGTCGCGCCGGTCTACCTGGGCATGATCCTGCTGATGTACGTGGTGATGTTCGGCGTCATGTACCACATGTGGCGCGACATCTGCGCCGAGCCGATGGCGCCGCCGCCGTTGCCCGACAACCTGGTCGAACTGTAAGCCCGCGCCCCCGCCCCGGGGCGGGGGCGGCACCTAGGCCAGCAGGCTGTCCAGCGCGCGCTGCATCGCCGCCTGCGTGGCCAGGAACAGGGCCGCGGATGCGGCCAGCGCGGCCGCCGCCTGCAGCGCGAGCCACGCCCACGCCCAGCGTGGCACTGCCGGTTCGCCACGGTCCGACACCACCCGCATGCCGGCCATGCGGTCGTGCAGGGCCTGGTGCCCCGGCGGCGTCAGCGCCAGCAGGTGGCCGATGTTGAGGCTCAGCCAGGACAGCGTGCCGGCAAGCTGCCGCGCCGCCGCGCGCACCGCGCCCGGCCGCCCGCCCGCCGCCGTGCACACGCGCAGGCCGATCGCGCGCTTGCCGGGCGTGGCCTGGCGGCTCGAGGATTCCCAGAACGTGAACCAGGCCAGTGCCAGCGCGCAGGCCAGCAGCAGCGGCGGCACGACCACGTCGGCCAGCGCCTGCGACAGCCCGCCGGCCAGCGCGCGCTGCTGCGGATCCGACAGCCACTGCCGCGACAGCGCCAGCGGCGTGCCGCCCTGCACCAGCATGTCCAGCATCGAAGCGGCCATGGACCGCGCCAGGGCGTCGAAGGACGCGGTCACGCGCGGGAGGGCGGCGTGGAGCCGCGGCGCGCACACGGCCAGGGCCACCGTGCCCAGCAGCGCCATGTCCAGCGACCAGGCCGCGTAGCGCTGCAGCAGGCCGGCCGGCACGGCCCGCGCCGCGCTCATGCCTCGTCCGCCGCCCCGTCCCGGCCGCGCGGCACGACCATCCGCGCGGCGATGATCCCGGCCTCGTACAGCAGGCACATCGGGATCGCCAGCAGCAGTTGCGAGACCACGTCGGGCGGGGTGATGACCGCCGCCAGGATGAACACGCCCACGATCGAATAGCCGCGCCATTCGCGCAGCTGCGCGGGCGTCACCCAGCCCAGCGCCACCAGGATCACCAGTGCCACCGGCAGTTCGAAGCTGATGCCGAAGGCCAGGAAGATCACCAGCACGAAATTGAGGTAGGCGTTGATGTCGGTCATCATCGCCACGCCGTCGGGCGTGACCGCGGTGAGGAAGCCGAACACCGCCGGCAGCACGATGAAGAACGCGAACGCGCAGCCGGCGTAGAACAGCGCCACGGCCGAGACCAGCAGCGGCAGCGCCAGCCGCTTCTCGCGCCGGTACAGGCCCGGGGCGACGAAGGCCCAGGCCTGGTAGAGCAGCCACGGCATGGTGAGCAGCAGCGCCGCGAACAGGGCGAGCTTGAGCGGCGCGAAGAACGGCGACGCCACTTCCACCGCGATCAGGTGCGCGCCCTGCGGCAGCTTGTCGAGCAGCGGCTGGGCGAACCAGCCATAGAGCCGGTTGGCGAACGGCAGCAGCGCCACCAGCGCCAGGCCCAGGCCCATCATCGCGCGCAGCAGGCGCGAGCGCAGCTCGACCAGATGCTCGATCAGGCTGCTCTCGCCGTTGTCGTGCTCAGCGCTGCCGGCCATCGTCCCCGTCCGTCGCTTCGCCACTGCCCTGGCCGGCGTCCGCCTCGCTGCGCGCAGCTGCGTCGGCTGCGCCGTGCGTACCGCCGTCGCCGGCGTCCGGGCCGGCAGCCGTGGCCGCCAAGGTGGTATCGGTGTCCTGCGCGGAGGTGCCGTCGGCCGCGTCGGTGGTCAGCATCGCCGGCGGCGCGGCGGGCGCAGGCTGCCCGGGCGCGGCGACCTGCCGGCGCAGGCTCTCGATCTCGCGCCGCGCTTCGGCCTCGGCCGCGCTGACCCGGACCTGCACCTCGGCCTCGGTTTCCTGCATGGTCTTGTGCAGCTCGGAGGCGGCCTGCCTGGCCTCCTGCAGGCTGCGCTTGAGTTCGTCGGCGGCCAGTTCGCGTTCGAGCTCCGATCGCACCGAATACCATTGCGCGCGCGCGCGCCGGACCCACAGCCCGGCGAAGCGCGCGGCCTTGGGCAGGCGCTCGGGGCCGAGCACGACCAGCGCGACCACCGCGACGAGCAGCAGTTCGGTGAAGCCGATATCGAACATGGCGGCGGCCGCGGCGTCCGCGGTCAGCGCGGGATGGTGTCGTCCTGCCGGGGCTTGCCCGGCGCGGTGCCGTCACGCTCGTGCTGCGGCGGCTGGTGGTCGAGTTCGCCCGCGGGCTTGTCCTCGTCGGCCATGCCCTTCTTGAATCCCTTCACCGCCTCGCCCAGGTCGCGTCCGGCGCCGCGCAGGCGCTTGGTGCCGAATACCAGCAGCACCACGACCAGCACGATCAGCCAATGCCAGATGCTGAAACTACCCATTGCATGCTTCCGGGAAACAGGTGAGAGCGCTCAGGATACTCCACGGCGCAAGGCCTGGCCGTGAGCGGGGCCCGATTCAGGGCGTCTCGGGCAGCGGCTCGACGAGGGCCGGGTTGTCGCCGACCGGCTGGAACGGCTCGGGCTGGGGCTCGAGCACCAGTTGCCCGGACAGCGGCACGGTGCTGGCGCCGGCGGGCGCGGGGGGCGCCGCCGTCGTCGATGCGACCGCGGCAGGCTGTCCACCGGTGCCGCGCGCGAGGCGGGCGGCATTGGTGGCCTCCTCCAGCTGGTCGCGGAAGGCGACCACCGCATCCGAGGGCGCCTGCCTGGCGCGGCCCTCGAAGATCATGCGCGGCGTGGTGCCCGCGCCATAGGCCAGCTGGTTGGCATCGTTGTCGATCTGCAGCACCGCGCCGTCGAGGGCGACGCCGGCGAACAGCCCGCGCGCGCGCGACCACGACCAGATCTCGGCCTTGAGCTGGCCGTCGGTGGCGGCCGCGGCATTGCGCCCGACCGGGCCGGCGGCCACCCCGGCGTCGGCGCCGAGGGTCACCTTGCCGTTGACGATCGACTCGAGGCTGCGGTCGTTGCGGAACACCAGCACCACGTCCGAGGACTGCACGCCGGCCTGGAAGCCGATGCTGCCGCCGGTGAGCTTGACGAAACTGGGACTCGACCAGGTGCCATCGGGCGACTTCACCGAGAGCAGGCCATGGCCGCGACGTCCGCCGAGGACCAGGCCGACCTTGAGCGTGTCGGGGATGACCACGATCGCGCGCGCCTCGTCGAGCAGCTTGTCCGGGATCGCCGAGTCGGGGATGGCCTGCACTTCGTTGAGCACGCGCAGCGCCTCCCGCGCCCGCGCGTCCTGCTCGGGTCCGGCCACGGCGGCGCCGGTGGCGAGGGAGAGGGCCAGCAGCGACGCAAGCAGCGTCGTGCGCAGCGGCGACGAGGTCAGGGAACGGGGCATCGGAACTCCGGAAGGCTTGAAGGACACCGCGTCGCGGCGACGGCTCAGGCTAGGGACGGGGCCATGAATCGTGCATGAGTTGAACCGATCCCGGGTAGCGCGGCGCGGAGGCCATGCCAAGCACGCCGCGGCCTGCCATCCTATGCCCCATGACGAATCCAGCCTCCACGCCCGGCGGCGCGACGCCCGACACCGCCGTGGTCCTGGTCAACCTCGGGACGCCGGAGGCACCGACGGCCGCAGCGGTGAGCCGTTACCTGGGCGAGTTCCTCGGCGACCCGTTCGTGGTGCAGATCCCGCGCCTGCTCTGGTGGCCGCTGCTGCATGGCGTGATCCTGCCGCTGCGCTCGCCGCGCGTGGCCAGGAAGTACGCCGAGATCTGGATGGAGGGCGGATCGCCGCTGGCGGTGCATACGCGGCGGCTGGCCGATGCGCTGCGCCCGCGCCTGCCCGGCATGGTGGTGGTACACGCGATGCGCTATGGACAGCCCGCGCTGGACGCGTGCCTGCGCGAGCTGCGTGCGGCCGGCGTGCGCCGCGCCCTGGTGCTGCCCCTGTACCCGCAGTATTCCTCGACGACGACCGGCACCGTGGCCGCGCTGGTGGCGCAGACCGCAGGCGCGCCGGCCACGCGCGTGGTCAACGACTACGCCACCGATGCGCCCTGGGTGGCGGCGGTCGCCGATTCGATCCGCGACCACTGGCGCAGGCACGGGCGCGGCGAGCGCCTGCTGTTCTCCTTCCACGGCCTGCCGCAGCGGCTGGTGGATGGCGGCGACCCCTATGCCACGCAGTGCGAGGCCAGCGTCGCGGCGATCGCACGCGCGCTGGCGCTGGCGCCGGACGACTACGTGATGACCTACCAGTCGCGCTTCGGTCGCGAACGCTGGCTGGGGCCGGCCACCGACGACACCCTGCGCGCCCTGGCGGCGTCGGGCCTGCGTCGTGTCGATGTGGTCTGCCCGGGCTTCGCCGCCGACTGCCTGGAAACCCTGGAGGAGATCGCGATGCAGAACGCCGAGCTGTTCCGCGAGGCCGGCGGCCAGGCGCTGGAATACATCCCCTGCCTCAACGATGCCCCCGCCCATGCCGATGCGCTCGCCGATCTGGTCGGACGCGAGCTGGCCGCCTGGGAGGGGCAGGGCTGAGAGGCCGCGCCGGCGGTCCGCGCGCAGGGAGGTACGACGGGCGCGGCTGTCGGCTGGCGCTGCCCGCGCCGGCTGGCGCGAGGAACGGGTGCGGCCGCAGCGCGCCGGGGCCTAGTGGAAGCCGCCCTGGAGCTGCACGCCGACGATGACGTGCTCGTCGCCGTTGTTTCGGTTGAACGACAGCGTGGCGCTGCGCCGGGGCTCCTGGTCGCCCTTCTCGAAGGCCAGCACGGCGGTGTCCGCAGAATGCTGGGCGGACATCGACTGCGTCCAGCCGCGCGCCTGCATCGCCCGACGCGCTTCGGCCAGCAGCGCGGAGACTTCGCCGGGCACGGTGAGGCTGACCATGCTCACGCCCTGCAGGGCCATGACGCTGTTCACCTGGTAGCCCGCGGGCAGGTAGACGTCCTGCGGGAAATCCTCCGGCAGCGCCACCGAATCGCCGGTCCGGATCGCCACATCGCCCTCGGCGGTGCGCAGCGTGACCAGTTCGCCGTCCCGATCCACATTGGCCCCGGTCGCGCGCGCGATCGCCGCGTCCGCCGCGGTCTGCCCCACCTTCTGGCAGCCGGCGACAGCCAGCACCAGCGGCAGGACGAGGAACAGGTGTGACACGCGTTTGGCAAGATCGTTCATCGTATCCCCGGGCATCAGGTGGATTGGGTCGATGAACCGGAAAACGCGATCCGGTGCCCGGACAGGTCAGGCCGACAGCAGTACGTGCAGGCCGGCCTTGAGCCGGCGGCCCTCGTCGCGGAAATAGTCGCGCGAGGCGCGCCAGTCCGGGCAGCGCGCTTCCACTTCGCGCCAGAACCGGCGCGAATGGTCGGCGTGGATCAGGTGGCACAGCTCGTGCACCAGCACGTACTCGAACGCGGCCGGCCGGCCCAGCACCAGGGCCAGGTCGAGCGTGAGCGTGCCGTCGGGGGCCAGCGAGCCCCATTGCGAGGACAGCACGCGCAGGCGGATGCGCGAGGGCGCACGCGGCAGGCCCGGCAGGTAGGCCGGCAGCCAGCGGCCGATGTCGGCCCGCGCCTGCGCCTCGTAGAAATCGCGCAGCGCCCGCGACACCGCCGCGGGACCGGCGCGGGGCGGCAGCTGCAGGGTCAGCCCCTCTACGTCGCCGACCACGCGGGCGACGCGGCCCGCCGCCCAGTGCAGCGGCAGCGGTTGCCCGCGCAGGGGGATGAAGGCCGCTTCGCCGGGCACCAGCGGGGCGACGTCGCCGGGCTGCTGCGCGAGCTGGTCGGTGAGCCAGTCGCGATGCTCGTGCACGAAGCGTTCGCCCGCGACCAGGCTGGTGCGCGGCGGCAGGGTCAGACGGGCGCCGCGTTCGCCGACGCTCAGGCGCAGGCGCTTGGCGCGAGGATCGCGCACGCGCATCACGTCGACGCGCCGCCCGTCGGACAATTCGAAGGCGAACGTGTCGCGCTGCAACCGGGAGACGCCCGGCGCCGTTGGCGACAGTCGGAACAGGGAAGGCATGTGGGGAATGCTAACTGCTGTGGGGCCGCGTCGTGCACGCCGCGTTCGCGTCGTGACGGCGGGCCGCGGCCGCGCGGGACGCGGCGCGCGTGGAAGGAATGCTCAGGCGTCGGCTTTCGACAGCTTCAGCGCGCGCTCGAGCACGGTGAACAGGCGCGAGAACTCCGCGCTCATCAGGGCGAAGCGCGCCTCGAGTTCGGCGCGCATGTCGTCGTGGTCGTTCGACTCGAGCTGGTCGACCGCGCCGTCGAGGAGCTTGAACTTGCGCACCACCAGGTCTTCACCGAGCACGAACGAGACGTGGTCGTCCAGGTTCAGCGCCAGCCTGGTCACCTGCTTGCCCGAGTCCAGGTGCTTGGTGATCTCGTCGCACTGCAGTTCCTGGCGCTGGCACTTGACGATGGCGCCCTGCTCGGCCGGGTCCTTGAGTTCGCATTCCTCGCCCAGGGTCAGCCCCTCGGGCAGCGGGTCGCCGGCGACCCAGCCGGTCAGCACGCTGCGCGGCGCGACCTCGGCGTTCAGCGGCAGCGCCGGGAAGCTGCCCATGGCCTGGCGGATCTCGGACACCACCGCCTCGCCGCTCTTGCGGCTGGAGGTGTTGACCGCGCACACGCCATGCGCCAGGTCGAGGATCGCGTCGGTGCGCGAGGGCCGCACGAAGGCGCGCGGCAGCAGCTCCTGCACCAGGTCGTCCCGCATCTGCTTGCGCATGCGGCTGCCGGGACGGCGGCCCTGCTTCTGCTCCATCTCGGCCAGGCGCTCGGCCAGCATCTCGTTGACCACCGAGGACGGCAGCAGCCGGTCCTCGCCGCCGACGCTCAGCCAGATCGCTTCGCCGATGCGGTGCGAGAGCGCCTCGGTGTTACGGCCGAAAGGCGGTATGAAGCCGCGCGAGGACAGTTCCAGCGGGCCGACCGGCTTGAGCGGATGGCCGGCCAGCAGTTCCTCCAGGGAGGAAAAATCGAGCGCGGTGGGAAAGCGGAACAGCGTGAGATTGCGGAAGAACATGGGAGAGGGGGGACCGTGATGGGGGAGTGTGGGTTCAGTCGGCGGCCGATGGCGGACGCATCCACGCACGCAGGCCGACCATTGTGACGCCTGCGCCTACCGAATCGGTGATGCGTCGCCCGCGGATGCGGCGGGGGCCTCGATGTGCGCGGACGGCATCAGGCGTCTTGGCCGCCGGAGGCGGCGGCCGGCGCGTCGCCGGCGAGCCAGGCATGGGCGTCGGCGAGCGTGCCGTCGCGATGGCCGAGCGCGCGGAAATCAAACAGCGCCGGGTCGCTCAGCTGCGAGGGCCGGATATCGCCGAGCGCGCGCGCGATCGTCTCGATGCGCCCGGGCGAGTCGCGTTCCCACTGCGCCATCATCTTCTGCACCTGCTTGCGCTGCAGGTTCTCCTGCGAGCCGCACAGGTTGCAGGGGATGATCGGAAAGCCCTTGATGTCGGCATAGGCCGCGATGTCGTCCTCGCGCACGTAGGCCAGCGGGCGGATCACCACGTGCCGGCCGTCGTCGGACAGCAGCTTGGGCGGCATGCCCGAGAGCTTGGCGTGGAAGAACATGTTGAGGAAGAAGGTGGCGACCAGGTCGTCGCGATGGTGGCCCAGCGCGATCTTGGTGTAGCCGTGCTCGGCGGCATAGGTGTACAGCGCGCCGCGGCGCAGCCGCGAGCACAGCGAGCACATGGTCTTGCCTTCCGGGATCACGCGGCTGACCACCGAATAGGTGTCCTGCTCGATGATGTGGAAATCCACGCCCAGCGCGCGCAGGTAATCGGGGAGCACGTGTTCGGGAAAACCGGGCTGCTTCTGGTCGAGGTTGACCGCGGTGATCGAGAAGCGCACCGGTGCCTTCTTCTGCAGCTGCAGCAGGATGTCGAGCAGGGTGTAGCTGTCCTTGCCGCCGGACAGGCACACCATCACCCGGTCGCCGTCCTCGATCATGCCGAAGTCCGCGATCGCCTTGCCGACCTGGTGGCGCAGGCGCTTGGCCAGGCGGTTGGCTTCGTGCGCGCCGCGCCGGTCGGCGTTGCGCAGGACGGGCATGGGCAGGGGAACGACGGTATCCATGCGTCGATTTTACCGGTCCGGGCGCGGTTCGGCCCGCCGATGTGCGGATTGGCGTCGCGATGGCGCCGGCCGGCCCGCCGCGGCTCCCGCCCGGGCGCGCGCCCGCGCGCTCTTGCCCGGCGCGGCCCGGCGCGGCCCGTCCGGCCGCACACGGGGCGGCCGGCGGGGCATGGACGGGGCTCAGCCGGTCAGGGCGCCCAGACCCGGTTGCGGGTGGCCGGATCGGTCGTGATCTCGGTGAGGCGGCCCCTGTCGTCGAAATGCAGCTGAAACTCGCCGAAGCTGCTGAGCCAGTAGCGCCACAGGTCGGCATCCAGGTCCGGGTTCTCGCTGCTGATCGGATAGCCGAGCGCGGTGATGACCTGCTCGCGGCTCATGCCCGGCGTCACGCGCGACTGGCGCACCGCCTCCTGCACCTTGGCCGGCCAGCTGGCCATCGCCACCGCGGGATCGTCCAGCACGACGTAGCGACGCGCGAACGCGGCGTTGTCCAGGTCGCGGCTGTAATCGTTGCCGATCTCCTGCTTCTGGCCGTCGATCCGCACCTTCACCCGGTAGCGGCCGTAGCCGGTCACCTGCACCGGCGTGCCGGCGGGAATCACCCGCTTGCCGCCTTCGGCATAGTTGCTGTCGCTGATCCAGCTGCCGTCGCTGCGCATGTTGCAGCACAGGTAGCCTTCGTACTTCTCCTGCGCGGTCGTGTTGCCCGCCACCAGCGCCGCCATCACGGCCAGCGCGCGCAGCGCCCGGCGCCGCCCGGTCCCGAACCTTTCCATCGTGTCGTGCTCCCTGGTTCCTTTGCGGCGGGCCGGCCGCAGTACGTTTGGCAGGGAGCGCCTCGCTCCCGGGCGCGTTGCCCCCCTCGCGCCGGGCCATTGTGCACGCCCGCGCCGCGGCCGCACAGGCGAACAGGCCGCGCGGACGTGTAAGCTGGCGCACGGATGCGCAACAACGATCCCGCCCAGATCTCCCGACAGCTGGCCGAACTGCGGCAGCAGCATCGCGACCTCGACACCGCGATCGCGCAGCTGCAGCGCGACATCGGCAACGACGAACTGACGATCAAGCGCCTGAAAAAGCGCAAGCTGATGCTCAAGGACCAGATCGCGCAGCTGGAAAGCGCGCTGATCCCCGACCAGCCCGCATAGCTGCGCGCCTCAGCCCGCTGGCACTTCCGTCTCGGGCCTGACCGCCTCCGGGCTGACCTTCTCGATCGTGTGGCGCAGCTCGCGGCCGAGGATGAGCTTGGCATCGCGGGCCCAGGCTTCCAGCCGCTGGTCGAACACCAGCTTGCTGTTCTGGTCTAGCTTGACCAGGCCCAGCTCGCGCAGCTTCTGGATGAAGCCGCGGAACAGGCTCTTGTCGAAGAACTCCGGCGCGGCCGGCGCGTACAGCAGGCTCAGCCGCTGCGCGGCGAGCTGGCACAGGCTTTCCAGTTCCCCTGCGCCGAGCGTGCCCGGGCCGTTCTTGGCCAGCACCGAGATGGCGATGTAGTAACGCTCGAAGGCCTGCTGCAGCGGATGGCCGATGGCGCGCAGGCGGAACACCTCGTCGGACTGTCCGGCATTGCGCGCCAGGGTGGCGCCGTCGTCCTGGCCGCTCAGCTGCAGCAGCCCCTCGCGGACGAACACGTCGATGGTGCGTTCGATGCGTTCGGCGAACGCGTCCTCGTCCCAGGCCAGGAACAGTTCCCCCTGCAGGAACGGATGCACGGCGCGGCCGATCCGCAGCAGGGTCTCGCGCGCCATGCGCCGGTTGTGCTGGAAGCAGCAGGCGATCCACGCCGAGGCGGTGAACAGGTGCAGCACGTTGTTGCGGAAGTAGCTCAGCAGCACCGCGTCGTCGTCGCCCACGTCGAGCACGTCGCCCAGCGGATGCGCGATCCGCCGCAACACGCCGATCTCCTCGCCATGCGCCACGATCTCGCGCGGCGAATGCGGGGTCACCGTCACCCGGTCCGAATAAGGCACCTCCGCCAGCAGCGTCTTGGACAGCGCGATCTGCGCCAGCAGATCGGCCTCGCCCATCGCGTGCTTGGGCGTGGACAGCAGGGCCAGCGCCAGCAGGTTGATCGGATTGACGTCGGCGGCGCGGTTGATGTTGACCTGGATGCGCTGCGCGGCGACATCGACGGTGTGCGAGAGCCACTCGGGCTTGTCCTCGTCCGAGAGCGGGCGTCCGTCCCAGTCGGTGGCGTGCTCGGCCAGCAGGTCGGCCAGCGGGATCGGCTCGCCGAAGTTCACCACCACCTGGCCGTAGTTCTGGCGCAGCACCCTGGGCACGCCCCACAGCAGCGCCCAGATCGATTCCTTCTGCTTGGGCTTGCCCGACAGCTCGTCGAGATAGCTGTTGCCCTCCATCAGCTTCTCGTAGCCGATGTAGACCGGCTGGAACAGCACCGGGCGGGACGGCTGGCGCAGGTAGGCGCGCAACGTCATCGAGATCATGCCGCCCTTGGGCTGCAGCAGGCGGCCGGTGCGTGAGCGGCCGCCTTCGATGAAGTACTCGATCGAATAGCCGCCGGCGATCAGCTGCGCCACGTATTCGGCCAGCACCGCCGAGTACAGCGCCGAGCCGCGGATCGAACGGCGGATGAAGAAGGCGCCGCCACGGCGCAGGATCGGCCCGATCACCGGCAGGTTGAGGTTGATGCCGGCGACGATGTGCGGTGGCACGATGCCCTTGGTGTAGAGCAGGTAGGACAGCAGCAGGTAGTCCATGTGGCTGCGGTGGCTGGGCACGTAGATCACCTCGTTGCCCGGCGCCACCGCCTTGAGGCCGTCGAGGTGGTGCACCAGCACGCCGCGGTAGATCCGGTTCCACACCGAGGTCAGCAGGAACGAGGCCGAGCGCACCACCGGATGCGAGTAGTCCGCGGCGATCTCGTAGGCCATCGCGTGGGCCTTCTTCCACGCTTCCTCGGGCGAACTGCCGTCGCGCCTGGCCTGGTCGGCGATGGCGTCCTTGACCGGTTGCGAGGCGAGGACCTTGTCGATCAGCAGCCGGCGCGTGGACAGGTCCGGGCCGATGATCGCCTCGCGCAGGCGGTTGAAGTGCGTGCGCAGCAGCCGCGAGAGCTTGCGCACGCTGCGCTCGGGCGGCAGGTCCTCGGCCAGCAGGTCGCGGATCGACACCGGCGCGGAGAACTGCACCAGGGTGTCGCGGCCGTTGAGCAGGATCGCCAGCAGGCGGCGGAAGCGGCCGACGATCGCCCAGTTCTCCGAGAACAGGACCGAGAACCAGCCGGAAGCCTTGTCGGGCGAGCGCCCGACGAAGATCGACACCGGCACCAGCTGCACGTCCAGCGCCGGGTCCTCGCGATGGGCCTCGAGCAGCCGCGCCAGCGATTCGGAATGGGTCTTCTTCGGCGGCGCCTGGCCGGTGGCCAGGGCCAGCGCGCCGCCGGCATTGCGCCGCGACAGCGCCACATAGGCGCGCTTGCGCCCGAGCGGGTCGCCCGGCAGCGGGCGCAGCGGCGCGGGCATGCCGGTCTCGCTGCAGGCGCGGTCGAGGATGAGCGCGTTGGACAGCCCGTAGTCCTCGAGCACGTAGCAGACCGGGCGCGCGTCGACGCGCTCGGCCGGCTGCTGCGGTTCGATCTTCAGTCCGATCCAGGGCTTGAGCGCCCAGCCGGCGAGGCCCGCCCACCAGGGCCGGCCACTGCGCATGGCGGCCACGCGCGGCGGCAACGGGCCGCGGCCGTCGCCGGACGGGCCGTCGCCACGCGGCGCGCTCCCGCTGTCCGGGGACGGTTCGGGCTGGAAGAGATCGGACGGGTTCGACATCGTGCGCATTATGCCCAAGCCGGTGCCATCGCCCCGGCCCGCGCCGCGCCGCGCCGATGTCAAGCCAAAGGCCCGATCCCTGTGCGTGCCGTCCGGACTGTGACCGGCTGCCGCAAAGTCGGCAGGCGGCACTTGCGCCGTTTTACGGGATGTTTACAAACAGGGAGGACGCGCGAGGGGGCGCGCGGTGTGTGCCTGGCTGTTCCGCCATCACCGTCAAGGAGAGATCGATGTCGCCCCATCCTCACCGTCTGGGCGCCGCCGTGCGCCGAAGCCTGCTCCTGTCCCTGCTGTCGCCCGCGGTCCTGGCCCAGCAGGCGCCCGCACCCGGGTCCGAGACCGGCGCCCGCACGCTGGATACCGTCCTGGTCACCGGCTCGCGCATCCGCCGCGCCGAACTCGAGACCGGGGTGCCGGTGCAGGTGCTGACCCGCCAGGACATCGACCGCAGCGGCTTCGGCACGCTCGCCGAAGTCGTGCAGAACCTCACCGCCAGCGGCGCCGGGCTCAATACCCGGTTCAATTCCTCCGGCAATTTCGGCTTCCCGCCCGATGGCGGCGGCGTCGGCGCGGGGGCGGCGACGGTCGACCTGCGCCACCTCGGCGCCAAGCGCGTGCTGGTGCTGGTGGACGGGCTGCGCTGGGTCAACGAGTCGTCGGCCTCGGGCGTGGGCTCGGCGGTCGACCTCAACACCATCCCGCTGTCGGTCATCGAGCGGATCGAGGTGCTGGAGGACGGCGCCTCGTCGATCTACGGCTCCGATGCGATCGCCGGCGTGGTCAACATCATCACCCGCAAGGAGGGCGACGGCCCGGCGGTGCAGCTGCACTACGGCGACTACAGCGACCTGGCCGGCGGCGAGACCTGGGGCGCGGACCTGGGCTGGGGCGGCAGCAGCGAACGCGCGCGCTGGTTCGTCGGCGCCTCCTACTTCAAGCAGAAGGAAATCTCGTCGCTCGAATACGGCCCGGCCAGCGTGCCGGTCCCGGGCACGGGACTGGCCAATGGCAGCTCGGCCACGCCGCAGGGCCGCTTCCTGTTCCAGGACCCCACCACCGGGACGGCCTACGACATCACGCCCGATACCGGCGTCAGCGCACCGACCTACCTGCCCGGCCAGCCGGCCTGCCGCGATGCGGCCGGCAATCCCACCGGGATCCCGCGCACCGACGACTTCCACTGCTTCGGCACCGCCGACCGCTTCAACTTCGCGCCCTACAACCTGCTGCTCACGCCTTCGGAGCGCAAGTCGGTGTTCGGCCAGGTGCAGTTCGATTTCACGCCGACCTTCGGCGCCTATGCGCGGGTGCTCTACAACGAGCGCGACTCGGCCAACCAGGCCGCGCCCGAGCCGATCTTCCTGGGCACCGATGCCGGCGTGTACAACGAGTGGGCCGAGACGCGCCTGGTGATCTCGGCAGCCAATCCCTACAACCCCTTCGGCTTCGACCTGACCACGGTCGGGCCCGACGCCAACCTGTTCCTGCTCGGCCGCCGGCCGGTCGAGGGCGGGCCGCGCCGCTACGCGCAGCAGGTCGAGACCTGGTACGCGGCGTTCGGGCTCAACGGCCTGTTCCAGGTGCGCGACCGGCCCTGGAGCTGGGACATCAACCTGGTGCGGGGCGAGAGCAGCGCCGAACAGAGCAACACCGGCAGCTACAACATCCGCCGCATCAACGAGGCGCTGGGCGACCCGTCCGCCTGCGCGGCGATCAGCGGTTGCGTGCCGCTGGACCTGTTCGGCGGCGCGGGAACGATCACGCCGCAGATGCTGGCCTGGATCCAGCCGCTGGTGCGCGACCGCAGCGAGACCAGCCTGAGCCAGTTCTCGGCCAACCTCACCGGCGATGCGTTCGAGGGCTGGGCCGGGGCGATCGCGTTCGCGGCGGGCGTGGAGTACCGCGAGTACGAAGGCCACTACCAGCCCGACCCGCTCACCGTGGCCGGGGAATACAACGGCGTGCCGTCGGGCCCGACCCGCGGCGAGTACGACGTCAGCGAGGCCTACCTGGAGCTGTACGTGCCGCTGCTGGGCGAGGGCCGGCTCGGCCGCGGACTGGACCTGAGCCTGGCCGGCCGCTATTCGGAATACTCCAACTTCGGCGGCACCAGCACCGGCAAGGTCGGCCTGCGCTGGCAGGTGGCCGACGAGTTCATGCTGCGCGGTTCGTTCGCCGAGGGCTTCCGTGCGCCTTCGATCGGCGAACTCTACGGCACGCTCAGCCGCTTCGATGCCACCATCACCGACCCCTGCAACAACGCCGCCTCGACCACGCCGCAGTGCGTGGCCGACGGCGTGCCGCCGGGCTACGAGCAGTCCAACCCGCAGATCTCGGTGGTGACCTCGGGCAATATCGACCTGGAGCCGGAAAACAGCCGCAGCCTGATGCTGGGTGCGGTCTGGAGCCCGTCGTTCGCCGACGAGGTGTCCTGGTCGCAGTCGCTGGACCTGGGCCTGAACTTCTATCGCCATACCATCGATGGCGCGATCCAGGCGCTCGATGCGCAGACCATCCTCGATCGCTGCATCGCCACGCGCGATCCGCTGTCGTGCGGCTTCTACACGCGCAACGACCGCGGCCAGATCGTGCGCTTCGACAACATCCTGGGCAATGTCGGCACCATCCGCACCGACGGCTGGGACTTCAGCGCCGACTGGCGCCTGCCCGAGCAGGGCTGGGGCCAGCTGGCCTTCGCCTGGAAGACCACGTGGGTGACGCGGTACGAGCTGATCAACGAGGCCGGGCAGGCCGAACCGCGCGCGCCGGGGGTCGAGATCAACAACAGCGCCATCCCCGAGGTCACCTCGTCGCTGGGGGCGGTCTGGCAGGGCGCCGGCGGCTGGCAGGCGGCGTGGACGGCGCGCTACATCGACCGCCTGCGCGAATCCTGCGCCGGCGCCAACGGGTTCGAGATCTGCGACGACAGCGCCAGCGACCGCAACGACCTGGGGGCCACCACCTACCACGATGCCCAGCTGTCCTGGGGCACGGACGCCTGGATGCGCGACTTCCGCGTCACGCTGGGGGTGAACAACCTCTTCGGCAAGGATCCGCCGATCTGCCTGAGCTGCTCGCTCAACGGCTACGACGCGGCGACCTACGACCTGCCGGGACGCTTCTGGTACGCGCGGGTGGGTTTCGGCTTCTGAGCCCCGGGGCGGGGGCCGGACGCGATCCGGCTCCCGCCGCGCCTTCAGCGCAGGAGCGCTTCTTCCGGCACCTCGAGGTTCACCGACAGGGCGAGGTGGTCGGAGAACGCCGCCGGCACCGCGCGCAGTCCCTCGCAGCGCAGGGTGTCGGTGACCAGGATGTGGTCGATCGCGCGCTGCGGCTTCCAGCTGGGGAAGGTGTGCACCTGGCAGGACGGCGGCTGCAGCCGCGTGTTGCGGAACAGTCCCGCCATCTCGGGACGGTCGATGACGCAGTTGAAGTCGCCCATCAGCACCGCGTTGGGGAAGTCCTGCAGCAGCTCGGCGATGAAGTCGAGCTGCAGCTTGCGCGACTGCGCGCCGAGCGAGAGGTGGGCCACCGCCACGGTCAGGCCGGCGCGGCCGTTGCCGAAGTGGCCCAGCAGCACGCCGCGCCCGGCGATGCGGCCGGGCAGCGGGTGGTGCACCACCTCGACCGGCTCGAGCCGGCTGAGCAGGCCGTTGGCGCTGGAGGCGACGCTGCCCATGCGCCGGTTGGGCTGATGGGTCCAGTAATCGAAACCAGCGCGTTCGGCCAGGTAGTGGGTCTGGTTGGTGAAGCCGGACCGCCAGCTGCCCGGGTCGCTCTCCTGCAGGCCGACGATGTCGTGTTCGCCGGCCAGGCGCGCGATCGCGTCCAGCGAGGTGCGCTTGCCCACCGGCAGCACATGCGACCAGCTGCGCGTGGCGTAGTCGCTGTACCGCCGCGTGCTGGAGCCCGCCTGGATATTGGCGCTGAGCAGCTTCAGCCGTTGCGTGGACATGCGCGTGTGGACATCAGCCGCCGGTGCGCACCTGCGAGATCACCCGGTCGGTGTTCTGCAGCATTTCCTCGAAATTGCGGCCCTTGACGCGGTAGCGGCCGTTGACGATCAGCATCGGCGTGGAGTTGGCGCGCTGCTGGGCGATGTACTGCTTGGCGCGGCCGTACTTGGCGTTGACCGTGAAGCTGGCCATGGTGCTGGCGAACTGGGCCGGGTCGGCGCCGAACTTCGCGTAGGCGCGCGCCAGGTCCTCGGCCGAGTCGGCGCCGCGTTCGCCCTTGAGCGAGCGGTCGACATGGATGGCCTGGAAGATGCCGTCGTGGGCGGCGTCGGCGATGCCCATCGCCTCGGCGGCGTAGTAGGCGCGCACGTAGGGATCCCAGTTGCCGCCGAACGGCGCCGGCACGTAGGTGAAGCGCACGTCGGCCGGCAGGCGCGACTTCCAGTTGTTGACCAGCGGCTGGAACATGGCGCAGGCCGGGCAGACGTAATTGAACACCTCGACCACTTCGATCTTGCCGTCCAGCGGCTCGAAGGGCTGGCCGCCGGGGATCAGGTCGTAGTGCTCGCCTTCGCTGGCGAAGGTGGCGCCGGACGGCGCGCTGGCGGCCTGCGTGTCGGGACTGGCGCCTTCGGCGGCGGACGGCGCCGGGGCGGCGGAGTCTGCGTCGGCCGGCGCGGCCTGGGCGGGGTCGAGCGCGGGCTCGTCGCCGACCGGCTCGGCGGCCGGTGTCGCCGCCGGCGCGGTCGGCGCGGTCGGCGCGGTCGGCGCCGGCGCCGCCGAGGCGGTATCCGAGGGCTGGCAGGCGGCCAGCAGCAAGGCGAGGGCGGCAGGCGCCAGGACGAGGCGGGAGACGGCGCGAAGGTTCATCTGGTTTTCCTGGATCGTGATGGAGCGAAGCGTACAGCGGCAGCCGTGACGGCCGGCGTCAGCGCGCGGCTGCGCGTTCGGCCGCGATCAGCGCCTCGGCGATCCGCAGGCTGTCCTGCAGGCTGGGACCCTGGACGCGGTAGCGGCCGTTGATGATGAGGCTCGGCGTGCCGCGGATGCCGGCCCGGGCCACGTACTCGCGCGCGGCATTCATCCGGGTGTCAGTCGCCGGCGAGGTCATCGCGGCCCGTACCCGCGCCGCGTCCAGGCCTTCGCCCGCGAGGAAGGCGACCACTTCCTGCTCCGAGGCGCCGCGACCGGGCAGGCTGCCCTCGCGGTGGATGGCGTCGAACATGCGCGCGTGCAACCGGTCGAGCTCGCCCAGCGCTTCGAGCGCGAAATAGCCGCGCGCATGGGCGTCCTGCGGCGACCAGGCGGCCGGCAGGTAGTGCAGCCGCACGTCCTTGCCGGCGGTCTTCGCCCAGGCCGAGAGCAGGGGATGGAAACGGTCGCAGTGGCCGCAGCCGTAGGCGAAGACCTCCACCACCTCGATGGTGCCCGGCTCCTCGCGCCAGCGCTGCCCGCCCTCGATCGGAACGTAGTAGACGCCCATGCCGTCGGGCAGCGCCTGCGCCTGGGCCGCCAGCGGCAGCAGCCAGGCCAGGCACAGCGCAAGCAGGCGGGCGCTCATCGGGGCGGCGGCGGACGCGACGCGACCGGTCCCGGTGGCAGGCATCAGCCCTGCGCGTCGGCGGCGTCGGCCGCCGGCTCGGTGGCGTCCGCGGGCTCGGCGACCGGCGCCGGCGCGGGCGCGGGCACCGGGCCCGCGGCCTCGATCGCGGCCAGGGTGGCGGCGTCGGGACGCTGGTGCAGGCCCTGCAGGTAGCTGGAGAGCGCCTGGATTTCCTGGTCGGTCAGCGGCGCGGCCACCTGGGCCATGACGTCGAACAGGTGGCGGTCCTGGAGGCTGGTCTGGCCGGAGCGGTATTCCTGCAGGCGGCGGTCGACATAGGCCGCCTCCTGGCCGGCGATGGCCGGATAGGCCGGGCCGGGATTGCCGTTGCCGGCCGGACCGTGGCAGGCCATGCAGGCGGGAATGCCGCGGCTGGCATCGCCGGTGCGGAACAGCGTCTGGCCGATCTCGTAGAACTTCATGCCCTCGTAGGGGCCGGTCTCGACCACGCTGTCGTCGGCGATGCCGGCGCCCGGCGACTTGGTCGCGAAGAACGCGCCGAGGTCGCGCATGTCCTGCGGGCTCAGCGGCGTGGCGAAGGGAATCATCACCGGCGCCATGCCGGTATTGCGCTCGCCGCTCTTGAACAGGGCCAGCTGCTGGGCGACGTAGCGCTCGCTCTGCCCGGCCAGGCGCGGATAGGGCATGCCGTCGGGCGGGTTGCCGTCCAGGCCATGGCAGGCGGCGCAGGTGCCGGCCAGGGTGGCGCCGTTCTCGGGATCGCCGGCGTGGGTCTGCTTGAGCGCGGCCAGGGCGCTGGCGTCCAGCGACGAGACCTCCACCGGCGGATTTTCCTCCAGCGGCTCGACGGTGGACTGGGCGAACGCGACCGCACCGGCCACGAGGGCGGCGAGGCCGGCGACACCGATGGCGCGGGCGTGGCGCATTTGCTGGACTCCGGAAATCATGGATCGCGACCGGGGCAGACCCGGCCGCAAGGCCCGCGATTATCGCGGTGCGCCGCGCGGACGGTCAAACCGCCGCCCGCCGGCGGCCCGCGGCGGGGCCGCGGGGCGGCGCCGCATGAGAAGCTATGCCCGCCCCGAGTCCCAGGATCCCGATGTCCAATCCCTTCGCGCGCGCCAGCTACCTGCTCGCCGCCCACACCCCCAGGCAGCTGCCCCCCGACGGCGGCGCCGAGGTCGCCTTCGCCGGCCGCTCCAACGCCGGCAAGTCCAGTGCGCTCAACGCCCTGTGCCAGCAGAACGCGCTGGCGCGGGTGTCCAAGACCCCCGGCCGCACCCAGCAGCTGGTGTATTTCGGCCTGCCGCCGCACGAGGACCGCTACCTGGTGGACCTGCCCGGCTACGGCTATGCCAAGGTGCCGCTGGCCCTGCGCGAGCACTGGCAGGCCTTCATCGACGAGTGGTTCCAGACCCGTGCGGCCCTGCGCGGGCTGGTGGTGGTGATGGACATCCGCCACCCGCTCAAGGACTACGACCTGCAGATCCTGGGCTATGCCATGCGCCGCGGCCTGCCCGCGCACGCGCTGCTGACCAAGGCCGACAAGCTCTCGCGCGGCGCCGCCGGCAATACGGTGCAGGCGGTGCGGCGGCAGCTGTCCTCGGCCTGGGGCGACAGCGTCGGCGTGCAGACCTTCTCGTCCGAGACCAAGGCCGGGGTGGACGAGCTGCGCGCGGTGGTGGCGGGCTGGCTGGAGCTGTAGGGGGGGCGTTCGCCGCGTGGCCGCGGGTGCCGGTCGACAGCGTGAGGTGCACATGCACACGAAGATCCCGTCGGAGCGACTCGAAGGCCTGCTCGGCACCGATGGGGGACTGACGGAGGCCGATGCCGGGCTGCGCCGCGCGCGCCACGGCCGCAACGACATCGTCGAGGCCGCGCCCCCGACCTGGTGGATGCTGGCCCGCGACACCCTGCGCGACCCGATGCTGTGGTTCCTGCTCGGGACCGCAGCGCTGTTCACCTGGCTGGGCGATCGCGTCGAAGCCATGATCCTGCTGGTGGCCGCGGTGCCGCTGATCGGCATGGACGCGTACCTGCACCGGCGTACCCAGGCCTCGACCCAGGGACTGGCCAGCCGCCTGGCCAGCTCGGCGCGGGTGCTGCGCGATGGCGTCTGGCGTTCGCTCCCGGCGGGCGAACTCGTCCCCGGCGACCTGGTGGAACTGGGCGCGGGCGAGGCGGTCCCGGCCGACGCGCTGGTCGAGGCCGGCGAAGGAATGCAGGTGGACGAGTCGATGCTCAGCGGGGAGTCGCTGCCGGTGGGCAAGCGTGTCTACCTGCCCGGGGCCGAGGACGGGATGCCGGCGCACTGGGTCGCCGCCGGGACGCGCCTGCTGGCCGGGACGGCGCGTCTGCGCATCGCCTACACCGGCGCCGAGACGCTGTATGGCGAGATCGTGCGCCTGGCCACACAGGGCACGCAGGCGCGCACGCCGCTGCAGCAGGCGATCACGCGCCTGGTCGGGACGCTGCTGGTGGCCGCGCTTGCGATCTGCGTGCTGTTGGCGGTGATCCGGCTTGTACAGGGGCATGGCGTGGTCGACGCCCTGCTCAGCGCCGTCACCCTCGCGGTGGCGGCGTTGCCGGAGGAGTTCCCGGTGGTGTTCACCTTCTTCCTGGGCGCAGGCGTGTACCGGCTGGCGCGGCGCCAGGCCCTGGTGAGGCGCGCGGTGGCCGTGGAGAACATCGGCCGGATCAGCTGCATCTGCTCGGACAAGACCGGCACCATGACCGAAGGCCGGCTGGTGCTGGTCCACCTGCAACCGGCCGCGGGCGGGGACGACGAAGCGCTGGCAAGGCTCGCGGGCCAGGCCTGCCGCGCCGACAGCGGCGATCCGCTGGACGTGGCGATCCTGGCGCTCGCCGACCGGCAGGGGGGCGCCGCTGCGCCCCTGCGCGTCCACTCCTTCACCGAGGCGCGCCGCCGCGAGACCATCGTCTGGGCCGACGGGCCCGGGGCCGCGCTCGCGGTCACCAAGGGTGCGCCCGAAACCCTGCTGGCGCTGTGCGCCATGCCCGACACCGGGCGGGCTGCCTGGCGCGCGCACGTGGCAAGCCACGCCGAGGCCGGCCACAAGGTCATTGCCGTGGCCTCGCGCGCGATGCCGTCGTTCGAGGCCGACGCCGACGAGCCGGAGGCAGGGTTCACGTTTGCCGGGCTGCTGGTGTTCGCCGATCCGCTGCGCCCGGGTGTGCGGGAGGCCGTGCGTGCCTGCGCAGAGGCAGGCATCCGCGTGCTCATGGTCACCGGCGACCATCCCGGCACCGCGCGCGCGATCGCAAGGGAAGCCGGCCTGGGCCACGGCGATCCGCGGGTCGCGACGATGGCGGATCTTGGGCCGGGCGACGATGCGCTGGCCGAGGTCGACGTGGTGGCACGGGCGGTGCCGGCGCAGAAACTGGAACTGGTGCAGCGCCTGCAGCGCCGGGGCGAGATCGTCGCGGTCACCGGCGACGGGGTCAACGATGCGCCGGCCCTGCAGGCGGCCGACGTCGGCATCGCGATGGGAGGCGTGGGTTCGCAGAGCAGCCGTGAGGTGGCCTCGATCGTCCTGCTCGACGACAACTTCCGCACGATCGTGGGCGCGATCGCCGAGGGTCGGCAGCTGTTCCGCAACCTGCAGTCGAGCTTCGCCTACCTGCTGATCGTGCATCTGCCACTGGTGCTCAGCGCGGCGATCGTGCCGCTGACCGGTCAGCCGCTGCTGTACCTGCCCATCCATATCGTCTGGCTGGAGCTGCTGATCCATCCCACCGCGCTCCTGGTATTCCAGGATCCACCACCCGAAGGCCGCATGGCGCCGGCAGACCGCGGGCGCCGCGCGTCCTTCTTCGGACGCAGGGAATGGGCGGTGATCGTGCTCGCGGGCCTGGCCGTGACCGTGGCGGTCCTGCTGGGCTATGCGGTCGGCGTGGAGAGCGGCGACCAGGACCGTGCCAGGACCGTGGCCCTGGCCACGCTGGTGCTGGCCAGCGTGGCCGTTTCCGCGATCCTGTCGCGGCTGGCCTCCGCGACAGCGCGTGTGATCGCGCTGGTGTCGGTGGCATCGCTGGTGCTGCTGGTGCAGGTGCCCACCCTGGCGGGCTGGCTGCACCTGCAGCCGCTGGCCCTGCGCGACTGGGCGATCGTGTCCGCCGGTGCGCTGGCGAGTGCCAGCCTGGCGCTGCCGTTCGCCGCGCGTGCGGGGCGGCGTGCGCCTGTACCTGCGCCTTCGTACTGAGTGTCCGGCCCGTCCGGCCCGCTGAAACGGCCGCGGCGCGCGCCGGCAGCGCAGCGCATCGCGAATGCGAGGCGGCGCCCGGTGGGCATGTCGCGGCGACGCCAAGTGGCCGCCGGCGCTGCGCGAGCACTGCCAGGCCTTCATCGCCGAGTGGTTCCAGACCCGCGCCGCGCTGCGCTGCGCGCTGGTGGTGGTGATGACATGCGCCATGCGCTCGGGGATACGCCTGCAGATCCCCGGTCATGCCCGGTGTGCAGGCCTCCCGGCCAGGAAACGCTCGTGGTGGAGGAGCTGGGGCCGCGCGCCGGCGGCTCAGACCATGGCGTCGAACATCTTGCCCACCACCCCGGCCGTGACCATCGCCAGCGCGCCCCAGAACGCGACCCGCAGCGCGCCGCGCGCCACCGGCGCGCCGCCGAGCCAGGCCGCGACCCCGCCCGACAGCAGCAAGCCGATCACGGTGGCGACCGAGATCGCCACGGAGGCGTCCTGCGCCGGGGCGAGTAGCGCCGTCACCATCGGCAGCGCCGCGCCGACGATGAAGGAGGCGGCCGAGGAGACGGCCGCCTGCAGCGGGCGCGCGCGCAGCGTCTCGGTGATGCCGAGTTCGTCGCGGGCGTGGGCGCCCAGCGCGTCGTGTCCGCTCAGCTGCCGGGCGACTTCCAGCGCCAGCGCCGGCTCCAGTCCGCGCCGCTGGTAGATCCCGGCCAGTTCGTGGAGTTCGGCCTGCGGGTCGTCCTGCAGTTCGCGTCGCTCGATCGTCAGGTCGGCCTGCTCGGTATCGACCTGCGAGCGCACCGAGACGTACTCGCCCGCGGCCATCGACATCGCCCCGGCCACGGTGCCGGACACGCCGGCCAGCAGGATCGCGCCCTGGCTGGCGCCGGAGGCGGCCACGCCAACCACGAGCCCGGAAATGGAGACGATGCCGTCGTTGGCGCCGAGCACCGCCGCGCGCAGCCAGCCGGCGCGCTGGCTGCGATGGTGTTCGAGATGGCGGCTGGCCATGGGGGATTCCGGTGCGTGACGCGGCAGTGTGCAGGCACCGATGCGAAGGGGCCGTCAGGCGCCGCGCGAGCGCGAATGCGGCGGCGGCTCAGTCCAGCTCCAGGATCAGCGGCGCGCGGGCGGGCAGCAGCAGCGTCTGTCCGAAGCGGACGTGGCCCCCGCCCAGTACGTCGGTGCCGCCACCCGCGCCCCCCAGCGAGGCGGAAAAGCGCGCCAGCGCCAGCGCGGTGTCGGTGGGGTTGCGGTTGAGCGCGACCATCACCCGTCGCCCCGCGTGCTCGCGGAAATAGACGTAGACGCCGTCGACCGGCGCGTAGTGGGTCAGGGTCCCGGCGTGCACCGGCGTCGCGCCGCGGCGCCAGGTGAACAGGCGGCGCACGAAGTCCTGGGCCTCGCGCTGCTGCGGCGTGAGGCCCGCGCCGGTGAAGGCGTTGGCGTGGTCGCCCGCCCAGCCGCCGGGCATGTCGGCGCGCAACTCGCCGTCGCGGCGCTCGGCCGGGCCGCGCAGCAGCACTTCCGAGCCGTAATAGAACTGCGGGATGCCGCGCACCGTCGCCGTCCAGGCGAGCGCCAGCTTCCACAGGCCCAGGTCGCCATCGACATGGGCCAGCAGGCGGGTGGTGTCGTGGTTCTCGGCGAACACCACCAGCGCGGCCGGATCGGCGTAGAGGAAGTCGTTGGCCAGGCCCTCGTACAGCGGCACCCAGCCACTCTCCCAGCTGTCGGGGCGCAGCAGCGCGTCGCGCAGCGCGATGTGGTTGGGGAAGTCCATCATGCTGGTCATGTGCGGCACGTGGCCGCCGGGGTTGGCCTTGCCGCGCTGCCAGTGGGCCACGATCGCGGGGTTGGGGCTCCACTCCTCGCCGACCATGTCGAAGTCCGGGTACTCGGCCATCACCGCCGCGGCCCAGGCCGAGAGGAAGTCGGCATCGGCATA
>Ga0233369_1000215_pt1 | contig 28991 bp, 23 predicted proteins | sample ElkDunMinimDraft_26_FD_191537 | JGI IMG/M metagenome (GOLD analysis project Ga0233369, IMG submission 191537) | Fecal eukaryotic communites from dung pellets of Tule Elk in California, USA - Elk Dung D16 | ecosystem: Host-associated > Mammals > Digestive system > Large intestine > Fecal | place... | reverse complement strand
GACTGACGCCCGCCGCCCACGCAAAACAACTGGCAGAAGCTCAGCTACAGTAACCCCGGGCTCCAAACGGTCCCGCTACTGAAAGCGGGGGGACGTCGGTCCGAAGAACAATGGCGGCGCTAGCGATGCATTCCAGTCCAATGATCGCCGTTGGATCGGAAAGGGAATCCCTGATAGGGCCGGACCAGGCGCACTTGATCGCCGGTGCCCTGCTCGGTCGGGGTTACTCAGAAGGGCTTCGCGCCGTGTTGTCACGGTACGTACCGGCGCTTTACGAAATGCCACGGGACCGGCCGCACCTCTCTGCAGCATGGCTGATGATCAGCCGCCGCACCAAGGCAATCCGCGTCGCTTTTGCGACCATTGACACGCGGCTTTCACCTGCAGACGCCCTGACATCGTCTTACGCAAGAGTCTGAGGACGCGAAGAAGCCGCGGCCGTTCAGGTGAATCTTGTGTGATCTGAGTGCAGGGAAACTTGTCCCCGCATCGTTGGAGGATGGGAAACTTCTCAGCGACGACTCCCGCGCCAAGCGTGGGTGCCCAAAGGGCGCACTCAAGAAGAATCAACACCTTAGCTCAACCCAACAACGCCGCGTCCAACAATCGCCATGCCACCTGCTGGCACTGTGAGGCCGAGTCGACGGCCGCGCGCTCTTCAATGCCCGCGTTCAAAGCCCGCGTCCGCACTTTTGGTGCACACCCCACGCACTGATGCATGTACATCGAAATCTCTACCGCACACGTGCATGTGCACTCATGTGATCTCCGTCGCTTTGCGTGCCCACCGACCTGCGGATGTCTAGCGCTGACTCTTCTTCTGTAGTCTCCCGTCTGCCTACCTTGACCTGGAGCCCGGCGGAGCTTTCTCTTGGGCATTCTTTCCTGGGATGGCGGCAACATTCGCAGCCGCCGCCACCCTCGGATTTCAGTCGCTATGAGAACTCAGACAGCGGCGGCGTTCTCGGGGTTGAAACCGTCGAAGTTCTCGAAGACGTCCATGAAGCCGGGCACGGTGGCTTCGCGCGCCCAATCGCGCTGGAGTTCGCAGTACATCTGGACGCGGCTGATCAGCTTGGCGCCCGCTTGCTCCATGCGGCGAAGGGCTGCTTCGTGCGCGGCCAGCGAGGTGCCACCTACCGCATCGACTGGCACGTAGACTTCGTAGCCTTCCTGGATCGCATCAAGCGCGGGGAACGTCAGGCACGCTTCGGTCCAGAGCGCCGTCATGATGAGCTTCCGGCGTCCCAGTGCCTTGACCGCGTCCTTGAACTCCGTGTCCTCCCAGCTGTTGATCGAGGTACGGTCGTAGGTCGGAAAGTGGCCGAGCACGTCCTGCAGTTCCTGGATCGGCGGCTTGTTGCGGCCGGTCTGGACGTTGACCGTGGAATGGATGATCGGAATGCCAAAATTGACCGCCGCCTTGGCGACACTCGTGATATTGAACACCAGCTCCTCGCGCGCCATCGAGCGGATCGAGGAGACTTGGAGCGGCTGGTAGTCGATGACAATCAAGGCCGAGTTTTCGGGCGACAAAAGCTGGTCGGTGTGGGGGTTTCGGATCGCTTCGCTAGTCATGGGGGGTTCCTCTTGGTGGTGAAATGAGAGTTCTCTCGATCCGACGAGTCTCAGGTCGAGCGCGCAGCCAGCGGCGGTCGGACCGACGGTCCAGCCAGCCGCGGATTCGGCGCGACGTGTTGGTATTCAATGAAGTTGTCGAGCGCTGCGTGGCGTTCAACCTGCCAACTCCAGACAGGTTGAACCGCCCTCCCCTCGGTACCGTCGTACGCCTTCGCCCAAACGTTCAAGAAGACGCTGCCCGACTCCGTGGATTGCGCGACCCACCGAGCGCGTTTGAAGTCGCGGGTGAAAAAATGCTGGCCGACAAACCCTGGTGGCTGTCGTTGGGAAGCCTGACCGTTACGTTCTCATCGCAAAAGCGTTGGATGGTAAGAATGGGACCGCAGGTCTTTCCTGCGCGATGGCGAGGGTCTTGTTGGCGACCTCGAATGCGATTGTGGACACCGGTCAGCCACATATCGCCTTGCAACCATGCGGTAAAAAGCAGTTGTCACTTTGTTACACAACAAATCGCCGCAAGCTGGATGAGTAGAACGCTACAGACACCTCAGTGCTGGATGACATCGCCCCACTCCGGATGCTTCAACGACTGCGCTCGCACATAGGGGCAAAGCGGTATGACGCGATAACCCTTGGCTCGGGCGTCCGCGATCAGGGCCTCCACCAGTGCCAAGGCGGCGCCCGTGCCGCGGAGCGTATCGGGCGCAAAGGTGCGGTCTGCAATGACCAGCACATCCGAAGTTTTCGAGATGGTCAGTTCGCCCTCTCCGTCGACACCAGTGATACGGGCGACAAAGCGACCCTTGTGGCCTTTATCCTCGTATGAAATCCGAACTGCGGGTTTCTCGGTCATTTCAGCCTCTGTGAACATGATGGATGGAATGTCTATCGGAACGCGGTCCTGTTGAGGGTCCAGCCAAACCAGGCTTCAGCGCGATGTGCTTGTACTCGATGAAGTCATCAAGCGCGGCATGCCCGTTGAGCCTGCCCAGCCCCGATTGCTTGAACCCGCCCTCTTCCGTGCCGTCATATACCTTCGCCCAATCATTCACAAAGACGCTGCCAGCCTCCAGCGCCCCGGCGACGCGCAGGGCGCGGTCGATATCGCGAGTCCAGACGCTGGCTGACAACCCGTAATCGCTGTCATTGGCAAGCGCAATGGCTTCAGCTTCATGGCTGAAACGCTGGATGGTGAGAACCGGACCGAACGTTTCTTCCTGCACGATCGCCAGGCTGTTGTCGGTGACTTCGAGCATGGCGGGCTGGAAGAAAGCACCCTTTGCCAGCGGACCGCTGGTCAGCGGCCCGCCTCGGACAACCGCTGTCGCACCGTGCACCAAGGCTTGCCTGACGACTTCGTCGACGCGTGAGACATTCGCCTTGTCGATCAGCGGCCCCATGTCGCTTGCCGGATCGGAGGCGGGTCCGACCCGCACGTTGCGCAGCCGGTCCGCAAGTCCATCGCGGACGACATCGTAGACCGCGTCTTGAACGAGAAGCCGGGAACCGGTCATGCAGAACTGGCCGGCGAACACCGTCAGCGCCTTTTCGAGCACGGGCAACATGGGCTCGATGTCGGCGTCATCGAACACGATCATGGGCGCCTTGCCGCCCAGCTCGAGTCCAAAGCGCTTCATCCGGCGTGCGCCGACCGCTCCAATGGCAGCGCCGGTCTTCGTGCTTCCGGTGAAGCTGATCGTTGGCACATCCGCACTTTCCACCAACAGCGCGGCGCCCTCTGATCCGCTCTCCGCGAAGATGTTCATGACGCCGGCCGGGAGATCTGTCACGTCGGCGAAAATCTCTGCCAGCACGGTCGCAGTCTGCGCGACCTGGCCGGGCATCTTCACCACCACCGTGCATCCTGCCGCCAGGGCCGGCGCGAACGACCTGGTCCCCAGGATGACTGGCGAGTTCCAGGGCACGATCACGCCTGCCACACCCATGGGCTGGCGCAGGATGATTGAAAGGCACCCGGGTCGCGGCTGTGTGGCGCGTCCCGCCTCCGTGCGCGCCATCCCGGCCCAGTAGCGCAGCTTGCTGGGGCTCCCATCGACTTCGAGTGCAGCTTCGCCACGAACCTTGCCGTTCTCGAGTGAAAGGATGTCAATCAGCCGATCCCGGTTCCCCTCGATCGCAGCCGCCATCTGGTCGAGAACCCTGGCGCGGAGTTCGGTGTCGTGCGCCCAGCCCGTGCCGCGAAAAGCGCCGGAGGCAGCTTTGATGGCTGCAGCTGCAGCTGCGCCGCCCTCATCGGCGTAGTCTCCGATGGATTCATAGGTCGCTGGATTGATGGAGTTGCTGCGCTTCGACGAAGAGCCGAAGCGGCCATCGATCCAGTTATTGGCAGAGTAAGTGGCCATCAATGATTGATCCGGATCCTGTCAGGTCAGGCGAGGAACGGCGGTGGGTTCTCTCCGCGCAGCCGGTAGTTGGGCCGCGGCCGCTCAAGGCGGATCGACTCCATGACGGTATAGGCGTGATACTTGGTCTGCGTGGTCACACCGGCCAGCCGCTCAGACCAGAGCTTGCCATTGCTGGTCTTCTTCTCGAGCACGTGTTTGGTCGCGTAGTTGGTCATCGAGTTGATCCAGTTCTCGGAGCCAACCCAGAAGCGGTCGAGACCCGGTTTCAGCAGGATATCCATCAGCCGATCGGATCGTGAGTAGATGTCGATGGCCGCCTGCGCGCCTTCGAGAATGTCGGCGAAATACTCGATCGACTCCTTGACCAGTTCGGGCGTGCCGTACTTCATGTGATGACCGGCGACGAGGAAGTCGAAGTCGTATTCCATGATCTGATGCTGGGCCTCGTACCAGGCGGTGATGTTCTGCGAGGCGTCGCAGTGCATGAACGTGGCACTGCCGGGGCTGATGATGTCGATGCAGGTCAGCACCTTCTGGGCTGGCGCGTAGATGAAGATGTTGCCGGGGCAGTGGTTCTCGCCCTTGTAGGACAGCTCCAGGGTGACACCGCCGACTGTCAGCGTATGTGCCTTGTCGAATGTCAGCGTCGGAAGCGGCCGGCCCGGATCCGGAAACCGCTCCAGCAGTTCTTTGGTGATTTCGTGCGCCACGATCTCGACGTCCGGTCCGTAGACCGAGGCTGCGCCGATATGGTCGGTGTGCCAATGGCTGTAGATCACATGCGTCACCGGCTTGTCGGTGACCTCCTCGATCGCAGCCAGCATGTTCTCGCCGAGCGTCGGCGGAGCATCAATCGCGATCACGCCTTCTTCCGTTACGACGAACGCCGCGTCATAGCCACCGCTGGTGACCCAGTAGAAACCGTCGCGAAGCTCTTCGCAGTGGTAGCCGAGCTTCTTGAAGCGCTCGCTCCCGAAGTACGGCGGGTAGTACTCGGGCGGGTCCAGGGGATGCTCGCCCGCTTCCGGAAAGCCGTAACGGTCGATGCCGAAGAACTCGGGGGTGTCCGATGCGGTGATCGGCTTCTGGTGGTTGTCACACATGGTTGGGTCCTGATCGTTGTTGAACGTGGGGGGCAGATCAATCAGTCAGCCGGAGTCTGGAAGCGCAGCACGGCTTTGATGACGCGGCCCGCGGCAACGTCATCGAACGCCTGGTTGATTTCGGAGAAGTCGTAGAAAGTGATGAGCCGGTCGAACGGAAAACGACCGCTGCGATAGAGCCCGATCAATTCCGGGATCATCAGCGCCGACACGGCATCGCCCTGGATAATGCCCTGCAGCGTCTGCCCGACTGACAGGCGCGACACGTCGACAGTCGCCCCCGAGTGAGCGTTGAATGCAACGAAGCCGAAATGGCCCAGCGGCGCGAGGGCGCCAACGCCCGCATCCAGGTTCGCCGCCCGCCCGCTGGTATCCAGGACGAATTCAACGCCCCGCTGTTCGATTTGTCGGATCGCTGCGGCTACGTCCACTCCTCCCGCGGCGTTGAGGACGTGTGTCGCCCCGAGCTCCTTCGCAAGCTGCAGCCTTGGCTCATTCACGTCGATGGCGATGATGGTGGCCGCATCAGCCACCTTGGCGGCCATGATCGCGGCGAGACCGACCGCGCCGACGCCGAAGATGGCGACCGTGGCGCCGACCGGCACCTTCATTGCTGTCAATATCGCACCTGCCCCTGTCTGCAAGCCGCAGCCGAGCGGTCCGAGTATTTCCAGTGGGAGGTCGCTCGGTACCTTGATGGTGTTGCGCTGGTGGGCAAGCGCATAGGTCGCAAACGACGATTGGCCGAAGAAATGGGCGTGGAGATCGCCCGCGTCTTGCGCACTGACACCAATGGACCCATCCAGTCTGGCACCCGCGAAATTGGCCTCCCAGACCTGGTCGCAATAGGCAGGGTGAGCGGACAGACAGGGCTTGCACTGCCCGCATGAATGGTAGGAGAGCAGGACGTGGTCGCCGCGCTTGAGGTGACTTACCGTTGATCCGACGCGCTCAACGATGCCCGCGCCCTCGTGACCCAGAATCGCTGGCAATGGAGCTGCCAACAACTGCCGGCGGACATGCGCGTCTGTCGCGCAGATCCCCGTCGCAACCATCCGGACCAGCACCTCGTCCGGCCGGGGCGCATCAATGGTGATATCGCGCATGACGAAGGGGCTGTCCTTGTGTTCGATCACGGCTGCACGTGCTGGAATGCTCATGCATGCACACGTGTGGATGGCGGGGCGGTACCAGCCTCTCTTGAGCGGGTCATCGGCGGTCTCCGTAGGAAGTGGCCTGGGTCTGCAGGCTGCGCTTGCGCAACCTTTCGATCAGGTTAGTGATTCTGTAGGGTTGCACTAGCCACACAATCCGGAAGCTGGAGTTGCTGATGACGGAACGCACGCCCGTTGATCTGCTGGACGTCATTGCGTTTGTCGAGGTAGTCGAGACAGGAAGCATTGCGAACGCCGCTGCACGCCTGGGCATCGCCAAGTCCATCGTGAGCCGCCGCATCAGTCGCCTGGAGTCCGTACTTGGCGCCCAGGTGCTGGTCCGGACACCGCGGGGTACGACGCTGACTGATATCGGCCGCGAGTACCATCTACACGCTGGCGCCGGCCTGGCAGAACTGGAGTCAGCGCAGGAAGTTGTCGACAAGCTGACGAGCGAGGTGTCCGGCCAGCTCCGCGTCCTGGTGCAGACGGCGTTCGGCGAGTTCGTGCTGGCGCCACTGCTTGCCGAGTTTGCGCAACTTCACCCGCGCGTCCAGTTCGACATCCGCTTCGAGGATCGTCAGGTGGACATGAACGCTGAATCCTATGACCTTCTGCTCTGGGTGGGAGTTGTCTCGGACCAGGCACTCATCACGCGCAAACTCGCCAGCGTGCATTGGGTCATCGTCGCCAGCCCGCACTATCTCGATACACATGGGCGACCGGGCACACCCGCTGAGATGACCGCGCACGATGCCCTGCTCCATTCGATCGATACCGGTCATTGGCGTTTCCGGGGGGCGGAAGGCTGGGAGCACGTGCGCATGAACTCCAGCTTTCGCACCACCAACGGGCAAATGCTCCTGGCTGCCGCGCGTGCAGGTCTGGGCGTGGCCCTCGTCCCCAGGTTCATGGTTGCGGATTCGCTGGCGCAAGGCGAGTTGGAGGCGGTGCTGCCTGCCTATCCGCACGAGGGCGCCGATCTTCATATCTTCATGCCGGCCGCGCGATCCCGCATCGCGCGGGTCCGTGCGCTGGTGAACTTCCTCCACGCCAGGATCACCCCGGAAGTCTGACCAGATCGAGTGCGCTTGATGCCGGCAGGTGCCACGCGGACACGATCAACGCAACACCAAGCATTGCAATGGCGGTAAATGCGGCTACCCAAGCGTTGCCGGGGCGAGGCGGTCGCCAGCGGATGTCGACTGGCCCGGCAACGGGCGTGGCCGCCGGCAAGGGTTCAGAAGTCTGGTCCGCGGCGCGTTGGCCACGCAGCTCTGCCAGCCTCCGTCGTATCCGCAGGATGAGCAGGATCGCGAGGTAGATTGTCGTGAGTCCGGCGATGACGGCGACCAGGCGCGACGTGTCCAACATTGCGTCCAGCGTGGTTCCGCCTAGGGCCCGGCTCCAGTCATTGTGACTTCCCAGCAACGCTGGCCCCGCAAGCGCGCCAAGCGCGTTGGCAATTCCGAACAGAACGATGAAGCTGACAAGCTCCCTGCTGCCATGCCGCAAAGCATTGGTGATGCCCAGCAGTAGCGCGGGTCCGAGGAAGAACGTACCCGCAAAAGCAATAGCGGCCTGGGTCATGTAGTAGCGCTGCAGCTGATGCGGGTCATCCGACATGCTGTTGACAAGCGCGGCAAGGGCGATGATTCCTGCGGATAGCATCATTGGCCTGGCAAGTTTCTCGGCGTTCACCGTGAGGGCGCTGGAGAGAACCCCGGCGACGGCTCCGCCCAACATGGCCATCGACAGCGCGGCAAGTTGCTGCGTCGTGCCGCCAAGTTCCCTTGCCACGTCGATTGCGAATGCCTGTTCCGCCAGTGCCACCCGCGCCAGGAATATCGCTACGGCGAAGCGTGCGACATCTCCACGGCCGAGCCAACGAAGGTTCAGCAGGGGCGACTGGCGCGATGTCTCAATCGCACCTGCAACCACCAGGGCCGGTATGGCGATGAGAAGCGACGCGACGATCCACGGAGCATGGAACCACCCTTCCCATCGCCCCAGGCCGAGTACGGCGGTGATCAATGCCAGGCCGCTGCCCGTCAAAACGAAAGTCAATGCGTCGAGCGGCTGGAAAACGCGGATCCGCTCTGCCGGCGGCAGGCGCAGCATTCCCACTGCCGCAAGTGAAAGCAGAGCGAGTCCCGCTTCGAGCAGAAACAATGAGCGCGCTCCTTGGCTGGCAAGTAGCGAGGGCGAGAGCACGTACGCCAAAGGAACAGCGCATTGCGTCACTCCAATGCCAAGCACAAGTCCCCGGAAGCGCCATCTTTCAGGGAAAGCCTGCATCATGCTGAAGAGGCACAGCGGTATCATTGCTACCGAGACGAACCCGCTGACCGCGCGCACAAACAACGTTGCCTTGAAGTCCGGTACGAACGCCAGTACCAGCGCCAGGACCGCGTGCAGGCTCAAGAACGCCAAGGCGAAGCGCCGCAGACCGTACTGCTGTCGGACCTTGATCAGCAGCAGATTCGCCGATACAGCGGTCATCACATAACTGGTTGATAGCCACGCCACTTCGTGGACGCTGAGATTCAATTCCTGCTGCAGCGGGAGCGTGTTGACACTCACCAGCGCGCTGCCCAGGCCCGCAGTTATCCCGACCAGCACGGCGACAAGCGCGTAGGCCAGCCGAGTCGCAGGTCCATGGGTAGGCGTCGCTGGCGATCCGGGCACCGGCGAGCGCTCGTGGACAGGGAACTCCACGACCTCTTCCTCGAGAAGGTCGCGGAATCCGCTCATCGCGCGACGCTGGCGCTGACTGTCGAGGTGATCTTGCATCACGCAACAATAGGCCACTGACCGCCAGTCCTTGGGTTGCGCTTTGAGCAATGCTGGGTTCTCGAACCCGTGTCTAGATCAAAGTCGGACGGATCCGGAGTATTGGCCGCGCTGCGGAGGCGACGTCAACCCACGAGGAACCGCCTTACACCACGAGAAGGACTTGGCCAATGCTTGAGAGAACGATTGATCGTGTCACCAGAACACCCGCGCTCGGTCCCGGCTTCGGTGGCGACAGGCATAAGGCTGCCTTGGTCATTGCACCTGGCGATCTGCGCGCGACCGATCCTTTCTTCCTCATGGCCGACGACAACATCACGCTCGGTGGAGGTTTCGGGGAGTCGCACCCCCATGCCGGGCTCGAGACCGTCACCTTCATGCTCAAGGGCACGATGGAAGATACCGGGGGGCGTCTGGAGGAAGGCGATGTCGAGTGGATGACGGCGGGCAGCGGTATCGTCCATTCCGAGGACGCGATGGTCTCCACCGGCATGCGTCTGCTCCAGCTTTGGCTGATCCTGCCTGAGGCGCAGCGCAACATGCCGCCACGGGTACAGATCCTGCGCCGCGCCGAGGTGCCTGTGCATGCTGAGCCAGGCGTCCGGGCAACGGTCTACAGCGGCAAGTCAGGGGACGCGGTAGCACCTGCGATGAACGCTGTTCCGGCGACGTTGATCGATATCCGGTTGGAGCCAGGGGCCCGCTTCGCATCGCACCTCCCTGCCTCCTACAACGGGTTTGTGGTGGTGATCGACGGTGAGGTGGAGGCCGGCGCGACAGCGGAGAGACTTGCCAAAGGTGCGGTGGGCTGGACTCGACCCATGGGCGACGGCAACAGCCTGCTCGCGTTGCGCACGGGTGCAGCTGGCGCTCGAGTATTGCTCTACGCCGGGCAGCCGCAGAACATACCGGTGGTTGCGAAAGGCCCGTTCATTGCAGGATCCCCGGAGGAACTCGCCGGCTACTATGCGGCTTATCGTCAGGGGAAATTTCCCCGTGCCAGCACGATGCGTCCTGTCACCTACTCCAGGGACGACAGTCGTTCGAGCGCAGAGGATCCGGTCTGACAAATCGTTGTTCGTTCCAGCGTTCCCATGTGTGCAACAAAGCCTGACGAGAGACAAGGCGGCCGCGCACAGAGCTGGATGAGTAGCTTCAGCCATCAACCTTCCCACAGCGAGAGCGCGTCGCATCTCTCGAGGCGCTCACTGCGGCCCTGCAGCTGCAGGCCCGCTGGGCGATGGTCGCGAAGGTTTTCTCGCATGCGCACGCAGTGAGCGCAGGTGATCGTCATCGACTTGACCGTGCGCGTCGAGACGTCCGGCCCGAGGTCAAGGATCGCCTCAGGAAGACAACCCCAAAGGCGACAGGCTGCTCGCGCACTGCTAGGAAGGCGGCGAGACCGAAGGAAGTCTGGCCAAGGTCCCCTCTACCGTTTCCTGCATCGTTGCGAATGACTGGAAAAGGCCTCCGACCTTGAGGCGTAAAGGGTCGCTTCGGGTCTCAAGCGGCCGCCGCCTTACCCCGCTCCACATTCCCAATCACAGTCTCATCGTGCCGATGCATGACGCGAGGCGCATCAGCGTGGCGAATGCTCGGTGTCCAAGAGAACTTGTCTCAGGCAGGCTCTGAGAGCCGTCCCGCAGGAAGGCGCCGCGCCGGTCACCCGGACGTCGCCGGGCCCGCACTGCTTCGTTTCCTGAATCTCGCGGCCTTATGCCGGTTGCCGCACTGGGCCATGCTGCACCAGCGGCGCTTGTGCGACTTGGTGCGGTCGTAGAACCACAGGATGCAGTCGGGGTGCTCGCACTGTCTGACCAGTGCGAAGTCGCCCTCGATCAACAGCTGCGCCGCCGCTTCCGCCACTGGACCGAGCAGTTCGGCGCCCGCATCGCTGTGTGCGATCCGGGCGAGTTCGAAGGTGCCGTCCGGCCTGCGCACGACGGAGGGCGACGAAATGTAGCGGTGCAGGACATCGTTGAGTGACGCGACGTCCGGCGTCTCGCCCGCCTTGCGCGCGACCACCAGTGGCCGGACCAGTGAGCGAAGGGCCCGGCCCTGCTCCAGCAGGCCAGATGGCGGTCGCCCTGCTTCCGTCCGAGCTACGCCTTGACGGGCGAGCCAATGGGCCACGTCCGCGTCCGTCGCCCAGTAGTCGACCACCGCGCCATGGCTGCGCGCCTCGGTATTGAGCAGATCGAGCGCCACGTGGTCGCCCAGCATCGGCGCGTCGTGCCCGCTGCGCTCCGGAACTTGCGATGAAGTCATCTTGTAACCCCTAAAAATATGTTTGACAGGTTACCACGTGTCGGTTAGTCTGTGCCGAAATAACCCTTAATATGAAGTTTCAGCGGTTATGAACTGCACCCAGCACAAGGACCCGTCATGCACATCAGAACACTCGCCCTCGCCGCCGCGACTGCCCTCGCCGGGACCGCCTCTGCCGCCTCTGCCGCCTCCCCGGCCGGGCCCGCCCCCGCTCCTGCCGTCCACTATCGGTCCGCGGACATCCAGGGGGTCAGCGTCTTCTATCGCGAAGCCGGCCCCGCCGATGCCCCCGCGGTGCTGCTGCTCCACGGCTTCGGCGCCTCCTCGCACATGTTTCGCGAGCTGATTCCGGCCTTGGCCACGCGCTATCGGGTGATCGCTCCCGACCTGCCGGGGTTCGGTCAGACCACGGTCGCCCCCGGTGTCGATTTCGACTATTCCTTCGACAAACTGACCGAGGTCATCGACGCCTTCACTGTCGAGACGGGGCTGGACCGGTATGCGCTCTACGTCTTCGATTACGGCGCCCCGGTCGGCTGGCGGCTGGCCGTGGCCCACCCGCAGAAGATCACGGCGATCGTCAGCCAGAACGGAAATGCGTATGAGGAAGGCCTGAGCGACGGCTGGGCCGACATGCGGACGGCGTGGGCGTCGCCGAACGCCGAGAACCGCGAGGCGCTTCGTCGCTTCAACACGCCGGACATGATCCGTTGGCAATATACCGAAGGGGTCGAGGACACCTCGCGGATCGCACCGGAGAGCTACCAGTTGGCCTCGGCAGCGATCGCGCGGATCGGCGAGGAACCGCAGATGGATCTGCTGCTCGATTACGGCAGCAACGTGCGGCAGTATCCGCGGCTGCACGTGTTCTTCCGTCAGTATCAGCCGCCGACGCTGGCGATCTGGGGCCGGCACGATCCGTTCTTCCTCCCCGCCGGCGCGGAGGCCTTCAAGCGCGACAACCCTGGCGCCGAGGTGAGGCTCCTCGATACCGGCCACTTCGCGATCGAGACCCACGGCGGCGAGATCGCGACGGCCATGCTCGAGTTCCTGGACCGGAACATCGCGCGATAATCAGAGTGACAACATCGCGGTGCGGCCCCCGGCATCGTCGGTGTCGTGGCCAGGCGGGCCCCGGGAGATCCAGGTGCCCCCGCGTGTGGGGGGCGGCGAACTGCCCGGCGCGGCGGCGGCGCTCGGGCACCCGGCGTCCGGTCCGGTCTGCGGCCCGGCCCGGCCAGCAGGAGAACCAGTCCAGCCGACGCCGCACATGGGGGCGTTGATCCCGCGTGCCTCCGCGTGAGCGACACGCTGGCCATCGAGTTTGGGCGACCAGCGCATCGCCGATCCGCACTGCGGGCTGCCGCAGTCGCCGGCCGAGATCATCCTGTCTGCGCCGGAACGCACACGCGCCCTGGATAATCCAGCGCGGGGGCAGGCGTGATCGAGCACAGGCTCACGCATGCCGTGCAAACCCGTCGAAGGAGCACGTCCATACAAAACACGGCACGCAACGGCAATCGCTTTGCGCCGCGACGGGGCGACACTGCATGCCAACGAGGTCATGGGCATGCCCCGAACTCATGACCACACCCCGCCCCCCACACGCGCCAAGACCGGTCTCGATGCCCTGCTGCGCCCGCACGACGGTGCGCTCGTTGCAGGAGAACCGCGAGGTTTCGGCTTCCTGCGGGCAGGCTGCGGAGCTTCGGGCGCTGGCATCCACCGGAATTTATAGATGAGCGACCCCAGCAGCGCTGCCACGCCTGCGCCGAGAACACGCATGGAGTGGAATGCGGTCGCCGCCGTGATTGCAGCACTGATCGGCTTGCTTGCGCTGGTCGTATCCAGTTACACGGCCGTGTTGCAGCGCGAGCAGGTACGCGCCGAGGTCTGGCCCTATCTGCAGTCGTCGATCACAATCGACCGGGGCAGGATGGCGATCAGTATCGAGAACAAGGGCGTCGGGCCCGCACTGGTAGGCGGCCTGCGTATCTACGTGGACGGAGAGCCGCAGCGCAGATGGCCGGACGTCTTTGACGCGATGGGCTTGTCCGACCTGAGGCACACGCGAGCATCCACCGTCAACGGCATCGTCATTGCCCGTGGGGAGTCGATCCAGCAGGTCACACTCGAGAGCGAGGCCGATCACTCGCGTCTGCTTGACCAGTACCCGCGCGTGAAGCGGGTGCTGTGCTACTGCTCCACGCTGGGCGATTGCTGGCTGCTGGACGAGCGCGAGGACAGCCCTGCGCGTCGCCGCACGGAGATCGATGCCTGTCCCGCGCCGGGCCCGCACGAGTTCATCGACAACGAACGGCCGCCAGGGATGGCAGCAAATGGATGAAGGCGTACGCCCGGTGGGCCGCCGGAGGTCGCGGGAATGACGCCCAGGCTGTGGTTATCCGTGGCGGCTGCGCTGGTCGCGCTCACTGCCTGCCGTGACACCGGCGAGCGCGGCCTGGATGCGACTGCGGCGTCCGAACCGTTCGCGTCGCGCCGCTTCGTGAGCGATGGCGATGGCGAGTTCGGTGGGCAGCGGGTGCGTTATCGCCTGGTTGCGGAGGACACGCTCGCGAACGGCGCCGATGGCCGTCCCGGCGCGACGATCTTCTCCTTCACCTATCTTCGTGTCGACGCGCCGGATGCAGCGGACCGGCCCGTGCTGTTCGTGTTCAACGGAGGGCCCGGCTCCTCCTCGATCTGGATGCACCTAGGCCTTTTCGGCCCCAGGCGGATCCGTCTGCCCGATCCACTCGATCCACCCAGCGCCCAGCATCTCGAGCTCGAGGACAATCCTCACTCCATCCTTGACCTCGCCGACCTGGTCATGATCGATCCGCCGGGTACGGGGTTCAGTCGCGTGCTCGCAAGCGGGCGGAGCGAGGATTTTCTCGGGACGGCGGCCGACGCGGCCGCGACCGCGGCCTTCATCGAAAGCTGGCTCGACGCCCATGGCCGCTGGAACTCCCCCCGATACCTGGTGGGCGCCAGCTTCGGCGCGACCCGCGCCGCGCTGGCCGCCCGATCGCTGATCGGCGGACCGATGGATCCGGCAGGTCGCCTGCGCGGAATCGGGGTGGACGGCGCCGTGCTGATCGGCCAGACCCTGTTGAGCCCCGACGGTGCCGGTGAGCGCCAGGCCGCATCGCTGAGCGCCCTGGCGGCAACCGCGCATTATCACGGGCGCGCGGGACGCGGCCGCCCCCTCGACGACTTCGCCGACGAAGCCGCGGCGTTTGCACGGACCCGTTACCTGCCGGCGCTGTTCGCCGGCGACCGCTTGCCCGAGGTGGAGCGACGCGAGGTCGCGCGGATTCTGGCGGACTTCACCGGTCTGGAAGCGGGTTGGATCGAGACCAACCAGTTGCGCATTCCGACGACGGATTTCCGCCAGCGCCTGCTCGCTGACGATGCATTGGAGATCGGCGCCTACGATGCGCGCTACGCACTGCCTCTGCGCGGGCGGCCGGCCAGGCCCGACCCGGTCGGTGACGACCCGGCGATGGCCCGCTACAGCCCCGCCTTCGCGGCAGGACTCAGGCTGTTGTTTGCGGAAGCCGGCATCAAGGTCGCGGCGCCTTACCAGGCCGTCGCCTTTCGAACCGTGAACGCGCCATGGAATCACGTCATGCCTGCGGGCGCAGCGTCCGCTCCCGAGGCGCTGGCAGCCGTCATGCGCGTCAATCCCGACTTCCGCCTGCTGATCGCCACCGGTCACTACGACCTGATCACGACGCCGGGCGACGCCGACTATCTGGCCGCGCACGCAGGCCTGCCAGCCGACCAGGTCGTCATCGCCCGCTATCCGGCCGGACACATGCCATTTCTCGGTGAGGACAGTGCCGGGGCACTCGCCGCCGATATCCGCGCCATGGTTTCAGAGAGAACCGAATGATGCGTGTGCATTCCGTTGGCAGGAGATGGGCGTGCTGATTGCAACGGAGGGCCGCGTCGCGGGGGTCCGCGAAGGAATCGCCGCTGTGGGGCCTCGCGTGACCATCGCCTGGCTTGTCGTCGCTGCGGCGATGTGCGCTATCTCGGGCCAGGTCGATGCCCGGGACGACGCGCCTGGCGCCCTGCACATCCTGCTGGCGCCCCGCGTGGATCAGGGCAGCGTGCGCGAGGTGGCGGTCCAGCTGACGCTGGAGTCTCCCGCTGCGAACGATGGCGACGTCCTGCTGGAGATGCCTCTGCTGCACGCCATGGCGCCCTCTGCGCTGCAGGACGCCTCGACGCTGACCGCGCGGGACGACGCGGGCCCGCTGGACCTTCGCGTCGAGGTCGATCCGCCGGACCCCAGCGGTTTCCGACAGGGTCGCCGCTGGCGTGCCGCCCGGGCCACGCACGGCGACGTCGTCGTGCGTTACCCGGCCACGCCGCGCGAGATCACGCCGCAGACCCGGCCCGGGCCCCTCTACGACATGCGCAGCGAATGCGAGGGTTTCCACGGCGTTGGCACGATCATCATCGCCCTGCCGCCCGAAGGCTGGCCGCGCCAGGTCGGCATCGATTGGGACCTGTCGGGAATGACGCCCGGTGCACGCGGCGTCAGCAGCCTGGGCGAAGGTCCGGTACGGGCGACGCTGCCGCGCCGGGGCGTGGACACCAGCTTCTTCATGGCCGGGCCACTGTCCAGCCTGCCCGCGGACGGGACCGGCGCCTTCGTCGGCTACTGGCTCACAACACCGGAGTTCGACCTCGAACGCGCGCTCGGGCGTATCGAAGGGGCCTACGGGGAGTTCTCACGCTTCTTCGGTGACGAGGCCGCCCCTTTCAAGGTGTTCCTGCGCACCACACCCCGATTCGCAGGCGGCGGCAGCGGGGGCTACGCGTCTTTCATGTTCGGCCACGTGGCGCAGCAGCCGCGCGACGAGGACGAGGTGATGGGCCTGCTGGTCCATGAGACGCTGCACAACTGGCTCAACAGCCTGGGAGGAGAGTCGAACCACTGGTGGTCCGAGGGGTCCACGACCTACTACACGCAGGTCCTGTCGTATCGGTCGGGCCTGACCACGCTGGACCAGTACCTGGACGGCATGAACGCACTGGCCAGGGTGTACGCCACCAATCCGCGCAGCGGGCTGCCGAACGACGAGGTGACGCAACTGTTCTTCTCGGACCAGGACGCGCAACTCGTCCCCTATCAGCGGGGGCCGCTCTACTTCGCGCAGCTCGATGCGCGCATGCGGACCGCCTCCGGTGGCGCGCGGCGCGTCGATGACCTGGTGGTCGCCATGCTCGAGGCGCGGCGCAGCGGTGGCGACTACAGCCTCCAGGGCTGGCGCGACCTGCTGCACGGCGCACTGGGCGACCCGGGCGTGGCGGACTTCGAGGCCATGACGGCGGGCAGGCCGCTGGACCTGCCCGAGAACCTGCTGGGGCCGTGCTTCGATCGCGAGGCGGTCGACCACCGCCGCTTCGAGCCGGGCTTTCGCGTCGGCAGCGATGGCCGCGTGACTGGACTGACAGCGGATGCCGCAGCAGCGAAAGCCGGCGTCCGCGAGGGTGACCGCATGCTCGGCCTGGGCGACCTGAAGGCCTTCGAGGCCGCCGGGCCGGGCGTCGCTACGCTCGAACTGATGCGGGACGGCGCGGTCATCCCCGTGACTTTCGAACCGTGGAGTGGCGCGCGTCCAGGCTATCGCTGGGTGCGCAACGAAAGGCCGGAAGTGCTCTGCGATATCTGACTTGCACTCGTGGCGAGGAGGCACGAATGCTTTGCGCGGCGGAATGATCCAGCGATGTCCTGGAACTGCCGAAGATCGAGGACATCAACCTCTATCGGCTGTCGGAGGCGTTCGATGTCCCGTCGACCTGCGGACGATCGTCAGACAGCGCGTGGAAGGTGCGATCCACAATGAGGAAGGCGAGACAGGCAGCTGGCGCCACGACTGCGCCAAAGTCGCAAACACAGTGCGATTCGACCAGCCTGATATCGAACCCCCTCCCCTTACTTCGGCCCTCGCATCGGTCACGAAAGCTTCAAGTTCTTGAGCTGCCGGCGCGAGGTGATGTCGAGTTTGTGGAAGATGCTGCGCAGGTGGGCTTCGATCGTGCGGGGGCTCAGGAACAGCTGGGCGCCGACCTCCCGGTTGGTCGCTCCTGTTGCGACAAGCCTTGCGATGTGCGACTCCTGGGCGGTGAGTGCGTCGGACGGTTGGACGTTGCGCTTGCGCGCGTTCTCACCGGTCGCCCGCAGTTCGCGGGCGGCGCGTTCGGCGAACGCTTCGATTCCCATCTCCGAGAGCATGTCGTGGGCAGTGCGGAGCTGCTTACGCGCATCGTGGCGGCGGCCCTCGCGACGCAGCCACTCACCGTAGACAAGGTGGGCGCGCGCGAGTTGGGTGGCGATCCGGCAGTCTCCAAGACGTTCGATCGCCTCCCGGTAATGGTCTTCGGCGTCCGGACCAGTGCTGGTCAGCGCCCGCGAGCGCGCCGCCATGCCGAGTGCCCACTGCGTGCCGCTGGCGCCGGCTCTCGAGGTCAACCGCTCCAGTGCGGCAGCGGCGCGCTCCGGCTGGCCGGCACGGACCGCCGCCTCGATCAGCTCGGGTAGCGCAATGCTGCTGTGCGCCAACTCGTCGAGGTCAACCAGCGACGTCGCGGCTTCCAGGGCACTGTCATAGTTGCCCAGCCCGTTATGCAGATAGGCAAGCGCGATTTCCGCACTGCTGACAATGAGACCCTCGCCTCTCGTCATTGCCGCAGCGTGCGTTGCCGTGTAGAGCTCCGACGTTTCGGGCTGCCGGCCGCGCCATGCAGCGATCGAAAGCCTCGAATTGGGAAGTGGCGTGAGACCTGTCGCCCGCTTGATCGCGTCGTCTTCCGCGATCAGCTCAGATGCACGGGCAAGCTCGCCGCTAAGCCCGGCTATCAGGGCCAGGGCATTGAGCGCAGCGGGAAGCGTGGCCAGCGCACCGGTCTCGCGTGCGACCCGGACCGCGCGGTCGGCCAGCACGTAAATCGTCTCGTCGTCCCAGAGCATCGCCGCGACACGGCAGGCCAGCCAGAGCCAGCATCCGTTGTCCGTACCCGACTCCTCATCGCGCAGCGCGAGCAGGGCCCGTTGCAGACCGGGAACGCTCGCCTCGTATCCTCGGGTGAACCGCGTGACCAGACCGTCGAGCAGAAGATCGACCGGCCGCGGCGGCATCGGCGGCGGAGGTGCATTCCGGGCAGCCTCGACCGCGTCGAACAAGGCGCCGCCGGGGGCCAGGCGACCGGCGTGGAAGGAGGCCTCCAGTGCGTGCACGTAAGTGTCGCGGGCAAGTGCGGCATCCAGCGGGGCGAGGGTGGCGGCCGCTTTGAGCAGGAGCGCCGGCACGTCGCTCGCACGCGTGGCGTAGAACGCGATGCGAGCGCGCAGCAGTTCGATGCGTGCGCGTTGCAGCGCATCCAGCGGCCCGGCCTCCGCGATCGCCAGCAGCGACGTCGCCGCTTCGAGCGCGCCGGCGTCGTGCTTGGCATGCGCGGCTTCGAGTGCGCGCATCGCTCGACGCCCGGGGTCGGGCGTCAGCATCGCCGCGTGCTCCATGAACGCCGCCGCCGCGGCCAGGCCCCCGCGGCAGCGTGCGCGGCCGGCGGTCTGCTCCAGGCCCGCAGCGGCTTCTTCATCGGTGCCCAGCACCGCCTGCGCCCGATGCCAGGCGCGCCGATCGGGATCGATCGCGGGATCGGTGACGGCCGCCAGCGCGCTGTGCGCGCGGCGCTGGTCCGGAGGCGAAGCGGCCGCGTAGACTGCCGATCGGACGAGCGGATGCCGGAACCGCACCCGCGCATCGATCTCCACCAGGCCGGCAGTCTCCGCGGGCGCCAGCATTTCACCGGCAATTCCCAGGTGCGCAGAGGCCTGGCAGAGCAGTGCCACGTCACCGGTCGGGTCGGCCGCGGCGACCAGCAGCAGCAACTGCGTCTCTGCGGGCAGGCTGGCCGAGCGTTGGCGGAAGCTCTCCTCGACCCGGCGCGGTACGCTCAGCGCGTCGGGCAATTCGAAGCCGCCAGCGAGTGTTGCCGTCAGTGTGCTCTGCGGCAGCTCCAGTACTGCCAAGGGGTTTCCCCGTGCCTCGGCGACGATCCGGTCACGCACGGCGTCGTCGAGCGGCGTGCCGACCGCAGCGGCCAGCAGTGCCTCGGCATCCTTCTGGCCGAGTCCGTCCACCCGCAGTTCGGGCAATCCGGCGAAAGGGCTTAGATCACGATCGGTAGGGTCTCGCAGCGCGAACACAAACGCGATCCGCTCGGCCACCAGGCGCCTGGCAACGAATGCAAGGACTTGCGCGGACGCCTGGTCCAGCCATTGCGCATCCTCGACCAGACACAGCAGCGGGCCATCCTCGGCAACTTCGGCCAACAAGTTGAGAGTCGCCAGTCCGACCAGGAAGCGGTCTGGCGCCGCACCGTTGCGCATGCCGAACGCCACGCCCAACGCGGTCTGTTGCGGGTCGGCCAGCGCCCCTGCCCGGTCCAGCAGCGGCGCGCACAACTGGTGCAAACTCCCGAACGCAAACTGGGTCTCGGACTCCACGCCGCCGGCGTACTCCGCCCGGAAGCCCAAGCTCATTGCGGTGGCGCGGGCATCCTCGAGCAGCGCGGTTTTGCCGATGCCGGCTTCCCCGCGAACCACCACCGCCCCCCCCTGCCCGGCGTGTGCCCGGGTCAGCACCTGTTTGATCGTCGCGCGCTCCGTGCGCCGACCCAGAAGCGCCAACCGGGGTGCGCCCGCCCGAAATCGCATCGATTCTCCCTGTCCAGCCGGTAGCTCTATTCACCGATCCTAGCTGATATGGCTCCGACAGGCTGACGGACGCACCGCAGGGCGTCCAAGCGGACGATTCCCGCGGCCACGTGATGCGCGGCCAATACGGTTCCGGGCCGGGTCGAGTGAACCGGGACCGCAGGCACGTCATCGCGCCTCGGAACTGTGACATTTGGCGAGGCCCTAGGTGGCTTTCACCGACGCGAACTGTCGCCCCGAACGCGACCCTGACGACATTCGATCACCGGCCAGGATCCGGTCATGCGGTGAGAACGGCCGTTCTCGTCCAGATCACTGGCAAAGCAGAAGTTCCGCGATTCGCCCTGATTGGAATCGATACCGCCCTGCGTACTTCCTTCGGCTGCTTCCACGACCAGGCCGGCGCGGCTGGCCGCGATCAGCGATCGAGACATCCAAGAGAAGAAGCCGCCAATGAAAGATCTCAGTGCCCCGACCCTTGCGGAGGATCTTCTACTTGTGCTGTTCCAGCCCCGCACCGGTGCCGTTGCCGCCGCCGGCGAGAACATCCTCCACCACGTACTGGCCGGGGCGGTACTGACCGAGCTCACATTCGATGCAAGCGTGACGACCACAACAACACCGAACGGCTCGGCAAGTGTCGAAGTGGTCGAAGGGAGGGCGCCGTCGGACGGGATTCTGCGCTCGGCGTGGGACTACGCCGCGCACACGCCGCGCGCGTTGGAGACCATACTCGCCGCGATCGGCCCGGCACTCCGCCAGCCTCTTCTGGAGCGTCTTGTTGCGCGAGGGGACATCCGCGAGGAGAACGCCAAAGTGCTTGGCCTGCTCAAGACCACTACCCTCAAAGATGGCGCAAACGGACGCAGATCAGGGCTTGTCAGAGACGTCCACAACGTCCTTGTGGAGGGGATGGAACCGACGCTACGTATCGCCGCGCTCGCGGGATTGATCTGGGGAAGTGGCACGCTCCACCAGTTCGAGCCTGAGATCCCCCGGAGCTCGCGCGTCGGCAGGCGCGCCGAGGAATTCGGACGTGGGGATCTGGGCGCCCACGGCGCCACCCAGGCAGTCGCGCGCGCTGCGGCCGCGATGATGCGGCTCATCGCAGCCTCCTTGCCTCCTTCGTAACAAGGAGCCCGGCGAACGCCCGGCAACCGTGGCGCCTGACATGTGAGCTGTCGGCGTCCGTCCTGTGGCGCGAACGGGAACCCGCGCGCCGGTTTCGCGACGGAATGCGCGAGTCCGGTCCGTGTTTCGCACGTCATTTCGGACACCTAGCTCCGCGCACGGTGAAGATCGGCGGAACACAGGGACTTCGACCGATGCGAACGTTCTGCCATGTGCGCGAACCTCACTCATGCCCGCTGCGTCGAGTCTGTTGAGGCCGAGAGAAGAGGTACATGCAACCCGCACCGTCCGCCATGTCGAAGTTCTTCGCCGCCAACGCCCCCACGGTGCTTCCGTCTTCGGCGCCAGGCTGCTCACGGTCGGGCATCGCGCTGATTCGTCCGATCTGGCGCCCGACCCCCAGCGCTGTCTCCGTGTCCGCTGCGGACGTCCAGACACGGCGTCGGACGCCGGACGTTGCGAATATTCCGTTGAAAATCAATTGGATGAAGTTGGCACGCTAGGTGCTAGATCGTAGGTAGTCACCAAGGAACCAAGGACGTCGCCCGACGCGTCCACGCACGACTCGCCATGACATATTCGATGACTCCAAGCCTCCAGCCAGCCTATCCGACCGAGCAGTTCGCGGAGCCTGCCGACTATCGGCAGGAGCCCGCCGTCTCGGTTCTGTTGAGCAAAGCCAAGGCCGCACTGCGATCCGATCGTGAATTCGCGAGAACCTGCGTCGCGCGTGCACTCGAACTCCTGCATGAAGACCCTGTTCCCGAATCCGGCTCGTCCGCGTGCTTCTACGGCGGGTTGGCCGATTGGCAGGTCCGTCGTGCCGTCGCGTACATCGAGGCGAATCTGGACTCGCCGATCCGGGTCAAGGATCTCGCCGCGCTCACCCGCCTCAGCTCGAGCCATTTCTCGCGTGCATTCAAACGGAGCTTCGGCCTCGCGCCGATGACCTACGTCACCCGCCAGCGAGTGCAATTGGCACAGCGGCTGCTGCTGACGACGGAGGATTCGATGAGCGATATTTCGCTGGCCTGCGGGATGTACGACCAGGCGCACTTGACCCGCGTGTTCCGTCGCCTCGTCGGCGACAGTCCTTTGGCGTGGCGACGGCGCCGCGCCGCCGGGCCTCCGCAGCCCCCGTCGGCGCTTCTTCATGCATCGCCTTGAGTTGGAACGGTTGCACGTCGCCAGCCGCGTACACGTGCGTAGACGACGGCAGCACCGTTCAAGTCGCGACGCGAGCAATGGTGCATCCAGGGTCGCGACCAGCGTCGCTGCAGCACGCTCGATCCGCAACACCAGCAGGCCGGTGGCGTCTCCGCAGGTACCGGTCCGGATGACGCGCACAGGAATCGACTTGTCGTTCTCGACAGAGACGAGAGGCCTGCTCGAGCGGGCAGGTACGGCCCTTATCGCCGGGTTGGCATCCAGTCCGTCTACCGCGCTGACCCGGCGCATTGTCCGGCGGCCCTCGTGGATCCACGTGGTGGCGAAGTGGCCGGGAGCTTGCCGTGATGTGCGTTGGGTATCGAACGTTGGAACGCACGCCTGCGGTTCCGGATCGAAGCGCTCCAACGATGTTCCCGTACAAATCACCGTACTAAAAGGCAATAACTCTGTGCGTTTGCGGTCAACACTGAGCGTCATGGAGAGCGACGTTGTGTCTTTCTTTCCCCTGAATCGCGAGGAGCTACCGCATGAGCAGCAACACCAGTGCAGCCACTTTCCGCAACGGACTTTCTTCGCTTCTTCGTCCTGAAGACTCGGTCCTGGTGCTGATTGACCATCAGCCCTACCAGCTGACGAACCTCAACAGTCACGACCCGCACATGGCCGTCAACAATGCCACCGGGCTGGCCAAAGCCGCGAAGGCCTTTGGCGTGCCCACCGTCCTCACCAGCGTGATCGAGGATCGTGGCGGCAAGATATTTCCCCAGATCACCAGCGTGTTTCCCGATCAGGACGTGATCGACCGCACCCTCATCAATACCTGGGAAGACAAGAAGGTGGTCGACGTGGTCAAGGCGACCGGTCGCAAGCAGCTGATCATCGCGGGCCTCTGGACTGAAGTCTGCGTGGCGATGCCGGCGATCCAGGCTGCTGGCGAAGGTTGGGACGTGACCGTAGTCACCGACGCATCAGGTGGAGTCTCGCTCGAAGCCCATCAGGTGGCGATCCAGCGCATGGCGGCGGCCGGAGTGAACCTGATGACCTGGCTGGCAGTCGCTGCAGAATGGCAGCGGGACTGGGCCCGTACCGAAACCGCCTCGGGCGTTACAGACGTGTTGATCCAGCACGCAGCTGGAAGTGGCATTGCGTATCTGTGGGAGCAGCAGTTGCTCGACACACCGGCGCCGGCCAAGGGCTGATCCGGGCTGCAGGCGGAGCGCCCTCGCGCTCCGCCTGCTTCCGCGCCAGCTGCTCCCACCACGCACGATCCGGGCAGGCGCAATCGATAGCGCGCGCCGCGACGGCTGGCCGGAGTCCGAGGCATGCATTGCTTCGTACGGTTATCCCCCGCCGCAGGCAATGCATGGCTGCGACCCCCAACACTCATCGGGAGAGATGACGATGTCGCTGGACCGCTTTCCCGTCGGGTTGGAAATGGACGTCTCCTATCCGGAGTTCCGGGTCAGCCTGACCCTACTGTCGACGACGCAGCTGAAGTTCGAGATCAAGGAGGGACGCTTCGCTCGGATCGAGGTCGTCGACGTCCATGTGTTGCCGCTGGGCAACAGTCTCTTTGCCGTCAGCTGGCAGGAAAAGGACGGCGCGACCGTGGCCAACATCCAGGATTACGACCAGGGCCTGGTGCATTCGTTCGCAACACTGCCCGGCGGCGGATTCCTGCGGATGACCGGGACATTCGCGATCACCAAACCATCGGACGTCGCGTTCGATGATCGCCCGCGGCGCAACAAAGCGTTGGTGCTCGAGGCAATGACCGCCCTGTTCCAGCGACGCGATGCGGCGGCTGTGGACCGTCTCTACGCGCGCGATTACGTCCAGCACAATCCCGACATCCCGCAGGGCCGCGATGCGCTGCGGGTGCTGGTGGCCGGGCTGTCCGGCGCCGTCCACTACGAGCCCGGCCTGGCGATCGCCGAAGGCGATTTCGTCGCGATCCGCGGCCGTATCCACGGCTGGGCCGATACACCGCAAGTCGTGGTCGACCTGTTCCGGATCGAGGACGGCGCGCTCGCCGAGCACTGGGACGTATTGCAGGACGAAGTCCCGCTCTCCGCGACCCTGGCCGGCACTGCGATGTTCGATCCCGACGAGGGCGCGCGCCTCCGCTAACCCTGCGCGTCGCTGAAGACCTTTGAACGGAGAAATGACATGGTGGAACTGATCATCGAACAACGGCGCCGCAGCCTCGGTGGCGGCATGGAGGTCGGCCGCGTGCTGCCCTTCTCGAAGCGCCCCATGGTGGGCCCGTACATCTTCTTCGACCATATGGGACCCGTGGACATTCCGGCAGGCGTGGCCCGCGACATCGATGTACGCCCGCATCCGCACATCGGCCTGTCCACGGTGACCTACCTGTTCTCCGGCGAGATGATGCATCGCGACAGCCTCGGATACGAGCAGGCGATACGCCCGAAGGAGGTCAACTGGATGACGGCCGGTCGTGGCATCACCCACAGCGAGCGATTCGATCACGCACGTGACAATGGTGGGCTTCTGCACGGTATCCAGGCCTGGGTCGCGCTGCCGGCCGAGTTCGAAGAAGTGGCACCGAGCTTCTCCCACCACGCCTGTGCCGACCTCCCGCAGTGGAGCGACGGCGGCGTCCACGGGCAGGTCATCGCCGGCAGCGCCTATGGTCTGACCTCCGGCGTCGCCACCCATTCGCCACAGTTCTATGTGCATCTGGACATGGAGCGCGGCGGGACGGCAGAGATCCCGGGCGGCCATCGCGAGCGAGCGGTGTACATCGCGGCCGGTGCGATCGAGCTGCGCGGCGAGACCTACTCTGCCGGCAGGATGCTGGTGCTCGACCAGCGGCCCGTCTGGTTCCGGGCGCTCATGCCTTCATCGGTGATGCTGCTGGGTGGAGAACCGGTGGGCGAGCGCTTCGTCCACTGGAACTTCGTGTCGTCCTCGAAGGAACGCCTGGCGCAAGCCGCAGCGGACTGGAAGGCAGGCCGCATGAAGCTGCCTGATGCGGACGATGCCGAGTTCATTCCCTTGCCGAGCGAGTACGTCCCGGCTGAGCCGGCGATGGCATGAGCGCCCTGGCCCGGTTTGCGCGGGCCCCTGCCTGCGATGGCGTCGGGCGCGGTCGCCACTCCGGACGCGCCGCTCGAGCACGCCCTTGAACGCGGAACTGCCACGAACGTATTGATGCGTCCTCGCCGCCGCTGTGCTGGTCTGCTCCCTGCAGCAGGCAGCGGCGCCAGGCGAACCCAACTGCCAAGGAGATACCGATGAGCGTGACAGCTAACATCATCACCACGCGCGATGGCGTGCAGCTCTACTACAAGGACTGGGGCCCGAAGGACGGCCCGGTCGTCACCTTCAGTCACGGCTGGCCGTTGAACTCCGACAGCTGGGAATCGCAGATGCTGTTCCTCGCCGACCGGGGGTTTCGTGTCGTCGCGCATGACCGCCGCGGACACGGCCGCTCCAGCCAGCCCTGGGATGGCAACGACATGGACCACTACGCCGACGATCTGGCTGCGGTCATCGACGCCCTCGATCTCGAGGACGTGACCCTGGTCGGCTTTTCCACCGGTGGAGGTGAAGTCGCACGCTACATCGGCCGCCACGGAACGGCGCGCGTGCGCAAGGCGGTGCTGGTGAGCGCGGTGCCTCCGCTGATGCTGCGCACCGATGACAATCCGGACGGCCTGCCGATCGAGGTCTCCGACGGGCTGCGCGAGGGTTCGATCGCCAACCGCTCGAAGCTGTATCTCGACATCGCTTCGGGGCCGTTCTTCGGCTTCAACCGCCCCGGCGCCACACCCGATCAGAGCCTGGTCCAGTCGTTCTGGCGGCAAGGCATGCAGGCCGGGCACAAGAATGCGTTTGACTCGATCGCGGCGTTCTCATCGACCGATTTCCGTGGCGACCTCGCGAAGTTCGATGTGCCGACGCTCGTCATCCACGGCGACGACGACCAGATCGTGCCTATCGAATTGTCCGCACGCGCGTCAGCCGCGCTGATCGACGGCGCGCGGCTGATCGTCTACGCCGGCGGGCCGCATGGGATCGCCGACACCCACAAGGACCAGCTCAACAACGATCTGCTGCGCTTCCTGCAGGAATGACGCAAACAGCCTGACAGAGCAGTCGCGCCCCCCCGCGAATGCACCTCGACATCCCAGTCGCCGTGGGTGACTCGGTGGTTCGCATGTCCGATTCCGGGCCTCACAGAGAGAGACAATGAGAGCGATCGTTCTGACCAAGTTTGGCGGCCCCGACAGCTTCGAGCTGCGGGATGTGGCCGTTCCCGAAGTCGGCGTCGGCGAGCTGCTTGTGCGGGTCATGGCGACCGCCATCAACCCGCTGGATTACCAGATCCGCCGCGGTGACTATCCCGAGCATGTCCCCCTTCCCGCAATCACCGGTCACGACGTGTCTGGCGTGGTCGAGAAGCTGGGCCCCGGCGTCAGTGACTTCAAAGTGGGCGACGAGGTGTTCTACACCCCACAGATCTTCGGGCCAAAGGGCGGCTCCTACGCCGAGTACAACGTTGTTCCCGAAGCACTGGTCACGCACAAACCGAAGAATCTGTCGCACGAAGAAGCCGCCTCCATCACGCTGGTTGGCGGCACGGTCTGGGAAGCCCTCGTGACGCGCGCGAAGTTGCTTCCGGCCGAATCCGTGCTGATCCATGGCGGTGCGGGGGGCGTTGGCTCCATCGCGATCCAGCTGGCCAAGGCGATGGGTGCAATTGTCTACACGACCTCCCGCGGCAGTGACCTGCAGTTCGTGCGGGAACTCGGGGCAGACCACGCCATCGACTTCACCAGCAAGGACTACACGGAAGAGATTGCCAGCCTGACGGGCAACAAGGGGCTGAACGTGGTGCTCGACACGATCGGGGGCCTGACGCTGAGCCAGTCGCCCCACGTACTCGGCGACGCCGGCCGGGTCGTGACGATCGTCGATCTGGCCACGCCACAGAACCTCGTTGCAGCCTGGGGCATCAACGCCGAGTACCACTTCGTGTTTACCCGCCAGAACCGGGGGAAATTGCAGGCGCTGAAGACCCTGCTGGAGAGCGGTCGCATCCGCCCGGTCATTGGCGCCAGGTTCTCCCTTGCGCAGATTCCGGAAGCGCACCTCGCCCTGGAGCAACGTGAGGTCGATGGCAAGCGGCTCCGCGGAAAGGTGGTGGTGTCGGTCGCCTGACCGACCAGCCGGCGAACGCCGTCCAAGGGCGGGCGTCATCACCGGCATCGACACAGTCCCCGCACAAGGGTCGCGGCTCGTGTGTCCTGTCAGGGAAGAGAAAGTTGCCTGATCTGTCGGCGTGAGCTGATCCCCAACTTGCTGAAAATGCTACGCAGGTGCGCTTCGATCGTGCGCGGACTCAACAACAGCTGGGCGCCGACCTCCCGGTTTGTCGCACCGGTGGCGACCAGGCGTGCGATGTGCAGCTCCTGTGCGGTGAGTGCGTCGGCTGGCTGCGAGTTGCGCTTGCGGGGCGTTTCGCCAGTGGCGCGCAGTTCGCGGCCCGCACGTTCCGCGAATGCCTGCGCGCCCATCTCCGAGAACAGCGCGTGGGCAGTGCGGAGCTGCTCTCGCGCGTCCTGCCGGCGGCCTTCGCGGCGCAGCCATTCTCCGTAGACAAGGTGCGCGCGTGCAGTCTCGCCGGTCATCCGGGATTGGCCGAGCCGCTCGATCGCCTCGCGATAGTGCTGCTCGGCATCGGGCCCCACGCTGGTAAGCGCCCTGGAACGGGCCGCCAGACCAAGCGGCCAAGGCGTATTGCAGGCACCCGCACGCGCGGTGAACTCCTCCAGGGCGTTTGCCGCGATCTCCGGCTGGCCAGCGCGCACGGCGGCCTCGACAAGCTCGGGCAATCCGATGTTGCTGAGGCCCAGTTCGTCCGTGTCACAGGCTCGCATCGCCGCGGCCTGCGCTTGAGCGTAGTTGCCCAGGCCGTTGTGCAGCACCGCCATCGCGTACTCGCCCACGGCGATCTCGGTATCACCGTCGTGGTCGGGTCGCATGGCCTTGTTCCATTGCACGACGGCGGCCTCGTCGCCGCGCCACGCGGCAAGCGCGGCGAGCGTATGCATCAGGGGAACGGCGCCGGTGGCTTCGGCGATCGCGGTCGACTCGGCGGCCAGCTCCCCGGCGCGGGTGAGCTGCCCGGCCAGGATCAGGACATTGGCCAGGGAGCTGAGGGCGGCACACAGTGCCCCCAGGGCGCCGGCCTCCCGGGCCAACTGGACGTGGCGGCTTGCCATTGCGTGGGCGAGCTCGTCATCCAGGATCCCGACGGCGTTACGGGCCGCCAACCACAGCCAGCGATCCCCCGCGTCCTCCACCGCCACGTCGTTGTCCACATTGGTGCAGAAGGCCTGCAGGGCCCGCCTGATGGCGGGCGTCCCCACTGCGTATCCCTCCGTGAACGTCTTCACCAAGGCATCCATGAGCTGGTCCGAGGGCCGTGCCGGTTCGGCGGGGCCGGGTGCCGACCGGGCCGCCGTCGCAACCTGGGTGGCGATGCGGCCGCCGCTGATGAGCGCTGCGTCCAGGGCATCCAGGTAGGTATCGCGGGCAAGTGCGGCATCCAGCGGGGCGAGGGTGGCGGCCGCTTTGAGCAGGAGCGCCGGCACGTCGCTCGCACGCGTGGCGTAGAACGCGATGCGAGCGCGCAGCAGTTCGATGCGTGCGCGTT
>Ga0233369_1000211_pt1 | contig 29334 bp, 24 predicted proteins | sample ElkDunMinimDraft_26_FD_191537 | JGI IMG/M metagenome (GOLD analysis project Ga0233369, IMG submission 191537) | Fecal eukaryotic communites from dung pellets of Tule Elk in California, USA - Elk Dung D16 | ecosystem: Host-associated > Mammals > Digestive system > Large intestine > Fecal | place... | reverse complement strand
ACCTGCGCAGTGAACTGCGGCGGCAGGCTGACGCGCTTCACCTGGTCAGCGGGCAGGATCTCGCCTGCCTCGCGCTCCTCACCGGGAATTCCGATCCTGCGCCAGGTTGGCATCGATCCGGGATCGGCGCTCGCGACCTGGTAGGCATGGGTGCCCTCCGGCGGCGCCCCATCCCGGAACTCGACCTGGGCGCGGCCGATCTCGATGCCGTTGCGCAGCACCACCAGACGACGGTCGATGGTGCTCAGGACCATGGACAGCGGGCCCTGCGGCGATTTCTCCGGCTCCCAGCGATATTGGGTCGCGGGTGCGAGTGGCGGCATCACGGCCAGCGCCCCCGTCGCGGGATCGATCGGGCTGGTCACGAGCGGATGGACCAGGTCCGACGGCGAAGCCCGGTCCTTGGCGATGACCACCACCATGCCGAGGTGGCTGGACTCGAACAGCAGGCGTGCGAACTCCGTGGGCAGGTGGATGCAGCCGTGCGATTCGGGATAGCCGGGCAAGCCGCCCGCATGCAAGGCCACGCCTTCCCATGTCAGCCGCTGCTGGTAAGGCATGGGTGCATTGTTGTACACGTTGGAGCGGTGGTCCTTGTCCTTCTGCAGGATGGTGAACACGCCGGTGGGCGTCGCGTAGCCGGGCTTGCCGCTGCTGATCGTCGACACCCCGATGAGGAGCCCGTTGCGATAGACGTATGCGCGCTGCTCGGTGAGGCTGACCACGATCGCCATCGGCCCCATGTCCTTCGCATCCCCACCCCACACCCATTCGCCAGGTCGCAATGCGACAGGTGGCGTGCCTGCGGGGCTGGACTTCGCCGCCCCCCAGTGCGGCACCGCCAAAGCAGGGCCGGACAACAGCAGGAAGAGCAGCAGGCCAGACAGGATCCGGGACATCGCGCACTCCGCTTCGAGTTGGGCTTCCAACGAGTGCGCGTTCCGGCCTTCCGGGCGAGGACGCTGCACCTTGGGCACTCTACCGCGGGCCCGTGTGACCGGCGCGCCATGTCCACGCTACGCAGCGCTTCATCGCAGAAGTAGTTCCGGGGGCCTGCGCCGCGATCGAGCCCCGAACGGGGTTGGCTCCCGGCGGCAAGACTGCGCGAGCCGAGGCGTCCCGGCCAATCCGGGTCCCGGGAGTTGCAGGGTGAAGGATTGCCCGTCTCTTCGCTTCGGTGCACACACGATCAGTGACCGGCGGAGCGCCACGTGCGTCGGAAGACGGCTACCGCCCAGTCAGCGTGCGCTGCCGCACGATGCGCACCGCCATCCGGTGGAACACCTCCGGCAACAACGTGCGGATCGTCAGCGGAACGCGCTCGGTCATCGCCTGCGCATCCAGCGCCGGCAGCGGCCCGCGCCACGCGAACGCCACCCGGTTGCTCATCTTGGGCTCGTCGAACACCAGCACGCGGTCTTCGCCGAAGGCACGGCGCAGCTTGGCGACATGGGTCTCTGGATCGCGCACGTACAGATTGCAGGCCATCACCCCGGTGCCGGTCAGCGCGTCGCGGCAGGCGTCATAGAACGCCTGCGTGGACAGTTCGGCGGGAATGCCCTGCGCGTCGTAGCCGTCGACCAGCAGTACGTCGAAGCTGCCGGGACGTGCATCGACGAAGCGGAAACCGTCGTCGACGACGACCGCCAACCGCTCGTCATCGTCGGGGATGCCGAATTCGCCGCGCAGCGCGACCACGTGCGGATTGTTCTCAACCGCGACGATGCGTGTACCGGGAAGGTGCCGGTAGGCGAACTTCGCCTGCGAGCCGCCGCCCAGCCCCACCAGGCCCAGCACCGCCGGCGCGGGCTGCCACAGCAGCGTCGCGAACATGGTGCGGGTGTAGTCGATCAGCAGGCGATCGGCATCGCCATCGACCATGCGGCTCTGGGTCTGTCGACGCACGAACTGCAGCGAGACCAGCCCGTCATGGCGCCTGACGTAGGGCTTGCGCGGCTCCCCCGCCCTGCCCCGCAAACGGTCGAGCCAGCGGCCGATCCAGCTGCGCGCGTGCTTGTCCGCCATGGCTCAGCGATTCGACCAGCCGTGCGGCACATGTCCGGCGGCAACGTGCGGGCGCGCAGAATCGATGTTGTGCTGCGAGTCGTCGAAGAAGATATCCGCGCCGAATGCGTCGAGGAACGGTCCCTTCGGCCGTCCGCCGAGGAACAGCGCCTCGTCCAGACGCACGCCCCAGGCCCGCAACGTGCGGATCACCCGCTCGTGCGCCGGGGCCGAACGTGCGGTCACGAGCGCGGTACGGATCGGGGCGTCCTTGCCGGGCGGATACGCCGCCTGCAGGTCGTGGAGCGCGGCGAGGAAACCGCGGAACGGGCCACCGGTCATCTCTTCGCGTGCGCGCTCGCGCTCGTGTTTGTGGAAGGCCTCGATGCCGCCTTCCTGCGATACGCGCTCGCCTTCGTCGCCGAAGATCACCGCATCGCCATCGAAGGCGATGCGCAGCTGGTCGGAGCGGTGCGCCGCCGCGCGCGCCGGAATGATCGTCGCCGCGGCGATGCCGTGCTCCAAAGCACGGCGCACCGAATCCGGATTCGCCGACAGGAACAGCTGGGTGCCGAAGGGCTTGATGTAGGGCCAAACCGGCTCGCCCGAGGTGAACGTGGCGCGGCTGATCGTCAGCCCGTGGTGCTGGATCGAATTGAAGATGCGCAGGCCCGTGTCGGCCGAGTTGCGCGACAGCAGGATCACCTCGACATGCGGTGCTTCCGCGGCGGCGTCCACGTTCAAGGCCAGCAGCTTGCGCACCAGCGGGAACGCGATGCCCGGCTCGAGGATGTCGTCCTCGTGGGCGCGCTGGTGTTCGGCGTAGGCGTCGATGCCCTCGGCCTCGAACAGCGCGTGGCTGTCCTCCAGGTCGAACAGGGCGCGAGAGGAGATCGCGACGGTCAGGGTTGGAACGGAAAGGTCGGGCATACACGAATTATGCGCGATGGCAGCGCTGCGCCGTGATCGGCGAGGCCCGGCGTTCAGACCACGAACTGTTCGCTGAGGATGCGTTCTTCGAGATTGTGTTCCGGGTCGAACAGCAGGGTGACCGTGCGTTCGCGGGATTCGTGGATGGTCACTTCGACGACATCGCGCACTTCATGCGAGTCCGCCGTCACGCTGACCGGACGCTTGTATGGATCGAGCACACGGAAGCGCACCCGGGTCTCGGCGCGCAGGATTGCCCCGCGCCAGCGCCGCGGCCGGAACGGCGCGATCGGGGTCAGCGCGACCACGCCGGCACCCAGCGGCAGGATCGGGCCATGCGCGGAGAAGTTGTAGGCGGTACTGCCGGCGGCGGTCGACAGGATCACCCCGTCGGCGACCAGTTCCTCGAGCCGGGTGGTGCCGTTGAGATCGATGCGCAGGTGCGCGGCCTGGCGCGTCTGGCGCAGCAGTGACACCTCGTTGTAGGCCAGCGAAGTGACCGTCGAGCCCGACTCCGTTTCGGCCTGCATCTCCAGTGGGCGCAGCACCGCGGGCTCCGCGCGCTCGATCCGCGCGAGCAGATCGTCCTCGCGATGCTGGTTCATCAGGAAACCGACCGTGCCCAGCTTCATGCCGTAGACCGGCTTGCCGAGGTGCCCGTATCGATGCAGCGTCTGCAGCATGAAACCGTCGCCGCCGAGCGGCACCAGCACGTCGGCTGCTTCCGGTTCGCACTGGCCGTGCAGCGCCGTCAGCGTGGCGAGCGCGCTCTGGGCGACGTCGGTCTGGCTGGCAACGAAGGCGATGCGGGGCGTTGCGGTCATCGGCGGGCCGGTGCATGAACGTCGGCGCGCAGCTTAGCGCAGCTGTCGTCCGGGCGCGTTCCCCACGGCACCCTCGCGTACGCGGCGACCACAACGAAGAAGGCCCTCGCGAGCGAGGGCCTTTGATGATTTTCCGGAAGCGGAGCGGTTCTGCTTCCAGATCCGCCGACAGCGGAAGGCGCAGCAGCGCGCCTTCCGCCCACCGGTCAGCTGCGCTGCACCAGCTGCGAGACGCGCTGCACCGCCACCGAAGCGGTCGGATAGTCGAGCGACTTCTGCGCCGCCAGCTCGCCCAGCATGGCGAGGGTGAAGCGCAACGCGGAATCGTCGCGATCCAGCCACGCCTGCACCTTGGCCTCCGGCGTGGCCCCGGGCATCGACAGCACCTGCGAAACAAGCGCGCGGTGCTGCTGGCCCAGTTCCTCGCGCAGCACGCCACGGGCGACCGCATGCCAGCGTCCGTCGACTTCCAGCGCGTCGATCTGCGCCGTCAGCCAGGGCAGGTTGAGCGCCTCGCCGAGGCGGAAGTGCAGACGGGCGACATCGACCGGCTTCTGCTTGCGCTCGCTCGCGACCTCGATGATGTCCCAGGCCGCCTCCAGGTACGGAAGCGCGGCCAGCTCCACGGCGAGATCGCCGGGTACGCCCTTCTCCCGCCACGCCTGCAGGCTTGCGTCATGCTCGGCGCGCTGGCCTTCGGCAATGATCTGGCTGCCGTCGCGGATCGCGTGGAATCCGTCGTGATAGCGCTTGACCGCCGTGGTGATGTCCGGAATCGCGCCCGGTCGCGCCAGCAGCCAGCGGGTGAACGCACGCTGCAGGTTCCAGATCACTTCCAGGGCGTCGACCTGCACCGATTCCGGCACCAGGCTGTCGAGCGCATCGATCTTGCCCCACAGCGCCCGCGCCTCGATCGTCTCGCGGGTGATCGTGAACGCCTTGGCGATCTCGCCCGGCGAGCGGCCGCTGTCTTCCTGCATGCGCATCAGGAACGTCGCGCCCATGCGGTTGATCATGGTGTTGGTCACCGCGGTCGCGATGATCTCGCGCTTGAGCCGGTGGCCTTCCATCACGTCGGCGTACTTCTTCTGCAGCGGCAGCGGGAAATAGCGCTGCAACTCGCGCGACAGGTAGGGATCTTCCGGGATGTCGGAATCGAGCATCTGGTCGAAGGCGACGAGCTTGGAGTACGACAGCAGCACCGCCAGTTCAGGGCGCGTCAGGCCCATGCCCTTGGCCTTGCGCTCGGACATCTCCGCATCCGACGGCAGGTACTCGATCTGCCGGTCGAGCAGGCCCTGCGCTTCCAGGGTGCGGATGAAGTGACGCTTGGAGCCCAGGCGGGACACGCTCATCCGCTCCATCAGGCTCAGCGCCTGGTTCTGGCGGTAGTTGTCCCACAGCACCAGGCCGGCGACCTCGTCGGTCATCGAGGCCAGCAGCTTGTTGCGGGCAGGCACCGTCAGCTTCTTCGACTGCACCACCGCATTGAGCAGGATCTTGATGTTGACCTCGTGGTCGGACGTGTCCACGCCCGCCGAGTTGTCGATGAAGTCGGTGTTGAGGAGCACGCCGTGCATCGCTGCTTCGATTCGGCCGAGCTGGGTCATGCCCAGGTTGCCGCCCTCGCCCACCACCTTGCAGCGCAGGTCACGACCGTCCACGCGCAACGCATTGTTGGCGCGATCGCCCACGTCGGCATGCTGTTCGCTGGATGCCTTGACGTAGGTGCCGATGCCGCCGTTCCACAGCAGGTCGACCGGCGCACGCAGGATTGCCGACATCAGCTCGTTCGGGCTCAGCGCCTCGATCTCGCTGCCGATGCCCAGCACCTCTCGCGCCTGCGGCGACAGCGGAATCGACTTGGACGTGCGCGGCCATACCCCGCCGCCCTTGGCGATCAGTGCCTTGTCGTAGTCCTCCCAGCTCGAACGCGGCAGCGCGAACAGCCGCTGGCGCTCGGCGAACGAGCGCGCCGCGTCCGGATCCGGGTCGATGAAGATGTGCCGGTGATCGAAGGCGGCGACCAGGCGGATGTGTTCCGACAGCAGCATGCCGTTGCCGAACACGTCGCCGGACATGTCGCCGATGCCCACGCAGGTGAAGTCCTCGCTCTGCGAATTGCGGCCCATCGCGCGGAAGTGGCGCTTGACCGATTCCCAGGCGCCGCGTGCGGTGATGCCCATGCCCTTGTGGTCGTAGCCGACCGAACCGCCCGAGGCGAACGCATCGTCGAGCCAGAAGCCGTGCTCGCGGGCGATGCCGTTGGCGATATCCGAGAACGTCGCGGTGCCCTTGTCGGCTGCAACCACCAGGTAAGGGTCGTTGTCGTCATGACGGACGACGTCGCGCGGCGGCACGATCTTGCCGTCGACGATGTTGTCGGTGATCTGCAGCAGGCCGTTGATGAACATCTTGTAGCACGCCACGCCTTCGGCGAACTGCGCGTCGCGGTCGCCGCCGACCGGCGGACGCTTGACGATGAAGCCGCCCTTCGAACCCACGGGCACGATGACGGTGTTCTTGACCATCTGCGCCTTGACCAGGCCCAGCACTTCGGTGCGGAAGTCCTCGCGGCGATCCGACCAGCGCAGGCCGCCACGTGCGACCGGGCCGAAGCGCAGGTGCACGCCTTCCACGCGCGGCCCATAGACGAAGATCTCGCGGTAGGGGCGCGGCTTGGGCAATTCGGGCACGCGCGCCGAATCGAACTTGAAGCTGATCGTCTCGAGCAGGCCGCCGTCGCGGTTGCGCTGGTAGTAGCTCGTGCGCAGGGTCGCATCGATGACGCCCAGGTAGCTGCGCAGGATGCGATCCTCGTCGAGGCTGGACACACGGTCCAGCAGCCCCTTGAGTGCGGCGCGGGCAGCTTCGTACTGGGTCGCACGGTCGTTGCCGCGGGCGTCGATCAGTGGACGCAGGATCGCGAGGGTCGCATCGTCGCCCTTGGAGAGCGCCTGCAGCTGCGCGGTGAAGCCCTCGACGCCGGCGGCGATCTGCTCGTTGCTTTCGTGGCCGGTAGCCGGGTCGAAGCGCGCCTCGAACACCTCGACCAGCAGCCGCGCCAGCAGCGGATAACGGTTGAGCGTGTCCTCGACATAGGCCTGCGAGAACGGCACGCCGACCTGCTGCAGGTACTTGCTGTAGCCGCGCAGCATTGCGACCTGGCGCCAGTCCAGGTCGGCGCCGAGGATCAGGCGGTTGAAGCCGTCGTTCTCGGCGTCGCCACTCCAGACCCGGTCGAAGGCCTCGGTGAAGGCCTGCGCGCGCGCCTCGACATCGATGTCGCCGGCGATCGCCTCGACATAGAAGTCCTGCAGGAACAACGCGGCACCATCGAGTTCGATCCGGGTCGGATGCTCGGCGATCACCCGCAGCCCCAGGTTCTCCATCACCGGCAACACGTCCGACAGCGGAATATGCGCATCGCGCCGATAGAGCTTGAAGTGCAGCACCGACTCGTCGCTGACGGGCAGCGGATGGGTGTAGAAGCTCAGCTGCAGCGCGTCGGATACGGCGGTCGCGGCGAGCTTCTCGACATCGGTCGCCGCTGCCGCAGGCGATGCGAACTCGATGTACGCCGGCGTCAGCGCCCGGCCGATGCGGTTCGACAGGCGCAGACCTTCGGCTTCGCCATGACGGCGCACCAGCTCGTCGCGCAGATCGTCCTGCCAGTTGCGCACGATTCCCTGCAGCGCCTGCTCGAGCGCGGCCTGGTCGATGTCGGTGGCCACGCCCGAACGCGGACGCACGATCAGGTGCACCTGCGCCAGCGGCGATTCGCCCAGCACCACGCTGGCGTCGACGTGGTCGGCCTGCATCACCTCACGCAGAAGCTGCTCGATGCGGTGGCGCACGTCGGTGTTGAAGCGGTCGCGCGGGATGTAGGCCAGGACCGAGTAGAAGCGACCGTAGCGGTCCTTGCGCAGGAACAGCCGGCTGCGCACGCGCTCCTGCAGGCCGAGGATGCCCGTGCCCAGGCGATACAGCTCCTCGGGCGTCGACTGGAATAGCTCGTCGCGTGGCAGCGTCTCGAGCAGGTGCCGCAGCGCCTTGCCGCTGTGGCCGGTCGGCTTGAGCCCCGACGCGTTCATGACGTGCTCGAAGCGTTCGCGCACCAGCGGGATGTCCCAGGGCCGGCGCGTGTAGGCGCTCGAGGTGTAGAGGCCGACGAAGCGTTGTTCACCGGTCACATTGCCGTCGGCGTCGTAGCGCAGGACGCCGATGTAATCCATGTAACCCGGACGGTGGACCGTCGACCGCGCACTGGTCTTGGTGAGGATCAGGGCGTCGATCAGGCCCTCGCGGCGCAGCGCGTCCGCGCCCAGCTCGCTGAGCGGTCGCGACTTCACCGCGCCCGGCGTACGCAGCAGGCCCAGTCCGCTGCCCTCGACGGGCTCGAGGCGCGCGTCACCACCCTTGCGGCGCACCTTGTACTCGCGGTAGCCGAAGAAGGTGAAATGGTCATTGGCAGCCCAGCGCAGGAATTCCTGCGCCTCGGCGCGGTTGGCATCCGCCACCGGAATGGAACGCGAAGGCAGGTCGCCGGCGACCTCGAGCATCCGCTCGCGCATCTGCGGCCAGTCGGCGACGATCACGCGCACGTCGTCGAGCACCCGTCGCACCAGCGCTTCGATGCGCTTGTTGTCTTCCGGCGTCTGCCGGTCGATCTCCAGGTGCATCACCGATTCGACTTCGCCCTCGCCCACCGCGGCCAGGCGGCCGCCGCGGTCGCGCTTGATCGACACCACCGGGTGGCCCAGCACATGGACCCCGATGCCCTGCTCCGCCAACGTCATCGTCACCGAGTCGACCAGGAACGGCATGTCGTCATTGACGATCTGCAGGACCGTGTGCGGCGACTCCCAGCCGTGGGTCTGCATCGCCGGGTTGAACAGGCGCACGTTCGCGGTGCCCGGCTTGCGCTTGCTCGCGAAGGCGAAGAGATCGGCCGCCAGGGCCGCCCAGCCGTCGGCGCTGTGCAGGGCCATCTCCTCTTCGGTCATGCGCCGGTAGAACGCCTGCGCGAATGCGCTGGCGTCCTTGTGCGCCTCCTTGCCGGCGAGGCGCCGCACGGCATCGAAGATCGGATCGAGCAGGCCGCTGCCGGCGCGACGCGAGGCAGTGCCGGCTTTCTTTCCGGCGGTTGCGGATTTTTTCGGGGTCGCAGCCTTGGCGGTGGCCTTGGAAGCGGCGTCAGCTGTCTTGCGGGATGAGGTCATGACGACAAACGGTCCGATGCAATGAGGCCCGCGTTCTCACGCGGGCCAACGGGAAAGGAAATGCACGCTGACGCGGCCGCACGGGCGGCCGGGTCGGGAACGGATGCCGCCGCGCGCCCGAAGGGGCGACGCGGGCGGCGGATACGCACGGAACTGACACGGAACAACAACATGGGATCAGCGCAGGCCCGTCTCGTTGCGGGCGATGACCAGCCGCTGGATCTCGCTGGTGCCTTCATAGATCTCGGTGATCTTGGCGTCGCGGAAATAGCGCTCGATCGGCATCTCCTTCGAATAGCCCATGCCGCCATGGATCTGCAGCGCCTGGTGGGTGATCCACATGGCCGCTTCGGATGCGGTGAGCTTGGCGATCGCCGCCTCGTTGCTGAAGCGCTTGCCCTGGCCCTTGAGCCAGGCTGCGCGCAGCGTGAGCAGCAGGGCCGCGTCGAGCTTGCACTTCATGTCGGCGATCTTGGCCTGGGTCATCTGGAATGCACCGATCGGCTGGCCGAAGGCCTTGCGCTCCTTGACGTAGGCGATGGTGGCCTCGTACGCGGCACGGGCGATACCGATGGCCTGGGAAGCGATGCCGATGCGACCGGCATCGAGCACACCCATCGCGATCTTGAAGCCCTGGCCTTCTTCGCCGAGCACGTCGGACGCCTGGGCGACGTAGTTCTCGAACTCGATCTCGCAGGTCGCCGAGGCGCGGATGCCGAGCTTGGGCTCGGTCTTGCCGCGGAGAAAGCCCTCGCGGGTGCCATCGACGAGGAAGGCGGTGATGCCGCGTGCGCCCTTGTCGGGATCGGTCATCGCGAAGAGGACGAAATACTTGGCGACGGGCCCGGAGGTGATCCAGCTCTTCTTGCCGTTGATGACATAACTGCCATCGGCCTGCTTGACCGCGCGGCACTTCATTGCCGTCGCATCGGAGCCCGACTGCGGCTCGGTCAGTGCGAACGCGCCGATCTCGCGACCCTCGGCGATCGCGCGGACATAGGTCTGCTTCTGTTCCTCGGTGCCGTGAGTGAGGATGCCGTTGCAGAACAGGGAGTTGTTGACCGACATGATCGTCGAATGCGCGGCGTCGGCGGCGGCGACTTCGATCATCGCCAGCACGTAGGAGACCGGATCCATGCCCGCGCCGCCATAGGCGTCGGACACCTCGATGCCCATCAGGCCGTTCTCGCCCAGCACGCGCATGTTCTCGATCGGGAACTCACCCGTGCGGTCGTGGTGTTCGGCGCTGGGCGCGATCTTCTCCTGTGCGATCCGGCGCGCGATGTCCTGGATCATCAACTGCTCTTCGCTGAAACCGAACTCCACGGATACAACTCCTGGTCGAAAACAATCCGCAGATTGTAGCCGTCCCGCCGGGGGAACACCCGTTATAGCGCTTGCGCACTGCAGCATGAGTCATGTCGAAAGGCGCGAATGCCGATGCGATCCTGTCGATCCCGATCCTCGCGCTTGCGTGCTGCGGCCGGCCTTCTGCGGCACGGCCGCTATTGACCGCATCCGCGGCGGCGCAGAGAATCATCTCTGTATCGCGATATGGAGATATTGATGGATCTCGAGGCCTGGTCCGCGCGCCTGAAGGTGCTGGCCGATCCCACGCGCGTCCGCCTGCTGGCGCTGCTTGAGGTCGAGGAGCTGACGGTGGCCGAGCTCTCATCGATCACCCGCCTCGCCCAGCCGCGTGTTTCGACCCATCTGGCGCGCCTCAAGGAAGCGAACCTCGTGCGGGACCGGCGCGCAGGAGTGTCGGCCTATTACCGGTTCGACCACGCGGCGCTCGACCCCGCGCAACGAGCGCTCTGGCAGGCGCTGTCGACCGGCAGCGACGATCCCCTGCTGCGGCAGGACGCCGAGCGCACGCCGGCGGTGCTGGCAATGCGCGCAGCGGATCAGAGCTGGGCTGACACCGTGGCCGGCGACATGGAGCGGCACTACTCGCCCGGACGCACCTGGGAAGCCCTGGCTCGCTCGGCACTGCCCCTGCTGGAAACCGGCGACGTGCTCGACATCGCGTCGGGCGACGGCGTGCTCGCCGAACTGCTGGCACCGCATGCGCACCGCTACGTCTGCCTCGATGCCAGCCGGCGCGTGGTTGCCGCGTCCGCCGAACGGCTCAAGCGGTTCTCCAATGTCGAGGTCCGCGAGGGCGACATGCATGCCCTGCCCTTCGACGAGGCGAGCTTCGACCTCGTGGTGCTGATGCACGCACTGACCTATGCGACCCGACCGGCGCAGGCCGTCACCGAGGCCGCCAGGGTGCTGCGCCCGGGGGGTCGCCTGTTGCTCTCGAGCCTCGATCGCCATGGCCACGAGAGCACGGTGCAGGCCTACGGCCATGCCAATCTCGGGTTTCCGGACAAAGAGCTGCGCCGCTTCGTCACCAAGGCCGGCCTGGAGATCCACAGCGCCGAAACCGTCACCCGGGAAAAGCGGCCGCCGCATTTCCAGGTGATCTCGATCATCGCGAGGAAGCCATGACCACCTGGCTGCAGCCCGAGCGCGTCGCAGCGCTGGACGCGGCGCTGGCGGACCGCATCCTCGTGCTCGACGGCGCGATGGGCACGATGATCCAGCGCTTCGGTCTGGCCGAAGCGGACTATCGTGGCGAGCGGTTCGCCGAGGGCTACGACTCGCTGCATGCGGCCCAAGGCCATGCGCACGCCGCCGGTTGCGGGTGCCAGGGCCATGACCAGCGGGGCAACAATGACCTGCTCACCCTGACGCGCCCGGACATCATCCGCGGCATCCACGCGGAGTATCTCGCCGCCGGCGCCGACATCATCGAGACCAACACCTTCAATTCGACCGCGGTCTCGCTGGCCGATTACCACCTCGAGCACCTGGTCCACGAACTCAATCGCGAGGGCGCCGCGCTCGCGCGCGCCGCCTGCGATGCAACCGAGGCGCAGGCACCCGGCCGGCCGCGTTTCGTCGCCGGCATCCTTGGCCCGACCAGTCGCACCGCATCGATCAGTCCCGACGTCAACGATCCCGGCTATCGGGCGGTGACGTTCGACGAACTCGTCGCCATCTACCGCGACGCGGCGCATGGCCTGATCGACGGCGGCGCCGACATCCTCATGGTCGAGACGGTGTTCGACACGCTCAACGCCAAGGCCGCGCTGTACGCCATCGAGACGGTATTCGACGATCGCGGCGGCCGCCTGCCGGTGATGATCTCCGGCACGATCACCGATGCCTCCGGTCGCACGCTGTCGGGCCAGACCGCCGAGGCCTTCTGGTACTCGCTGCAGCATGCGCGCCCGCACGCGATCGGGCTCAACTGCGCGCTCGGTGCGAAGGATCTGCGGCCGCACATCGAAACGCTGGCGCAGATCGCCGGGACGCACGTTTCCTGCCATCCCAACGCCGGCCTTCCGAATGCCTTCGGTGGCTACGACGAAACGCCCGAAGACATGGCCGCGGTGCTGCACGAGTTCGCGACCGCTGGCCTGCTCAACATCGTCGGCGGCTGCTGTGGCACCTCGCCCGACCACATCCGCGCGATTGCCGAAGCGGTCGCCGACGTGGCGCCGCGACGCCTTCCCACCACGCTGGACGTTGCCGCATGACGCGGCCGCGCCACATGCGCCTGTCGGGCCTCGAACCGCTGGTGGTGACTCCCGAGCTGCTCTTCGTCAACGTCGGCGAGCGCACCAACGTCACCGGTTCGGCGGCATTCCGCAAGCTGATCAAGGAGAACCGCTATCCCGAGGCGGTCGAAGTGGCGCGCCAGCAGGTCGAGGGCGGCGCGCAGATCCTCGATGTCAACATGGACGAGGGCATGCTCGATTCCGAGCACGCGATGACGACCTTCCTCAACCTGATCGCCGCCGAGCCCGACATCGCCCGCATCCCGGTGATGGTCGACTCTTCCAGGTGGAGCGTCATCGAGGCGGGGCTCAAGTGCCTGCAGGGCAAGGGCGTGGTCAATTCGATCTCGCTCAAGGAAGGCGAAGCGGTCTTCCTCGAACAGGCGCGCAAGGTGCTGCGCTATGGCGCGGCGGTCGTGGTGATGGCCTTCGACGAGGCCGGCCAGGCCGATACCAAGGACCGCAAGGTCGAGATCTGCACGCGCGCCTACGAATTGCTGACGAAAGTCGTCGGGTTTCCGCCCGAGGACATCATTTTCGACCCGAACATCTTCGCGATCGCCACCGGCATCCCCGAGCACGACAACTACGCTGTCGACTTCATCGAGGCCACGCGCGAGATCAAGGCCACGCTGCCGCATTGCCATGTGTCGGGCGGCGTCTCCAACGTGTCGTTCTCGTTCCGCGGCAACGAGGTGGTCCGTCAGGCGATCCACGCGGTCTTCCTGCTGCACGCGATCCGGGCCGGCATGGACTTCGGCATCGTCAATGCCGGCGCCATGCCGATCGTCGACGATCTCGATCCGGAACTCCGCGAGCGCGTGGAGGACGTGGTGCTCAACCGCCGCAGCGACGCCACCGAGCGCCTGCTCGAACTGGCCGAACGCTACAAGGGCAAGAAGGGCGCGACGCACGTCGAGAACACCGCCTGGCGCGAGGCGCCGGTGCAGCAACGCCTGACCCATGCGCTGGTCCACGGCATCGACCAGTACGTGGTCGAGGACACCGAGGAAGCCAGACAGTCGTTCACCCGGCCGCTGGATGTCATCGAAGGGCCGCTGATGGCCGGCATGAACGTCGTCGGCGATCTCTTCGGCGCCGGCAAGATGTTCCTGCCGCAGGTGGTCAAGTCCGCCCGCGTGATGAAGAAGGCTGTCGCGTACCTGCTGCCCTATATCGAGGCCGAGAAACTGCGCACCGGCGACGTCGGCAAGAACAATGGCCGCGTGCTGATGGCGACGGTGAAGGGCGACGTGCACGACATCGGCAAGAACATCGTCGGGGTGGTGCTGGCCTGCAACAACTTCGAGGTGGTCGACCTTGGCGTCATGGTCGCCGCCCAGACCATCCTCGACAAGGCGCGCGAGGTACAGGCCGACGTCATCGGCCTGTCGGGCCTGATCACGCCCTCGCTCGAGGAGATGAGTCACGTCGCGCGCGAGATGAAGCGCCAGGGCTTCGAGACGCCCCTGCTGATCGGCGGCGCGACGACGTCGCGCGCGCATACGGCGCTGAAGATCGCGCCGCACTACGCCTCGCCCACCGTCTGGGTCAAGGATGCCTCGCGTGCGGTCGGTGTGGTGCAGTCGCTGATCAGCCCGGAACTGCGCCCGGCGTTCGTCGCCGCCAACGATGCCGACTACGCCGAGATCCGTGCGCGCCATGCCGGCCGCGGCGACGCGAAGCGGCTCGTTCCATTGGCGAAGGCCCGCGCGCAACGCTTCGACGGGGGCTGGAGCACGTACACCCCGCCCGCGCCCAACAGGCCCGGTGTGCACGTCTTCGACGACTACCCGCTGCAGGAACTGATCGACCTCATCGACTGGACGCCATTCTTCAATGCCTGGGAGCTGTTCGGCCGGTATCCGGCCATCCTGAACGACGAAGTCGTCGGCCCCCAGGCCAGCGAACTGTTCAGCGATGCCCAGGCGATGCTGCGCAGGATCGTCGAGGAGAAGTGGCTCACCGCGAAGGCCGTGTTCGGTCTGTGGCCGGCCAGCAGCGCCGGCGACGACGTGGTGCTGCGCCATGATGGCGGCGAGGCCACCCTGCACTTCCTGCGCCAGCAGGTCGACAAGCCGGTCGAACGCCCGGATTTCTGCCTCGCAGATTTCATCGCACCGCAGGGCAGCGGTGTCGACGACTGGATCGGTGCATTCGCGGTCACCGCCGGCATCGGCATCGAGCCGCACGTCGCCCGCTTCGAAGCCGCGCACGACGACTACAACGCGATCCTGCTCAAGGCGCTCGCCGATCGCCTGGCCGAAGCACTGGCCGAGCGCCTGCACCAGCGCGTACGCACCGATTACTGGGGGTACGCGAGCGAGGAGACGCTCGACAACGACGCGCTGATCGCCGAGAAGTACCAGGGCATTCGCCCGGCCCCCGGCTACCCCGCATGCCCGGAACACAGCGAGAAGGAACGGATCTTCGAACTGCTGGACGCCACCGCAAATACCGGCATGACCCTGACCGAAAGCTTCGCGATGCTGCCGACCGCGGCGGTATCGGGCTACTACTTCAGTCACCCGAAGAGCCAGTATTTCGTCGTCGGCCGGGTCTCGAGAGAACAGGCGCAGGACTATGCGCGGCGCAAGCAGGTGCCACTGTCGCAGGTCGAACGCTGGCTCGCGTCGAACCTCGACTACGACCCCGAGTAGTGGCGCCGGCGGCCATGGTCGCAGTCGCAGGATCGCCTCCAGCGGTCCTCTTCCCCGGCGCATTGCTACGCACTGTGCCGGGCTCGGCAAAAGACGCGGCCGGTGCCGCTGCGGCGCGATGGTCCAGACCGGCTGCAGGCAGACAAGCGTGCGCGCCTCATCGTGCCGGCCGCTGCAACTGGGGTAGCGACAAGGTGCATCGAACCGGCATCGAAGGCCCGGCTGCCAGGTTTCCAGACAGGTCGCCGGCCCAGAGGCGCCCGCACGGCGCGGAATTGATGCGCGGCCCGGGATCCGACGACAACGTCAGGGCAACAGGAACGACACGCCGAAGCCGCCGGTCCAGTCGTCCTCGGCGTCGGCGAAGCCGCGCAGTACCGAAAGGTCCAGTTGCACCGCCGGCGCAACCCGCCAGGTGATGCCGGTGCCGAGTGCGCGCGAGCGCTGCGCGCCGGTTCCAAGCCCGGCTTCGACATAGGCGGCGACGGTCTCGGTGGACACGAAGGTCCAGCTCGGCGACGCCGTCCAGCCCGTGCCGTCTTCGTCCCGGCTGGCGTTGACGTAGAACGCGAGATCGCCGGTGGCGACGCTGATGCCCAGATCCTGCTGCGCCCGTTCGGCGCCGACGTCGGACGCACCGGTCAGCACGCCCTGCCTGGCGAGCAGGGCCCACTGCATGTCGTCGTTCGATCCGGGCAGCAGCCACTTCAGTGCGACGCTGCTGTCGCCGCCGCCTTGCACGTGCTCACGCGCATCGGCGCTGCGCGTGCGCTCCCATACGCGGCTGTCGCTGCCGAGTTGGAGCTCAAGATTCGCGCCCAGGCCCACGCGCAGCAGACTTGCCGCGACATAGCGCGTGGTGCGGACGGCACCGCTGTGGTCGTAGGACGTATCGGGCAGACCCTGCTCCCAGGCGACCCGGGCGGGCGCCAGCACCGAGGGCGAGAAGCCGATGCCGGGCCGGTCGAATTCCACGTCCGCCGCGTCCTGCGCCTGGGCCGCAGCGCAGGCGAGCGCACACAGGCCCATCGCCAGCGCCCGCACGGCGGAGCGCGCGGGCATGAAGCGGATCACCAGACGAGATCGTCGGGGACCTGGTACTTCGGATCGCTGTAGGGGTCGTCCGAAGCTGGCGCGTCGGGATCGATCCGCAGCGCCACCGACGGCGCGAAAATCGACCCGGCCTCTTCCAGCACCGCCGCGGTCACCAGCAGATACCGCCCGTTGTGCTGCACGACGCCCAGCTCGCCGGCGTTGAGGGCCTTGAGCTGTGCCTCGTCGACATGGATGCGCTTGATCTTGCCGCCGTACTCGAAGTGGCGGGCGATGTCGGCTTCGGGTCTGTTGAGCGACTTGTCGGCCAGGAAGGCTTCGAGCCTGGCACGGGCCTCGCGGCGCAGGCGCGCCTCTTCCTGCTTGATGCGCTCGGCCTCGATGCGCTCTTCCTTCTCGCGCTGGGCGCGGATGGCGAATGCCTTGGCCAGATCGATGTCGTCACGCGGAGGACGCTTGCCCTGCGGCCCACCCTTGCGGGCATGCGGACGCGACGGGCCGTCGTTGCGAGGTGTGCCGCTGTTGCGGCCCTGTGGCTGTTTGCCGGCATCGGCACGCGGCGCGCCCGTCCTGTCGTCGGGTTTGCGTCCGGCCGGTCGTGGCCCGCGACGTTCGTCCTGGCGCGGACGGCGCTCGTCACGCCGAGGCTTCGGCGCGGCCGGCGCTGGCGCCTTGAACCCGAGGCCGAGCAGCTGGTCGCGGAGGGAATCGGTCATCGGTCGTACTCAGTAATGCGGGGGTGGCGGTTCTTCCGATGCATCGGGGAACTGCACGGTGCGCGCCTGACGCAGGTCGTCCATCATCCGGCGCAGCAGCCCGCTCTGGGCGCTGAGCTCGAGCCGCGCCTGGCTCAGCGCGTCGTTGAGCTCGCCGATGGTCTGCTCCTGGAAGGCGAGTCGCATTTCCAGTTCAGTGACGCGCGCTTCGAGCACGTCGGCTCCGGTGTGTTGCATGGCGATCTCTGCGGGGACACGGTGAAACAGCCGGCGCGCCACGCAGGGCGCGCCGGTTCGATGCTTACTTGACGATGTCCTGCAGCTCGACCTCGAACACCAGTGCCTGGTTCGGACCGATCGGGCCGGAGCCCATCTCGCCGTAACCCAGCGCGGCCGGAATCCACAACTCGTACTTGCTGCCGACCGGCATCAGCTGCAGGCCTTCCTGCCAGCCCGGGACGACCTGGTTGAGCGCGAACTGGGCCGGCTCACCACGGTCGTAGGAGCTGTCGAAGGTCTCGCCGTTGAGCAGCGTGCCCTTGTAGTGCACGCGCACGGTGTCGTTCGGTCCAGGCTTGGGGCCGGTCCCTTCGGTGATCACGCGGTACTGCAGGCCCGATGCGGTGGTCTGCACGCCTTCACGCTTGCCGTTCTCGGCGAGGAACTTCTCGGCCTCGGCGGCATTCGTCTTCGCCTTCTCCTGCATCTCGGCCATCTGCTTGGCCTGCATGCGCTCACCGAACTTCTGCATCACGCCCATGGCCTGCTCGTCCGAGATCTCGATCGCCTTGTCGTCGAGCGTATCGCTGATCGCCCGCTGCAGGGTCTTGACGTCGATCTCGTCCTTGATCTGCTTGAGCTGCTCGCCCATCTGGTTGCCGATGATGTAGCTGATCTGCTCGCGCTCGCCCTTGAGGCCGGCGATCTCGCCACCTTCGGCGGTGCTGTCGGCCGCGGCGCCTTCGACCGGCTTGCCGGTCTCCTTGTCGATCGGCTTGCAGGCGATCATGGCCAGTGGCAGAACGGCGGCGAGGCCGACGATGGCGAGGCGCTTGGTGTTCTTCATGCGGGCAAAACTCCGGGATAAAGGGTGTCGGAACATCCGCATCGAACGCGGACAACATGGATTGGAGCGATGGGGTTACAGGATGTCGATGAGCTCGACATCGAAGACGAGGGTGGCGTTGGGCGGGATGGTCGGGGGGCTGCCACGCATACCGTAGGCCAGTTCACCGGGAATCCAGAAGCGGTACTTGCCGCCGATCGGCATCAGCTGCAGCCCTTCGGTCCAGCCGGCGATGACCTGGCCGAGGCCGAACACCGCGGGCTCGCCGCGCGAATAGGAGCTGTCGAACTCGGTGCCGTCGAGCAGCGTGCCGCGGTAGTGCACGCGCACCTGGTCGCTGGCGCGCGGACGCGGCCCCGTGCCCTGCTTCTCCACGCTGTACTGGATGCCCGATTGCGTCGCGAACACGCCCGGCTTGCCGCGATTGGCGGCCATGAAGGCGATGCCGGCCTGGCGGTTGTCGTCGGCGACGCGCGCGGCGCGCTGCTGGCCCCGCGCGATCATGGCCTGGCGCGCCTGTGCGATCTCGTCCTCCGTCATCGACGGCGTCTTGCCGTCGAGGCGGTCGCGAACCCCGCGCATCACCGCGGCCAGGTTGAGCTCCTCATCCATCGCGGCCAGCGAGCGGCCCACATCGGCGCCGAGCATCTGCCCGACCTTGGCGCGGTCCACGGCTGGCGGCTCGCTGCCGGGCGGCAGCCCCGGCACCGGACGACCGCCGCGCGCGGCGACGCGCTGTGCCAGCGCCTGGCCGATGCGCCGGGTTTCGGCCTGGTCGAGCGAGGGCGCCTTGCCCGCGAGCGCTGCGGACAGCGCATTCTCGAACGCGGCCAGATCCATGTCCGGACCCACCTGCGCCAGCTGGGTCGCCACATCGAAGCCGACGACGTAGCTGCTCGCGGCCGGATCGCCGTTCTGCGCGAACGCGACCGGCGCAAGGGGCGCGAGCAACAGTGCCAGCGCGGCGTGACGCATCTGTTTCAACATCCGCATGGTTCTCCTGCCCGGGTCCGGGCGATGCAGCCGGCTATTGTCGCGGCCATACGGCGGCGCGGCAATCACGGCAGCGGGGCGGCTTCAGCGGGCGGCCGGCCTCGGCGCGTCGAGCGCCCGCTCGATCGCCGCGAGGATCTGCGGGTCGTCCGGCTTCGTGCGGCTGCCCCACTGGCCCAGCACCCGCCCGTCGCGACCGACCAGATACTTGTGGAAGTTCCAGCCCGGCGCCTCGCCGGTAATTTCGGCGAGCTGCCGGTACATCGGCGTGGCGTCCGGGCCAGTCACCCGCACCTTCTGGAACATCGGGAACTTCACCCCGTAGGTCAGCGTGCAGAACTCCTGGATCGCGGCTTCGTCCTCGAACTCCTGCTCCCTGAAGTCGCCGGACGGAAAGCCCAGTACCGCGAACCCGCGCGGACGCAGGCGCGCGTGCATCGCTTCGAGCGCCTCGTATTGCGGAGTGAATCCGCACTTGCTCGCGGTATTGACGATCAGCACCACGTCACCGCCATAGGCGTCCTGCAGGTTCACCGACTCGCGGACCGCGAGCTGGCGGAACTCGTGGTCCAGCACCCGGGGCGGCGCGGCGGGCGCCTGCGCGATCGCGAGGCCAGCAAGCGCGGTGAAAACCAGCATCAGGGTCATGCGTCCGATCAGTCGGTTGCCAGGCATCGCGGAATCCTCGATTACGGGTCGGCCGTGCCATCAGTTGGGGTGGGAATCCGGTACGGGTGCGTTGACACGGCCTGCTGTGGTGTTATAGTCACCTACAACACCTACCCACTAGAGCAGGACGGTCCCCATGAACCGCAGGCTCCACACCCCGATCATCGCATGCACCGCGGCCGCGCTGGCGCTTTCGGCGAGTCTGCTTGCCGCCGGCCCGGCCTCGCTGCCCGACGGCGCGACCGCGGCGACTCCGCACGGAGACGCGTTCACGCCGGCACGGATCGAGCGCGTGGCCTCGGAAGCGGCCGCCGAGACGCCGCGTCCACGTGCACGCCGGGCCCGCAGCAGTCTCGCCCTCCCCTATTTTTCCTTCGCGCGGGGCGCGGGTGGAAGGAGCTGAGCCCATGGCCAATATCGAATGGAGTGATGGCGCTCCGATCTACCGCCAGCTGAAGGAACGGGTCATCGCGATGATGCTCGACGGGGTCCTCAAACCCGGCGACGCATTGCCTTCCGTCCGCCAGGTTGCGGCCGACTATCAACTCAACCCCATCACCGTCTCGCGCGCCTATCAGGAGCTCGCCGACGAAGCGCTGGTGGAAAAGCGTCGCGGCCTGGGCATGTTCGTCACCGAGGAGGCCGCCAAGAAGCTGCGCACCAGCGAGCGCGAGCGCTTCCTGCAGGAAGAGTGGCCGCTGGTGCTGGAAAGGATCGAACGCCTGGGGCTGTCGGCCCGGGACCTGCTGCAGTCCACCGGCCAGGGAGCCAACGAATGAACGCCGTCCTCGACACGCCGGTGATCACCGCGCGCAATCTCAGCAAGCGCTACAAGGGTGCCCGTGCGCTCGACGGCACCAGTTTCCAGATCCCGGCCGGCCGCATCGTCGGTCTGATCGGTCCCAACGGGGCCGGCAAGACCACCGCGCTCAAGGCGCTGCTGGGCCTGATCCGCTTCGACGGGGAAATGACGGTCCTCGGCCGCGACCCGCGCACCGAGCGCGACGCGCTGATGAACGATGTCTGCTTCATCGCCGATGTCGCGGTGCTGCCGCGCTGGATGCGCGTACGCGACGCGATCGCATTCGTCGAAGGCGTCCATCCCCGTTTCGACCGCGCCCGCTGCGAGCGCTTCCTGGCCAACACCAAGCTCTCGCCCAAGCAGCGCGTGCGCGAAATGTCCAAGGGCATGATCGTGCAGCTGCACCTGGCGCTGGTGATGGCGATCGACGCCAAACTGCTGGTGCTCGACGAGCCCACGCTGGGCCTGGACATCCTCTACCGCAAGCAGTTCTACCAGCGCCTGCTGGAGGACTACTTCGACGAGCAGAAGACGATCATCGTCACCACGCACCAGGTGGAGGAAATCGAGCACATCCTCACCGACGTGCTGTTCATCCAGAACGGAAAGATCGTGCTGGACGCGCCGATGGACGATATCGGCGACCGCTTCGTCGAAGTGCTGGTCAATGCCGACCAGCTCGACGCCGCCCGCGCCCTCCGCCCGATCGACGAACGCGCCCTGCCCTTCGGCAAGACCGTGATGCTGTTCGACAGCGTCCCCGCTTCCACGCTGTCGACGTACGGCGAAACCCGCACCCCGGGCCTGGCCGATCTGTTCGTGGCCACGATGAAAGGAGCCTACGCATGAATGCCATCGCCGATACCGTGGCCACCCCGGTTCCGCCCCGGGCGTTCGCCCCCACGCACCCGACCCACCGCTTCCGCCTGCTGCTGCGGCGCGAATACTGGGAGCATCGTGGCGGGATGCTCTGGGCGCCGATGATCGCCGGCGCCGTGTCGCTATTGCTGTCGGTCGGCCTGCTGATCGCCGGCATCGTGGTCGCCCACAAGGCGGTCGCGGAGGGTGGCGTGGTGCAGGCCAACGGCGTGACCGTCAATGGCCTGGACCTGGGCACGCTCGCCCAGCAACTCACCAGCGATGATCTTCACCAGCTGTCGGAAGGTCTCACGATCACGCTGGCGCTGTCGGCGACCTGGCCGTTCCTGGTGATGATCTTCGTCATCTTCTTCTACTGCCTCGGCGCTCTGTACGACGACCGCCGCGACCGCAGCGTGCTGTTCTGGAAGTCGCTGCCGGTCTCGGATACGGCGACGGTGCTGTCGAAAGTGGCGACCGCCACGCTGGTGATCCCGTTGTTCGCCACGCTGTTCGCGATCGTCATCATGTTCGCCTTCCTGATTGCGCTGAGCATCGCCGCGGCCGCGCACGGCGCCAATCCGTTCCCGCTGCTGTGGGGCAACGGCGCGGTATTCCTGCTGTCGGCGCAGTTCCTCGCCGCAATACCGGTGTACGCGGCCTGGATGCTGCCGACCGTCGGCTGGCTGCTGCTGTGCTCGGCCTGGGCCAAGAGCAAGCCCTTCCTGTGGGCGCTGCTGATTCCGCTGGCCCTCGGGGTCGCGAGTTCCATGACCGGCCTGCTGCAGGTGATCGGGCTGGAGCGCCACTGGCTCTGGGGCAATGCGATCTCGCGGGTGCTGCTGGGCACGGTGCCGGTGACCCACCGCGACCTGGCCTACATCCAGGAGGGCGTTGGCCCCGCCCGGGAAATCTTCTCCATCCCGGGCATGTACGGCAATTTCCTCGCGCCTTCGATGTGGATCGGCATCCTCGCCGGCGCCGTGATGATCGCCATTGCCATCCGCCTGCGCCGCTGGCGCGAAGAAGGCTGAGCCCACCCGTCCTCTCTGCCACCGCACTCCGGAGTCTCCGATGAAAGCTGCAGCCGTCACCGCATTCTTGCTTGCCTCGTGTCTGCCGTTGGTCGCCTGGTCAGTGCCGCCCGAGAGCGGCGGCATCCGGGAGGAGATCCGCCGCGATCTGGAGGACGCCCGGCGCGAAATCCGCATCGATCTCGCCAGGGCGCGTGCGGACCTCGAAACAGGGAACCTCGACGTCGGCAACAGCCTGAACATCGGCGATCGTGGCAGCCGGAAGTCCGGGGCGGCCGCGCCACTGCCGAAGGCCGAGATCACGCCGCAAGGGGATTTCCTGATCGAGGGCGAAGCCGTCGCCCTCGACCCGGCGCAGCGCCAGCAGCTCCTGGCCTACCGGGGCCTGGTCATCGAGGTCGCCAGGGCCGGCATCGACATCGGCGAGGTGAGCGCGCTGGCGGCGGTGGATTCCGTGGACCGGGGCGTGTTCTCGCTGATGGTCGGCGCGATGACCGGCAGTCTGGAACGCCGCATCAAGCGCAGCGTGCGCGACACGGTCGAGCCCGCAGTCCTGCTGATCTGCAACCGCGTGCCCGACCTGCGCGAGGCGCAGCAGCAACTGGCCAGCGACCTGCCGGCCTTCCAGCCCTACGCGCGTCTTGAAGCCCAGGACGCCGACGCCTGTCGCAAGGACGTGCGCCGCGAGTTCGCAGGGCGCTGAGCCCGGTGGGCATGGCCCCACGCCAACCCGTTCGATTCAGCGAAGTCAGCCACGACCCACGCCCGGCTTTGCACTGACGCAGGCCGGAACCACGCAGGAAGTCCCGACATGACCCATGCCTTCAGCGCTCGCCCGTTGCTCGCCACGCTCATCGCCGCATCGCTCGCATTGCCGTTCGCGGCGCAGGCCCAGGACAAACCCCAGTGCCGGCACAGCCAGCCGCGCGATCTGGACCTGCAGCTCGCTGGCGTGCGGACGGTGCGGTTCGAGATCGGCAACAGCAAGCTGCGCGTCGAAGGCGCCGCGCGTCCGGACGCAACCTTGCGCGGCCGCGCCTGCGCGTCGAGCGAAGCGATGCTGGCTTCGCTGGTGCTCGAGCAGCAGCGCTCCGGCGAGACGCTGACGGTGACCTTGCGCCGCACCTCGAATCCGACCGGCTGGCTGGGCAACCAGTACGCCTACATGGATCTTTCAGGCCAGGTCCCGGCGAACGTGCTGGTGCAGACCGTCGTCGGCTCCGGCGATGTCTGGGTGACCGGCGTATCGGCCGCGAGCGCCGATGTCGGATCCGGCGATGCGCAACTGCGGCGTATCAACGGCCGCGCGACCGCCAAGGTCGGCTCGGGCGACATCACCGTCGACGAGACCGGCGAACTCAAGGTGCTGTCGATCGGCTCGGGCGATGTCGAAGCACGCGGCATCCGCGGCGCAGTCGAAGTCGGCAGCGTCGGCTCGGGCGATTTCACGCTCGAAGGCGCCGGCGGCGACGTCCGTATCGGCAGCGTGGGCTCGGGCGACATCGACCTGCGCGACGTGCAGGGCAATGTACACGTCGGCTCGATCGGTTCGGGCGATGTCGATGCCCGCGGCATCGGCGGCAATCTCGAGGTCGCCTCGCAGGGAAGTGGTGATGTCTCGCACCGCGATGTGCGCGGCACCGTCAGCGTGCCCCGCAGGCGTTGAATTTCCCCGAATCCGGAACCCGACCATGAAGACTTTTCCGTCCCGCGCCCTCCCCCTGGCCCTGCTGCTCGCCTGCGCGGGCACGCTGACCGCCTGCGGCCGTAACGAAGCACCCGCACCCGCGAACGGCGACGCCACCACGGCGCCGGCGGAGGAAGGCTTCGTCGCGCGCACCACCCGCCGCGCACTGGAAACGGTGCGCAAGGATCTGGTCAAGAAGAACATCAGCGTCGGCGGCAGCGGTGGCGGCGGACTGAACATCAACGGATTCCGCCTCGGCGGGGACGACACCCGCACGTCCGGCCTGCCGAAGGCCGAGATCAGCCCGGCTGGCGATTTCCTGGTCGACGGCAAGGCGGTCCGGATCGACGACGCGCAACGCGAACTGCTGCTGGCCCATCGCGCCAACATCATCGCGATCGCCGATGCCGGCATCACGATCGGCATCCAGGGCGCCCGCCTCGGCGCCGACGCCGCCAAGGGCGCGATCACGAGTGCGCTGTCGGGCCAGTCCGCCGAGTTCGAGAAGCGCATGGAAGCGGAGGGCGCGAAGATCGAGGCCGAGGCGGAGCGGCTCTGCGACAGGCTGCCGGCGCTGCTCGCCTCGCAGCAGGCACTGGCCGCCGCTCTGCCCGCCTTCCAGCCCTACGCGACGATGGACGCGAACGACGTCGAAGAGTGCGGCAAGGACACCGTCGTCCATCGCGGCGAAGCGTCTGCGGATGCCGCGGCGGAGCCGGCGACCAACTGAGCCGACCGCCCGCCTCTTCGCAAGCGCAAAGACTGGCGATGGCCGGTCTTCTTCGCTATGGGCTCAGCCGCCGCCGCTGGCGACCGCGGAGATCCCGCCCTTCGTCAGTTCGGCCGGATCGAGCAGGCTTTCCAGTTCCGCGTCCGACAGGCCACTGTCCTCGCGGGCGACATCGAGTACGGGCCGCTGTTCCTTGTAGGCGCGTTTGGCGATCGCGGCGGCCTTCTCGTAGCCGATGATCGGGTTGAGCGAAGTGACCAGGATCGGATTGCGGGCGAGCGCGGCCTCTACATTCTCTCGGCGAACCTTGAGGCCGGCGATCGCGCCGTCGGCCAGCAGCCGGGTGACGTTCGCCAGCAGCTCGATCGATTCGAGCAGGTTGGCCGCGATCAGCGGCAGCGCGACGTTGAGCTGGAAGTTGCCGGTCTGCCCGGCCACGGTGATCGCGGTGTGGTGGCCGATGACCTGCGCGGCGACCATCACCGTGGCCTCGGGAATCACCGGGTTGACCTTGCCCGGCATGATCGAGCTGCCGGGCTGCAGCGCCGGCAGTTCGATCTCGCCCAGACCGCCCAGCGGGCCGGAATTCATCCAGCGCAGATCGTTGGCGATCTTGATCAGTGCCACGGCGAGCGCATTGAGCTGACCGGAGAGTTCGACCGCATCGTCCTGGGTGGCGATGCCCTCGAACTTGTCCTCGGCCGACTCGAATGGTGCGCCCGTCAGCGTCGACAGCGTCTTCGACACCTTCTTGCCGAACTGCGGATGGGCGTTGATGCCGGTGCCGATCGCGGTGCCGCCGATGGGCAGACGACGCAGGCGCTTGAGCGTGTCGCCCAGGCGCGCTTCTGCCGAGGCGATCTGCGAAGACCAGGCGCCGAACTCCTGGGCGAAGGTCAGCGGCATCGCATCCATCAGGTGGGTGCGGCCGGTCTTGACCACCTTGCCCAGCGCCTTGCCGCGCTTGTCGATCGTGCGGCGCAGATGCTTGAGCGCGGGCAGGAGGTCCTCGATCACCGCGAGCTGCGCAGACACGCGGATCGCCGTCGGCACCACGTCGTTGGAACTCTGGCCGAGGTTGACGTGGTCGTTGGCGTGCACCTGCCGCGAGGCGTTCGAGGCGAGCATGGCGATGACCTCGTTGGCATTCATGTTCGACGAGGTGCCCGAGCCGGTCTGGTAGATGTCGACCGGGAATTGTGCGTCGTGGGTGCCTTCGGCGACTTCCATCGCCGCGGCGCGGATGGCCTTGCCGACCTTGGAGGGCAACAGGCCCAGGTCGGCATTGACGTCGGCCGCGGCCGCCTTGATCAGCCCCAGTGCGCGGATGAAGCCGCGCGGCATCGGCCGGCCGGAAATCGGGAAATTCTGCACGGCGCGCTGCGTCTGCGCGCCCCACAGGGCAGCGGCAGGCACCTGCAGCTCGCCCATGCTGTCGTGCTCGGTGCGCGATGCACCCGGGTTGATGGTCGTGCTCATCACTTCACCTCCAGGAAAACGTGGTCGCGCTTGGCTCTATCGGCGCCCGCCCGCCGGGATCACATGCGACCCGCCTTGCGGGCCGTGCTGCGCCTCACCCACATGCATCCGCGGTGGCGGCGCCGCGCCGGGCGATGCTGCGGGGCGCGGCGGCAGACGCGTCGGCCTCCAGCTCGCAGCATACGCACCGCGCGTGCAGGCTAAAATGACGGCCTCGCCCGCTCCCGATGCCCCCATGTCCGACTCCCAGAAGACCGAAGCCGCCCTGCTCGCCCTGTCGCCGCTCGACGGCCGTTACGCCGCCAAGGTCGATGCGCTGCGGCCGATCTTTTCCGAGTACGGGCTGATCCGTGCGCGCGTGCACGTGGAGATCGAGTGGCTGCTGGCGCTGGGCGACGAGCCCGGCATCGTCGAGCTGCCTGCATTCGACGACACCCACCGGCGGGCGCTCAAGGCGCTGGCTGCCGATTTCTCGGTCGCCGACGCCGCGCGGGTCAAGGAGATCGAGCGCACCACCAACCACGACGTCAAGGCGGTCGAGTACTTCATCAAGGAACGCCTGCAGGACGATGCCGCGCTCGCGCCGGCGCTGGAGTTCGTGCATTTCGCCTGTACCAGTGAGGACATCAACAACCTCGCCTACGCGTTGATGCTCAGCCGCGCGCGTTCGGAGGTCCTGCTGCCCACGCTCGATACGCTGATCGGAACCCTGCGCACGATGGCGCACGCGAATGCCGCGCTGCCGCTGCTGTCGCGCACGCACGGACAGACGGCGTCGCCGTCGACGGTCGGCAAGGAACTCGCCAACGTGGTCGCGCGTCTGCAGCGCCAGTGCGAGCTGCTGTGGGACGTCGCCCTGACCGGCAAGATCAATGGCGCGGTCGGCAACTACAACGCGCATGTCGTCGCTTACCCGGATGTCGACTGGCCCGCCTTCTCGCAGCGCTTCGTCGAGTCGCTGGGCATCACGTTCAACCCCTACACCACCCAGATCGAACCGCACGACTGCGTCGCCGAGATCAGCGATGTGCACAAGCGCATCAACACGATCGGCATCGACCTGTGCCGCGACATCTGGGGCTACATCTCGCTGGGCTATTTCAAGCAGGCCCTCAAGGAGGGTGAGGTCGGCAGTTCGACCATGCCGCACAAGGTCAACCCGATCGACTTCGAGAACGCCGAGGGCAACTTCGGCATCGCCAACGCGCTGTTCGAACATTTCGCCGCCAAGCTGCCGATCAGCCGCTGGCAGCGCGACCTGACCGATTCCACCGTGCTGCGCGCGCTCGGCACCGCGTTCGGACACACCCAGATCGCCCTCGACGCGCTGCTGCGTGGCCTGGGCAAGCTCAGCGTCAATCCAGAGCGTTTGGCAGCCGATCTCGACGGGTCGTGGGAAGTGCTGGCCGAGGCCGTGCAGACGGTCATGCGCCGTCATGGCCTGCCCAATCCCTACGAGCAGCTCAAGGCGCTGACCCGCGGCCAGGGCATCACTGCCGAGTCGATGCGCGCTTTCGTCGACGGCCTCGACCTGCCGGCCGAGGACAAGGCGCGCCTGCGCGAGCTGGTGCCGGGTCGCTACACCGGTCTGGCGGAACAGCTGGCGCGCGGGATCTGACCCGCCCGGCGCGCGCGATGGATCTGCTCGTCAATCTCGACGTCCCGGATCTCGCGCGTGCCGAGGCGCTGTATACGCACGCCTTCGGCCTGAGCGTCGGCCGTCGTTTCGGCACTGCGGCAACCGAGCTGACCGGCCTGCCGGCCAGGCTGTACCTGCTGCACAAGCCTGCCGGCAGCATCGGCGCCGGCAACGCACCGCGCGATTACTCCCGCCACTGGTGCCCCGTGCATCTGGACGTCGTGGTCGCCGATCTCGATACCGCGCTGGCGCGCGCCGAACGTGCGGGATTCGCGCGCGAAGGCGAGGTCCGTGGCGAGTCCTTCGGACGGATCATCCAGCTGGCCGATCCCTTCGGCCATGGCTGGTGCCTGCTGGAATTCAGCGATCGTGGCTACGACGCCATCGCGACCGCCGCCGGCCAGACGGGCCCCTGAACCGGCCCGGGGCCGGGGGGCTGGTCCCGCGCGCATCGCGGTCGCGGCACCGCCGCTCTCAGAACGAACGCCGGGCGGCTGACGCGAGGCCGGGACCTGCCTACGCCGCCTGCGCCCATCGAGCCTGCCCATGTTTTCGCGTAGGCTCCCGCCCATGAGCCGAGCCCCCCTCCCCTTCGAAATCGACGCCCGCCAGTCCGCCGACGGCGGCCCCCTGGGCATGCCCGCCGAGCGCTTCCTGCGCGACTACTGGCACAAGCGCCCGCTGCTGATCCGCAACGCCTTTCCGGATCTCGGCAGTCCGCTGCAACCCGAGGATCTCGCCGGCCTCGCCTGCGAGGAATTCGCGCTGTCCCGGCTGATCCGCCATGACCGTGAACGCGATACCTGGCAGGTCGAGACGGGCCCGTTCGACGAAGCCGTGTTTCCGGATCTCGGCGACCGCGACTGGACCCTGCTGGTGCAGGATGTCGACAAATGGGACGCCGACGTCGCGGCGCTGCTGCCGCATTTCAGCTTCCTGCCGCGCTGGCGCATCGACGACATCATGGTCAGCTTCGCTGCGACCGGGGGTTCGGTCGGGGCGCACGTCGACCAGTACGACGTATTCCTGCTGCAGGGCCAAGGTCATCGGCGCTGGCAGATCGACGCCAGCGAGGCCATGGGTCACGGCCTGCCGCCGCAGGACTTCCGCGACGACGTCGAGCTCAAGCTCCTGCGCAGCTTCACCCCCACCCACGAGTGGGTGCTGGGCCCCGGCGACATGCTGTACCTGCCGCCGATGGTGCCGCACCACGGCGTAGCCGAGGATCCCTGCCTGACGTTCTCGGTCGGCATGCGCGCACCGTCGGTCGCCGAGCTGATGGGCGACTACATCGATACGCTGGCCGCGGAAGCCGACGAGTCGATGCGCTACCACGACGAAGCGCTGGTACCGCCGG
>Ga0233369_1000210_pt1 | contig 29360 bp, 15 predicted proteins | sample ElkDunMinimDraft_26_FD_191537 | JGI IMG/M metagenome (GOLD analysis project Ga0233369, IMG submission 191537) | Fecal eukaryotic communites from dung pellets of Tule Elk in California, USA - Elk Dung D16 | ecosystem: Host-associated > Mammals > Digestive system > Large intestine > Fecal | place... | reverse complement strand
CGATCCCCGAGGCCTCGGCAAGCGCACCGGACGCCAGGCTGCCGTCGCCACTGGCGACCGCAGCTGCACCGGTGGCGGTCGAGAGTTCACCCCTCGCCAGGCTCTCCGCGCCGAGGGCCACGGCGTACTCGCCGTTGGCCTCCGCCGTTCCGCCGATCGCGATCGCATTGGCCGCCGAGGCGGTCGCGTTGAAGCCGATCGCCGTCGCCTGTTCGCCGAATGCAAAGGCGCCGCTGCCGAGGGCGGATGCCCCGTCGCCGATCGCATTGCTGGCATCACCGGCCGCGGTCGCGTTCGCGCCTTCCGCCCAAGCCCCCACGTCATCCGCCGGGTCTTCGTTGTTGCCGGTCGCAGCGAAGTACTTGTTGTACTGGGTAGCGCCTTCCAGCTGGTCGAGATTCACCGCGTCGGTACCCTGGGTACCGGCAGCCACATTGGTGATCTGGCGTTCGCTGCCGACTGCGCCGACCGAGACGGTGTCTTCGCGGTCCGCGATCGAATTGGTGCCCAGGGCCACGCTGTTGGCCGCTTCGGCCAGGGAATTGACGCCCAGCGCGGCGCTGTCTGCGCCAATCGCAGTGCTGTAGAAGCCCACCGCCAGAGCGCGATAGCCGTTCGCCCACGCCTGGGCGCCCAAAGCCGTCGACGTTTCCGCCTGTGCGTATGCGAAATACCCCAACGCAGTCGCACCAACGCCATCCGCCTGGGCAAGAGCGCCCACTGCGCTGCCGTAATTGCTCCACGCACCCGAACCGGCACCGAACGCGACCGAAGCCGTCCCGGCTGCTTCTGCGTTGACGAGGAAGCCCAAACCGGGCACCAGATCGCCCATGCCGCCGACCGCGGTGCTTCCGGCGCCACTGGCAGTTGCGCCCCAGCCGACCGACGTCGAGTACTGGTTGGACGCATCCGCGCCGTAACCCAGAGCGGTTGAGCCGAGGCCGCTGGCGGCACTGAAACTGCCGTTTGCGGTGCTGTAATCGCCGACCGCATTGCTGGCATAGCCGGTTGCAGTAGCCTGGAGTCCTTCCGCGGTCGCCGCGGCGCCGCTCGCGGTGCTGAACGCACCGACCGCCTGCGCGCCGGCGCCGAACGCCGAGGCGCCCGGACCGATCGCCGTCGTGGTCTGGTCGAGCAGCACCTCGCCCGTGTCCGGATCCTCGTAATACAGCCAGCCGCCCACCGCGGTGCTCGAGTCCCCTTCGGCCACGGCGTTGTAACCGGACGCCGTCGCGTACTGCCCCCAGGCGCTCGCGCCACTGCCGATGGCCGAGGACCCGACGCCCATCGCGCTGGTCGTCGAACCGACCGCGGTCGAGTAGTCCGCCTCGGCGATCGCGTTGGAACCCGACGCGGTCGCGTCCTGACCGTCGGCATAGGCTTCGCCGTCGCCGGTCGCACGGAAGTATTTGCTGTCGGCAGTCGCCTCTTCCAGCTGACCCAGGTTCACCGCGTCCGTCGCTTCCGTGCCGGCGGCGACATTGGTGATCTGGCGCTCGTTGTCCTCGGAGCCCACCGACACGGTGTTTTCGCGGTCGGCTTCCGAGCCCTGCCCCAGGGCAACACTCCCCTCCGCGCTCGCCGTCGCATCCGAGCCCAGCGCCAGGCTGTTGTCGCCGGCCGCGGTGGAGAAGTTGCCGACGGCCGTGGTGTTGAAGCCCGATGCCCAGGCCGCGCCACCAATTGCCGTCGAGTAGTTGCCGCTCGCCTCGGTCGGGAACAGGTTGAAGATGCCGGCACCACCGCCCACTGCAACGCTGTTGATGCCGCTGGCTACCGAATACGAGCCGATCGCCGTCGAGTCGGCGCTGGTCGCAGCGGCTGCGTAGCCCATTGCAGTCGACGCGTCGCCTGCAGCCGTCGCCACCGCACCAAAGGCCGAAGACACCTCGCCCGCGGCCGATGCGCCCACGCCATAGGCCGAGGCCGCGAAGCCGCTGGCGCTTGCGCTCGCGCCGACGGCCGTGCCCGCCACGCCCGCACTGGTCGCGGCGACTTCGACCGGCAGGCCGTCCGCATCGAGGAGCAGCGGCTCGCCATCCTCGTCAACGGCCGTCCCGCCGACCGCCACGCTGGCCGCACCCGACGCGCTCGCGCCCGCACCGAAGGCGGCGCTGTTCTGGCCTTCCGCGGTGGCGTTGAAACCGACTGCCGTCGCCTGGTCGCCAAGCGCGAATGCGCCGCTGCCGAAGGCCGAAGCGCCGTCGGCGCCGGCATAGGCACTCTCGCCTGCGGCGGTGGCGTAGTCGCCATCGGCCGCCGCCGCGTTGTCGTTGTCCGCGCCACCGGTCGCGGTGAAGTACTTGCTGGTGCTTTCCGCGACTTCGGCCACGGCATCGAGCTGGGCCCGGTTCACCGCGTCGGTGGCATTGATCCCCGGTGCGAGATTGGTGATGCGGCGCGTCGCAGGGAAGCCGCCCGCGCCAGTGCCGTTGCCGATCGATACCACGCCTTCTTCGGGCGCACGCGCCCCCGCACCAAGGGCGACACTGTTCACGCCGTTTGCCCATGCGCTCAGACCGAGCGCTGTCGCGTTCTGCCCGTAGGCGAACGAATCGCGGCCCATCGCGGTCGTGCCGACGGCAGTGGCCCAGGCGAACTGGCCGACTGCGGTGGTATTGGCACCGGTGGCCCGGCTCGAGCCGCCGACCGCGGTGCCGTTGGTCCCCGTCGCCTGCGAAGATCCCCCGACCGCCACGCCGCTGGCGACGCTTGCATTTGCGCTGCTGCCGACAGCCACGGCGCTGGTGCCGCTGGCCGCCGCGCCCACCCCGACCGCGGTGGCATTGGCAGCGGAAGCGTTCGTGCCATAGCCAAGCGCAGTCGAGAAGTTGGCCGTGGCCTCCGAGAAGCCGCCCGCGGCGGTGGCGTAGTCCGCGCCGGCGGTGCTGCTGTAACCGGTGGCCGTGGACTGCCCCCCTTCGGCGACGGCGCCAGCGCCGGTTGCGGTGGAGAACGCGCCCGAGGCATCGGCGCCCGCGCCGAATGCGGAGGCTCCGACATTGGAGGCGGCGGTGTTCCGGTCGAGCAGGACCTCGCCAGTGGATGGATCGGTGTAGTAGAGGGTGCCGCCGACAGCAGTCGCGGAATCGGCGCTCGCAGAAGCGCCGTAGCCGGACGCGCTCGCGTACTGGCCATCGGCCTGCGCGCCCGATCCGAATGCGGAGGCGCCCTGGCCGTAGGCGCTGCTGCCCGAGCCGACCGACGTGGCGTAGTCGCCGTCGGCGAGCGCGTCGGAACCCACCGCCGTCGCCTCCTCACCGGCAGCAAAGGCCTGGCCGTCACCGGTCGCCTGCAGGTAGTCGAGCTGTGCGGTGGCGCCCTGCAGCTGGCCCAGGTTCACCGCGTCAGTCGTTTCCGTGCCTTCTGCGACGTTGGTGATCTGACGTTCGTTGCCTGCCGAGCCGACCGAGACACTGTCGCTGCGGTCGGCAACCGAATACGCGCCCAGCGCAACTGCGCGCGAGCCCGACGCCTCGGCATACAGGCCGAGCGCCACGCTGTCGTCGCCCGACGCGACGGCGACGGTCCCGACCGCCGTGCTGAAATCGCCGGAAGCCTGGCTGTCCGCGCCGACGGCCAGGCCCAGAATGCCCGCTGCACTGCTCGCATTTCCGACCGCGGTGCTGTTGAAGCCGGCGCTCGAAGCGCCAGCGCCGACTGCGGTCGAGAATTCGCCCTCGGCTTGCGCCTGCAGGCCGAACGCGGCGGACTGCGCGCCCGCTGCCACGCTCTCGGCGCCGACTGCAGTCGCGCCTTCGCCGGAGGCATCGGCGATGTAGCCGATGGCCGACGCTTCGGTCCCGGAGGCCTCCGCACCCGCGCCCGTGGCGGTGGCGCCCGGCCCGTTTGCGCTGGCGCCCGCACCTGTCGCGGTGGCCTGGTCGGCCAGGGCGCTGCTGCCGTAGCCGATCGCGGTGGCCTCCATGCCGCTCGCCACTGCCCCGCTGCCCAGCGCGCTGGCACCCTGCTCGAGCGCCGAGGCGTTCGAGCCCACCGCCGTCGTGAAGTCCCCTTCCGCAAAAGCTCCGGCGCCGGCCGCCAACGCTGCATCGCCTTCGACGATCGCATCGTCATCGCCGGTGGCCTGGAAGTGGCGGGTGGATGCCGCGACCGCATCGTCGACCTGGCCCACCGTGGCCGCGTCGCTGTCGGCGATGCCGTCGGCGACGTTGACCAGACGACGCGTCGCAGGCGTGCCCGCAGCGCCGGTGCCAGCACCGTCGCCGAACGAGACCGTGTCCGCTTCGGTGGCGACCGACCCGTGGCCGATCGCAACCGCATCGGTTGCCCCTGCGCGCACGGCAGCTGCGCGACCCACCGCAGTTCCACCGTCCGCGAGCGCCTGCGCGGTGAAGCCCACCGCAGTCGATTGCGCGCGAGATGCCTGCGCGTTGGAGCCCAGCGCGGTTGCGCCGGTGGCGCCGGCCGTAGCGCCCGCCCCGATGGCCGAGGCGTTCGCGGCGGCCGCACGTGCGTTCGCGCCCGAAGCGGTCGCACTGTTGGCGGTCGCGCGCGCATTGGCGCCGGTCGCGGTGGAGTTGGGCCCCGTCGCCTGGGCCGCATAGCCCAGTGCGGTCGCCTGGGCACCGCTCGCGACCGCCTGGGCGCCGAACGCGGTGGCGTTGGTACCCGATGCGTTCGCACTTCCGGTGATCGCGCACTGGGTGACTACCAGGCGGCCACCGGTGACCACCGCGCACGAGCCCGCGCCCCCGACGGCCGTGGACTGCGCCCAGAGCGGAAGGCCAGCGCCCGACAGGACCAGGAGCATCGCAGCCGAGAGCACAGCCGGACCGCGGCGGTCGACCACACGCGACGCGCTTCCGGTCGTCGAATCCCCCGTGGCAAGTTCCGATGCCACCACGAGCTGCCTGAGCGCGTGGCTCCAAACCTTCCGATAGATCCGGTTCATTCGATCGTCTCCAAGTCGCTGATCTGATAGGTAAAAAAAAGCCACGACCTCGCGCAGGCCGTGGGCTGGATTCCTACATCGCGTGGGCGGGAGCCGCCGGAGCGGCAATTGGGGCGGCACTGGTGAGCGCGTTCGTGGTCTTGCTCAAGTTGAACCGCCCCCAAACGCCGGATTTCCGTCGATACTTGCGCCGGGTTATGTGCCCGTCAAGGACAAAATCTGACAATTTCCAACGATCAACGACTTAAACGACACATGACTGCCGTATCTGGCCATTCTTGTGACTTGCGTCACGTTTTCTCCAAAGAATCATGAAAAAAGGCCCCGGTGCGTGCGCGCCGGGGCCTTCTCTTTTCACATAAGAACCTGATTTGAAACGAGTTTAACTCATCCCAAAGTAGCCCTTGCATTTCTGAACAGCCGCAGCCACGGGCTGTCCTCGGGCCAGTTTTCCGGCGCCCAGCTCAGATTGGTCGTACGCGGCGTGCGCTCGGGGTGCGGCATCAGGATCGTGGCGCGGCCGTCGCTGGACGCAAGACCGGCGATGGCGTCCTGGGAGCCGTTGGGATTGGCCGGGTAATGCTGCGCGGGGCCGTCGCCGTCCACGTAGCGCAGAGCGACGGTGGCGGCAATGCGGTCGGCCTCATTGTCGAACGCGACGCGCCCCTCACCGTGGGCGATCGCCACCGGCAAGCGCGAGCCGGCCATGCCGGAGAGGAACAACGACGGCGAGTCCTCGACCTCGAGCAGACCGAAGCGGGCTTCGAACTGCTCGCTGCGATTGCGCAGGAAGCGTGGCCAGTGCTGGGCGCCGGGGATGATCGGCTTGAGCTGCGACAGCATCTGGCAGCCGTTGCAGACGCCCAGCGAGAAGGTATCGCCGCGGGCGAAGAACGCGGCGAAGGCCTCGCGCAGCGCCGGACGCTCGAGGATCGAGGTCGCCCAGCCACGGCCTGCACCCAGCACGTCGCCGTAGCTGAAGCCGCCACAGGCGACCAGGCCCTGCATGGTGGCCAGGTCCACGCGCCCCTCGATCAGGTCGCTCATGTGCACGTCGATCGCGGTGAAACCGGCGCGGTCGAAACCTGCGGCCATCTCGATCTGGCCATTGACGCCCTGCTCGCGCAGCACCGCGACCCGTGGCCGCGCACCGGTGGCGATGTACGGCGCCGCCACGTCTTCCGCCGGATCGAAGCTCAGCACCGGACGCATCGGCGGGGCATCGAACCGGCGCGCGCTCGCGCGCTCCTCGTCGGCGCAGGCAGGGTTGTCGCGCAACGCCTGCATCGCGTGGCTGACCGACCACCATGCGTCGAACAGCGTTTCCCACTTCCACTCGGCCAGCACGCCGTCGGCGTCGAGCACCCGGATCGTGTTCGCGGTGGTCGGCCTGGCGATGCGCTGGGCGCAGTCGATCAGGCCATGACGCGCCACGAGATCGGCGAACTCGGCGCGGTCTTCGCAGGCGATCTGCACCACGGCGCCGAGCTCCTCGGAGAACAGGGTGCGCATGGCGTCGCGGTTGCGGCCGTCGCCCCAGCCATCGAGGTCGATGTCGAGGCCCACGTGCGCGCAGAACGCCATCTCGCACAGCGCCGCGAACGCGCCGCCGTCGGAGCGGTCGTGATAGGCGCGCAGCAATCCGGCCTCGCGCGCTTCGCAGATCAGTTCGAAGAATGCCTTGAGCCGGTCCGGCTCATCGACATCGGGACACGGGCCGCCGAACCCGTCGAAGCACTGCGCCAGTACCGAGCCGCCGAGGCGCTGCTTGCCCGCGCCCAGGCCGATCAGCCAGATCTCGGAGTCGGGCTCGCGCGCCAGCAGGGGGGTGAGCTGCGTGCGCACGTCGGTCACCGGCGCGAATGCGGTGATCACCAGCGAGACCGGCGAAACCACCTTGTGGACGCCGTCGCCGTCCTGCCACTGCGCCTGCATGGACAGCGAATCCTTGCCCACCGGAATGGCCAGGTCGATGTCCGGGCACAGCTCCATCGCGACCGCATGCACGGCATCGAACAACCGCGCGTCCTCGCCGGGATGTCCGGCGGCGGCCATCCAGTTCGCCGAGAGCTTGACCCGGTGCAGGGTTTCGACCGGCGCGGCGCACAGATTGGTGATCGCCTCGCCCACCGCCATGCGCGCGGCGGCGGCGGAATCGATCAGCGCCAGCGGGCTGCGCTCACCGATCGCCATCGCCTCGCCGGTGAAGCCATCGAACCCCGACAGCGTGATCGCGCAATCCGCCACCGGCAGCTGCCAGGGGCCGACCATCTGGTCGCGCGCGGTCAGTCCGCCGACGCTGCGATCGCCGATAGTGACCAGGAACGACTTCGACGCGACGGTCGGATGCGCCAGCACCCGCAGACCGGCCTCGTGCAGGTCGATGGCCCGGCTGTTGAGCGCCGGCCAGCGATGCGGGGCCAGACGGCCGGTGTCGCGGTGCATCTTCGGCGGCTTGCCGAACAACAGGTCCATGGGCAGGTCGATGGGCCAGTCGCGGCCACTGCCGATCGTGTCGGGCGTGGCGCCATGTCCGACGGTCAGATGTTCCTTCGCCGTCGCCACGCCGACGATCGCCACCGGGCAGCGCTCGCGTGCGCACAGCGCCTGGAACTCCGCGACGCGGTCCTGCGGGATGCCCAGGACGTAGCGCTCCTGCGATTCGTTGCACCACAGCTGCATCGGCGACAGCGAGGGATCGTCGCTCGGCACGCGGTCGAGATCGACGACACCGCCGACGCCCGAGTCGTGCAGCAGTTCGGGAATCGCGTTCGACAGGCCGCCCGCGCCGACATCGTGGAACCACAGGATAGGATTGCGATCGCCCATCGCCACGCAGCGGTCGATGACCTCCTGCACGCGGCGCTCCATTTCCGGGTTGTCGCGCTGGACGCTGGCGAAATCCAGGTCCTCGGCGCTCTCGCCCGAGGCCACCGAACTCGCCGCGCCGCCGCCCAGGCCGATCAGCATCGCCGGGCCGCCGAGCACGACGACCGCATCGCCGGGGGAGAGGGTCTTCTTCTCGACCATCGCGCGATCGATCGCGCCCAGCCCGCCGGCGAGCATGATCGGCTTGTCGTAGCCGCGGACCAGACCATCCTCGCCTTCCGGCAGCTCGAAGCTGCGGAAATAGCCCAGCAGATTCGGGCGGCCGAATTCGTTGTTGAAGGCGGCGCCGCCGAGCGGGCCGTCGAGCATGATCTCGAGCGCCGGCGCCATGCGCGGGTTCAGCGCGCGCGGCGCCTCCCAGGGCTGCGGCAGCGTGGGAATGCGCAGGTGCGAGACCGAGAAGCCGGTCAGGCCAGCCTTGGGCTTGCCGCCGCGACCGGTCGCGCCCTCGTCGCGGATCTCGCCGCCGGCGCCGGTGGCCGCGCCCGCGAACGGGGAGATCGCGGTGGGATGGTTGTGGGTCTCGACCTTGATGCAGAACGCGCTGTCGACCAGCGGTTCGCTGCGGTATTCGAACGACACCGGATCCGGCCGGAACCGCTGCGACGGATAGCCTTCGACGACCGCAGCGTTGTCGCTGTAGGCCGACAGCGTGTGCTCGGGGGTCTGCGCGTGGGTATGGCGGATCATGCCGAACAGCGACTCGGGGCGGCCGTTGCTGCGCTGCATGTCCTCGCCGTCGATGGTCCACGAGGCATTGAAGATCTTGTGCCGGCAGTGCTCGGAGTTCGCCTGGGCGAACATCATCAGCTCGACATCCGAGGGGTCGCGCCCCAGCGCGCCGAAGCGCTCGCGCAGGTAGGCGATCTCGTCATCGGCCAGGGCCAGGCCCAGGCGCCGGTTGGCGTCGTCGAGATCGGCAAGCGCGATGCGCTCGAGGGCGCCCCGCGCCGGCACCGCGAACAGCGCGTCGGCGGCCTCGACATCGGCCAGCAGCGACTGCGTCATCGGATCGTGCAGCAGCTTGGCGACTGCCGCCTGCAGCGCGGCGTCCTCCGGCCAGCCGGCCAGATCCACCCGCAGCCCGCGCTCGACGCGATGCACCGGCAGGCCGGCGCCCCGCAGCAGCTCGGTGGCCTTGCTCGCCCATGGCGAAATCGTCCCCAGGCGCGGCGACACGTAGCGCGTGACCGCGCCGTCGGCGCACGCCGGCGCCGGGCCGGCGTCGACCTCGAGGATGCGTCGGAGCGTGGCGTCGTCGGGCGTCCGCCCGGGCTCGGCCTCGACGAAGTAGACATGCCAGGCGCCAACCACGCGGAGCGTGGGCGACACCGACTGCAGACGTGCTTCAAGCCGTTCGCGACGGAACGGTGACAGGGCCTGCTGGCCCTCGAGGACGATCATGTCCGGGGACACCGATTTTCAGGGCCGGCCATTGTAGCCAATGGCCGGGCCCGCCGCCCCCATCGCGACCGCGGGCCGGCTGCGCGGGTCAGCGCGCGCCGCCCACCGCCGCCCCATCGAGACGCTGCAGGGCCTCGAGCAACTGGTCGGGCGGCATGTAGCCGGGCATCTGGGTGCCGTCGGCGGCAATGATCATCGGCGTGCCGGTCAGACCGGCACGCTGGCCCAGCGCGTAATGCGCGGCGACCGGGTTGTCGCAGGTGCGGGGCTCGACCCGACGGCCGGACTTCGCATCGGTCAGTGCCTGCTTGCGATCGCTGGCGCACCAGACCGATTCCATCAGGCGGAAGTCGTCGCTGCCCGGGCCCATGCGCGGAAAGGCCAGGTACTCGATCGCGATGCCACGCTTGTTGTACTCGGCGATTTCCTCATGCAGGCGACGGCAATAGCCGCACTCGACGTCGGTGAACACCGAAACCGTGTACTTGGGATTCGCCGGAGCGAAGATGATCCGCTGGTCCTCGGGCACCTCCGACAGCAGCCGCTGGCGAAGCTTCGAGAGGCCCGCCTGGCTCAGGTCGCGCTGTTCGCGCGCGTCGAACAGGCTGCCCTGCATCACGTAGCGGCCGTCGTTGCTGACGTAGAGGACCTGGCCCGAGACGATGACTTCCTGGAACCCCGGCAGCGGCGCATCGGCGACGCTCTCGACCGAGACCCGCGGATTGATCGACAGGATCGCGTCCCGGGCCTTGGCCGCCGGCGAGCCGGCCGGCGCTTCGACGGCGGTGGGCGTGGACGCCGCCGCACCCGCGGCGGCCGGCGCGGCGTCGGAGGCGCCCGGATTCTGGGCGCAGGCGGACAGACTGAAGGCGCCGAGCAGCGCGAACACGTATCGCTTCATCGAATGTGGCGACCAAGAGCGGGGGATCCCGGAAGCCGCCATTCTGGCACGAAGGTCTGAACCGGTTCCGGCCCGACTGGCGCGGCCACCATGCGTCGGTGACGCGGCGAAGCGCCGCGGAAGGAGGGACATGACGTGGCCGGGGCGCCGGGATGGCCTGGCCGCGGCCGGGCGATCCGCCAACGCGCGCCCGGCCTCACCGAGCCGCCGGGACCTTGCGGCTGCGCGCAGGACCGAAGAAGCCGTGGAGCCATGACCTCACCGCCCATCCAGCCGGCAGGCACGTCGCCCACCCGGCCCCGGACGCCCGCTCAACCCCTCGGATGATGCGTGGCGTGCAGGCGTTTGAGCTGCTCGCGCGCGACCAGGGTGTAGATCTGGGTCGTCGACAGCGAGCTGTGGCCGAGCAGCATCTGCAGCGCGCGCAGGTCGGCGCCGTGGTTGAGCAGATGCGTGGCGAAACTGTGCCGCAGGCCATGCGGGCTCACGCGGGCCGCGTCGATGCCGGCGGCGCCCGCGTAGCGTTTCACCAGCGACCAGAACTGCTGGCGGCTCATCGCCAGGCGGTGCCGGGTGAGGAACAGCGGGGTGTCGCCCGCAGTCGCGCTGCCAGGCTTCCCGTCGGCGAGCAGCGGCCGCGCATCGGCGACATAGCGGTGGAGCCAGTGCTGGGCCTCCTCGCCCAGCGGCACAAGCCGCGTGCGCTCGCCCTTGCCGGTCACCCGCAGAACGCCCTGCCGGAGATTCACGCCATTGGTCGGCAGCTCGACCAGTTCGCTCACCCGCAGGCCACAGGCGTACATCAGCTCCAGCATGGTGCGGTCGCGCAGGCCTTCGGTGTCGTCGATGTCGGGAGCGGCCAGCAGGGCTTCGATCTCCGATTCGCCCAGCGCCTTGGGCAGCGAACGCGGCAGCTTCGGAGGGTCCAGGAGGGCGGTGGGGTCGTCCGCCCGGCCATGGCGACGCTGGCGATGGGCGAAGAACGCGCGCAGCGCCGACAGCAGGCGGGCATTGCTGCGCGGCGACCAGCCATGCCGGGTACGCCAGGCGAGATGCTCGAACAGCGCGGCGCGATCGGCCTGCGCGATACCGCCATCGCGCCCGTCGCGCCAGCGCGCGAACCCTTCGAGGTCACGCCGGTATGCGTCCGCCGTCTGCCTGGCGATGCCGTGCTCGGCCCAGAACGCATCGAGGAATCCCTCGATGTCGCGGCGGTCGTCGTCGCGCAAGGCCGGCAGGGCGACAGCAAGCGCGCGCCGCTCGGCAGGTGTGGTCGCAGTGCTGGACATGACGCACAGCTTAGGCGGCGGGCGCTTCGACGGCACGACCGGCGTCGAAGCTCCCGCTATGCTCTGCCGATGTCCGCGCCCGACGCTTCCGCCACCGCTGTCGCCCTCGCCGGCCCGCCCCGCCCGTTGATCGGCTGGCGGCTGCTGGCGATGTTCTACGACCTGTGGCCGGTACTCGCCCTGTGGTTCGCGATCGCCGTGCCGTTCGTGCTGATCGATGTGCTCATTGCCGGCGATGTCCGCCACAACATCGGCCCGCTCAGTGCGATGCAGTGGCTGCTGTGGGCAGCCTGCCTGTTCGGCGCCGGCCTGTACGCGGTGACGAGCTGGCGGACCGGCGGGCAGACCCTCGGCATGCGGCCATGGCGGCTGCGGGTACGCGGCCCCGCGGGCCAACAGCCCTCGAAGAAAGCACTGTGGCTGCGCTTCGGCGTGGGAATGCTGTCGCTTCTGGCCGGAGGGCTCGGCTTCTGGTGGGCCTGGATCGATCGCGACCGCCTGACCTGGCACGACCGCGCAAGCGGAACCCGACTGATGCGCGAGCCTGCGCGCAAGGGCTGAGTGGCATCGGGGTGACCCGCTCGAGTGGGCCGTCCCCGCGAAACGGGACCGGCCCGTCGCATCCGGCAATGAACCTGGCAGGCGCGACAGGCGTGGGCCAGGGCGGCAGGCCGACAGAGCTCCAACGCCGGCGGCCCGGCAAGCCCCTGGTGCCAAGACGCCCGACGCGTCCCTGCGTGCGCGCCGCCGCTTCTGCAGCAATGGAGTCCCACCGCGTTCGCCGCGCGTGATCGAGATCAGGTGCGAGGGCCCGTTCCCTTCGCGCGCCGGTCTGCGGCGAAGCCGGCCGCGACAGTGGCGCGCGAGCGGCGGCCGGCTTACCCGCTCCGTCGGCGGAACAGCGCCCAGGAGATGATCAGCATCACCACCGGCGGGATCAGGTAGGCGAGGCGGTAATCGAGGTGGTAGACCGCGGCGAGCTTGACCACCTGCATCTGGGCGAGCCAGAAGCCCAGCGCGAAGACCACGCCGATGAAGAGCCGCTTGCCGGCATTGCCGCTTCGCAGCGAGCCGAACGCGAACGGGATCGCGGCCAGGCACAGCGCGAGCACGTTGAGCGGATAGAACCAGCGGCCCCAGTAGTGCTCTTCGAATTCACTGGCATCGAGCTGGTTGCGATGGCGGTACTCGATGCCGGCACGCAATTCACTTGCCGGCATGTAGCGGGGCCGCCAGATGTTGCTGGCGCTGGCCGCCAGCGTGGATGCATCGAGCTGGGATTCCCAGCGTTCCTCGTTGGCTTCGGTACGCGTGACAGCGCGGGGCTCGAACCAGGTGCGCTTGACGTCCTGCAAGACCCAGCCGCCCGCGCTGTGCTCGGCGGTCTGCGCATGCGCGACCGATTCCAGACGGCCATCGCTCGCGAATTCGAACAGGCGCACGTCCTGCAGCTGGATGCGGCTTCCGCTTTCGTCGCTGATCTCGTTGCCGTTCTGGGCGTTGAGGAAGGTGTCGCCCTCGCGCGCCCACAGACCCGAATACCGGCCCACGATCATGTCGCTCGAGCGCGCGGCCGACTTCATGCTGTCCGCGTTGCGCTGGGCCATCGGGCCGAGGGTCTCGCCGTTGATCATCATCAACGCTGTCAGCACCAGCAGCGGCAGCGCGACCGACACGCTCAGGCGCGTGCGCGATAGACCGACCGCGCGCATCGCGATCAGTTCCGAGGTCGCGGCCAGTTGTCCCAGGCCCATCAACGCGCCGATGACCGCCGCAGTGGGAAACATGACATAGGCGCGCCGCGGCAAGGTCTGCAGGACGTAGGTCACTGCGCCCAGGTAGGTGTAATCACCCTGACCGACGGCGCCGATCTCGCTGACACCGGCCATCAACGCGTCGAGACCGACCAGAACCACCCAGGTCGCCAGCACCATCACCGTGACGACGCGGGCGACATAGACATCGTGGATGCGCAGCAATGGCCTCATTTCGCACGCTTCCACTTCGGAGCGACGACGCGGCCGTCAGTGAAGTACATCCAGGCCGCGAAGCCGAGCAGCGGCAGGACCAGCCACCAGAGACCCAGCGCCACTGGAATGCGGCCTTCGCCCACCCAGTCCTTGCCGAGCATCATGAAATTCATCCCGAGCACGTAGGCAAGAAAGCCGGTCATCATCCGACCGTAGCGTGCCTGGCGAGGGGGACTGCGGGCGAGCGGCACCGCCAGCAGCGCGAACGCCAGCGTCAACAGCACCGGCGCGAGCCGGTAGTGGAGCTCGGCGCGCGCCTGCGGCCGCGCATCCCCGACCAACGCCCAGGTCGGCTGCAACTCGGGGTCATCGCCGTCCGCCCGCGCCTCCGCTGCAGGCAAGCGCAATTCGTTGCTGGCGTAGCGCATCAGCCGGTAGTCGAGGCCGGCGTCGAGCGGCCCCTCGACTCGGAACCCCTCGTCCAGGCGCAGGAAGCGCTCGGTGCCGTCGATGCTCAGCGCACCACTCAGCGCGGTGGTGACGTCCATGCGGTCCTCGTCCTGGCGGTAGACGAAGACCCGGCCGAGCTTGCTGCCGTCGTCGGACATCGCATTGACGTAGATCACGCCGTTGCCGCCCGGGAACTCGACGAAGCGCCCCGCCTCCAGGCCCGAGACCAGCAGGCTGCGCTGGCCGGCCTCGATCATCTGCTGCGAATAATCACGCGCCCATGGGCCCAGCCACAGCGAGCACGCGCCGATGACCAGCAGCATCGGCGCCACCACCAGCGCCAGGGGCCGCAGCAGGCGCCGGGGGCCGATGCCCACCGAGGTCAACACCGGCATTTCCGAATCGCGGTAGAGCCGGCCGAAACCCAGCATCAGCCCGAGCATCAGCCCCAGCGGCAGGATCAGCGGCAGGTAATTGATGACCTGCAGGCCCAGCTGGGCCAGCATCAGCTTGGCCGGCACCCGACCGCGGGCGATGTCGCTGAGCACGTCCGCGAACACGCCGCCCAGGCTCACGATCAGCAGCACCACGAGGGCGGCGAACGTGGACTGGGCCAATTCGCGGGAGAGGTATCGGTCGAGCTTCGACATCAGGCGTGGGGGCTTTGCTTTAGACTTGGGGGTTCGTCCAGTCGCGCCACCACGGCGCTTCTGCGGCGGCAAGCCTGACACGGGCGCCGCGCGCTGGACCGTGAAGTGTACCGATCACTCCTTGGAATCTGGTTGATGACCCTCGAATTCTCCCTGAACCACGAGACACCCGCCGCGCTGTCGGCCGACTGCCTCGTCATTGGCGTGTTCGCCGACGGCCCGCTGGCCGGCGCCGCTGCCGCCATCGACACCGCGAGCGGCGGCCGGCTGGCCACCCTGGCCGCTCGTGGCGATCTGTCCGGCAAGGCCGGCCGCACGACCCTGCTGCACGACCTGCCGGGCGTCAGCGCGCCGCGCGTGCTGGCGATCGGGCTCGGCGAACGCGCGAAGTTCGGCGTGCCGCAGTATCTCAAGGCGATCGGCGACGCCGTGCGCGCCCTGCGCGACGGCAACAGCGCCACGGCCGCGATCGCGCTGGCCGACCTGGATGTGGCGGGCCGCGACACCGCCTGGAAGATCCGCCAGGCCGTGATCGCCGCCGATCACGCCGCTTATCGCTATACGGCCACCCTGGGCGCGCAGAACAAGAAGCGCGAACCCGAGCGGCTGGCGGCGATTTCGATCCTCGGCGACGACGCCGTCGCGCTGGACCAGGGCAAGGCGATCGCCGCTGGCGTGAAGTTCGCCCGCGAACTCGGCAACCTGCCGCCCAACATCTGCAACCCCGCCTATCTCGGCGAGCAGGCGCAGGCATTCGCCGCCCGCTTCGACAAGGCATCCTGCGAGGTGCTGGAAGACAAGGACATGGAAGCGCTGGGCATGGGCGCGCTCCTCGCCGTGGCGCGCGGATCGGCCAACCGGCCACGCCTCGTGGTCCTGAGCTGGAACAACGGCGGCGATGCCAAGCCCTATGTCCTGGTCGGCAAGGGCATCACCTTCGACACCGGCGGCGTCAACCTCAAGACGCAGGGCGGGATCGAGGAAATGAAGTTCGACATGTGCGGCGCGGCGACCGTCATGGGCACCTTCGTGTCCGCGGTCGGCCTCGACCTGCCGATCAACCTGCGCGTCGTCGTTCCGGCGGTCGAGAACGGCATCGACGGCGATGCGTATCGCCCGTCTGATGTGATCACCAGCATGTCGGGCAAGACCATCGAGGTCGGCAACACCGACGCCGAGGGCCGCCTGATCCTGTGCGACGCGCTGACCTATGCCGAGCGCTTCGAGCCGGCCGCGCTGGTCGACGTCGCCACGCTGACCGGCGCCTGCATGGTCGCGCTGGGCACGCAGGCGACCGGCCTGATGAGCAAGCACGACGACCTGGCCGCCGAACTGCTGGCCGCGGGCGAGCACGTCTTCGATCGCGCCTGGCGCCTGCCGCTGTGGGACGAATACCAGCCGATGCTCGATTCCAACTTCGCCGATGTCTACAACATCGGCGGCCGCTGGGGCGGCGCGATCACCGCGGGCTGCTTCCTGTCGCGCTTCACCGAGAAGCAGCGCTGGGCGCATCTCGACATCGCGGGCAGCGCCAGCGGCAGCGGCAAGATGGCCTATGCCACCGGCCGGCCGGTGGGCCTGCTGAGCCAGTGGCTGATGGACCAGGTCGCCTGACCGGCCAGGGCCACGCGGCACTCCCGCATTGCGCCGGAGTGCCGATCGCGGCCCGCCGTTTGCCCTTATGGCCCGCGCCGACTTCTACCTGATCGCCAAGCCGCGGTTCCGCGAGGAACCGCTGCGCCTGGTCTGCGAACTGGTCCGCAAGGCCCATGCGGCCAACCTGTGGACGCTGGTCCTCGCGCGCGACGCCGCGCAGGCCGAAGCGCTCGACGACATGCTGTGGGACATGGGCGAGGACGCCTACATCCCGCACCAGATCGCCGGCATGGACGAGGAGGACGACGAAACGCCCGTCCTCATCGCCACACCGGAATTCGACGCGCCGATGCGCGCCCTCGTCGTCAACCTGCGCGATGCGGTGGCGCCGCCGGGTTTCGAGCGCGTGCTCGAGGTGGTACCCGCCGACGACTCGGCGCGCGAACCGCTGCGCGAGCGCTGGAAGCAGTACAAGGCAGCCGGCCTCGAGGTCAGCAAGTACGACATGTGAGTGCACCGCTCCCGCCTGCGGGAGCGGCCGGATCGTAGGCGCGCGCCACGCGCGATGCGTGCCGCATCCGGCGACCCTTTCCATCCGCCCTCCGGGCATCTTCTCCGTGATCGAGAAGACCAACGCGACCCGCGACCATGACCGACACCCTCGCCCCCAGCTACGACCCCGGCACCTTCGAAGCCCGCCTCTACGCGGAATGGGAGCAGTCCGGCGTCTTCCAGCCACAGGGCGACGGCCCGGCCTACACCATCCTGCTGCCGCCACCGAACGTCACCGGCACGCTGCACATGGGCCACGCCTTCCAGCACACGCTGCAGGACGCGCTGATCCGCTACCACCGCATGCTCGGCGACCGCACGCTGTGGCAGATGGGCACCGACCACGCCGGCATCGCGACCGAGATGGTGGTCTCGCGCAACCTCGCACTCGAAGGCAAGGGCGAGACCCGCGACTCCCTGGGTCGCGACGGCTTCATCGAGAAGGTGTGGGAGTGGAAGGGCCAGTCCGGCGACACGATCGAGCGCCAGATGCGCCGGCTCGGCGCGTCGGGCGACTGGTCGCGCAAGACCTTCACCATGGACCCCCTGCCCTCGCAGGCGGTCATCGAAGCCTTCGTGCGCCTGCATGAGGAAGGCCTGATCTACCGCGGCCAGCGGCTGGTCAACTGGGACCCGGTGCTCAAGACCGCGATCTCCGACCTGGAGGTCATCAGCGAGGAAGAAGACGGTTCGCTGTGGTCGATCCGCTACCCGCTGGCCGATGGCGCGAGCTACGAACACGTCGAAGTGGACGCCGACGGCAACGAGACGCTGCGCGAAACGCGCGATTACCTGGTCGTCGCGACGACACGCCCGGAAACCATGCTCGGCGACACCGCGGCGATGGTGCATCCCGACGACGCGCGTTATGCGCAGCTGATCGGCAAGTCGGTGGTGCTGCCATTGACGGGCCGCACCATCCCGGTCATCGGCGACGGCTATGTCGACCGCGCCTTCGGCACCGGCGTGGTCAAGGTCACGCCCGCGCACGATTTCAACGACTACCAGGTCGGCCAGCGCCACGGCCTGCCGATGATCAACCTGTTCACGCCCGAGGCCGCGCTCAACGAGAACGCGCCCGAGCGCTACCGCGGTCTCGACCGTTTCGACGCACGCAAGGCGGTGCTCGCCGATCTGGAAGCGGAAGGCTTCCTGGTGGAGACGAAGCCGCACAAGCTGCAGGTCCCGCGCGGCGACCGCACCGGCCAGGTCATCGAGCCGTATCTGACCGACCAGTGGTTCGTCGCGATGGAAGGCTTCGCGAAACGCGGCATGGACCTCGTCGAGAGTGGCGAGGTCAGGTTCGTCCCGCCGAACTGGACCAATACCTACCGCCACTGGATGGAGAACATCCAGGACTGGTGCATCAGCCGCCAGCTGTGGTGGGGGCATCGCATCCCCGCGTGGTACGACGCCGATGGCCGCGCCTACGTCGGCCGCGACGAAGCCGAAGCGCGTGCGAAGGCCGGCCTGGGCGCCGATGTCGCGCTGACCCGGGACACCGACGTGCTCGAGACCTGGTTCTCGTCGGGCCTGTGGCCGATCAACACGATGGGCTGGCCCGACGAGGCTGCGATGGCCGAGCGCGGCTTCGAACAGTTCGTGCCGTCGAGCGTGCTCGTCACCGGCTTCGACATCATCTTCTTCTGGGTCGCCCGGATGATCATGCTGACCGACCACCTGACCGGCCAGGTGCCGTTCCGCGACGTCTACATGACCGGCCTGGTCCGCGACCGCGATGGCCAGAAGATGTCGAAGTCGAAGGGCAACGTGCTCGATCCGCTCGACATCATCGACGGCATCAGCATCGAGGACCTGGTCGCCAAGCGCACCACCGGGCTGATGAAGCCCAAGGACGCGCCGAAGATCGAAAAGGCCACGCGCAAGGAATTCCCCGAGGGCATCGCCGCCCACGGCGCCGATCCGCTGCGTTTCACGATGGCCGCTCTGGCCGGCCCCGGCCGCGACATCAAGTTCGATCTGGGCCGCGCCGAGGGCTACAAGAACTTCTGCAACAAGCTGTGGAACGCGACGCGCTTCGTGCTGATGAACACCGAAGGCTTCCAGCCCGGTGGCGCGCTCGAACCGGCGACGGATGCCGAAAAGTGGATCCTCGCCCGACTGGCGGGCGCGGCCGACGAGGCGCGCACGCACTTCGAGAGCTACCGCTTCGACCTGCTTGCGCAGACGCTGTACGAGTTCGCATGGAACGACTTCTGCGACTGGTTCGTCGAACTCGCCAAGCCGGCGCTGCTCGGCGACGACGCTGCCGCTGCGGACAGCACCCGTCATACCCTGCTGCACGTGCTCGAATCGCTGCTGCGACTGCTGCATCCGCTGATCCCGTTCGTCACCGAAGAACTGTGGCGCCAGGTTGCGCCGCGTGTCGGCATCGAAGCGGAGACGATCTCGCTGCAGCCGTATCCGGCATCCGACGCACGCGTCGCGGACTACGCCCAGGCCACCACCGACATCGAGTGGCTCAAGCAGATGGTCACGGCGCTGCGGCGAATCCGCAGCGAGCTCGGCGTCTCGCCGTCGAAGCAGGTCCGTCTGCTGGCGCGCCCGCGCACCGAGCACGATGCCACGCGCCTGCAACGGTGCGCCTCGCAGCTGCGCTCACTCAACCGCCTCTCCGACATCCAGGTTCTGGACAGCGGCACGCCGGATGCCGATCTGCCGCCCGCCGCCTCGGCGCTGGTCGGCGAGCTGGCGCTGTTCGTTCCCCTGGAGGGCCTGGTCGATCTCGACGCCGAACGCGCGCGCCTCGACAAGGAGATCGCCCGGGTGTCCAGCGAGAAGGACAAGAGCGCCGCCAAGCTCGCGAAGTTCAGCGACAAGGTGCCGGCCGCGGTCGTCGACCAGGAGCGCCAGCGCCTCGTCGACTGGACCGCGCAGTACGACGCGCTGACCGCGCAGCGCGCGCGACTCTGACCCTCCCCGCGCGCAGGCGCGGGCCGGCGTGCGGGGCCGGCCGCGCTGCGGCTGTCGCCTTGCCGTTAGCGGATCCTGGGCACCCGCTCGCGCTGGCGATGCGGACCTCCGCACGACGCCGTGGGAGGCTGGATCACAGCGCGCAGCGCCCGCGGTGCCACCGGCAGGCGGGCGCTCGCCATGTACCCACACGGGTCGTGGCTGGCCCCAGCGACGCGCAGCCAGGCCGATGGGCGCCCGGGGCGACGACCAACACTCCCTGACCGCGTGCGCTCGGATAGCATGGCGCCGCGTCTTCCTGCGGCCGCAGTCACCTGCGTCGCGCCCCCGCCTCCACGCTCCGCCCGGGCCAACGCATGATCGAAGTCTCGAACTCCAACTTCCTAATCGCGCTCGGCGTGACCACCGCGGCCGGCCTGGCGACCGGGCTGGGCAGCCTGATGGTGATCTTCTCCAAGCAGCCCAACGCCCGGCTGCTGGCCTTCGGCCTCGCATTCGCCGCCGGCGCCATGGTCTACGTGTCGCTGACCGAGATCCTGGACAAGTCGGTCCAGGCCTTCACCAATGCCTACGGCGGCCAGCTGGGCTTCACCTGGGGCACGCTGTCGTTTCTGGGCGGCCTGCTCTGCATCGTCGCCATCGACCGGCTGGTCCCCAACCCGCACGAGCGGCTGGAAGTGGACGACCCTTATTTCCGCGAGCACAACACCAGCTATATCCGCCGCGTCGGCCTGCTCACCGCGGTCGCGATCACCGCGCACAACTTTCCCGAAGGCCTGGCCACGTTCTTCGCGACACTCGAGAACCCGGGCGTCGGCCTGCCGCTGGCATTCGCGATCGCGATCCACAACATTCCCGAGGGCATTGCGATCGCGGTGCCGGTGTATTTCGCGACGAACAACAAGCTCTACGCCTTCCTGGCCTGCCTGCTGTCGGGTCTGGCCGAGCCGATCGGGGCGTTGATCGGCTACGCCGTGCTGCGGCCGTACCTGTCGGAGCCGGTATTCGGCGTGGTGTTCGGGCTGATCGCAGGCGTGATGGTCTTTCTGGCGCTCGATGAACTGTTGCCAGCGGCCAAGCGCTACGCGAAGGGCCACGAGACGGTCTACGGCCTGGTCAGCGGCATGGCCGCGCTGGCGGTGAGCCTGGTGCTGTTCAAGTGGTGACTTGTCAGCGGCGACGCCACGCGCCCGGTGCAAAGACAAACGGCCCGCTTGTGCGGGCCGTTTTTTAGTCACTCGCTGCGGATCAGGCCGCGAACAAGGCCTTCATCTTCTTCAGCGCGTTGGCTTCGACCTGGCGGATGCGCTCGGCGGAGACGCCGTACTCGTCTGCCAGTTCCTGCAGCGTCACCTTGTGCTCATCGTCGAGCCAGCGACGGCTGATGATGTCGCGCGAGCGCGCATCGAGCGAGGCCATGCCTTCGCGCAGCAGCTCGAGCTTGTTCTCCTCGCTGTCGTTGCGCTCATAGGCCTGGGCCGGACCTTCGTCCTGCGCCACCAGATAGGCGACCGGCGCGGGCGGCGCATTGTCGTCGTCCTCGCCAGCAGGCGCGTCGAAACCGATGTCGCGGCCGGACAGGCGCGACTCCATTTCCAGTACCTCTCGCTCGGACACGTTGAGATCCGCCGCGACCGCCTTGACCTCGCTGGCATTGAGCCAGCCCAGACGCTTCTTGCTCTTGCGCAGGTTGAAGAACAGCTTGCGCTGGGCCTTGGTCGTGGCGACTTTGACGATGCGCCAGTTCTTGAGAATGAACTCGTGCATCTCGGCGCGGATCCAGTGGACCGCGAAGCTCACCAGGCGTACGCCGACATCGGGGTCGAAGCGCTTGACGGCCTTCATCAGGCCGATATTGCCTTCCTGGATCAGGTCGCCGAGCGGCAGGCCGTAGCCGTTGTAGCCACGGGCGACATGCACGACGAAGCGCAGGTGCGAATGCACCAGTTCGCGCGCTGCGTCGAGATCCTCGTGGTCGCGGTAGCGCTGCGCGAGCGCCTGCTCCTCTTCGACCGACAGCACCTCGATACGGTGCACGGCGCTGATGTAGGCGTCCAGCGAACCAAGCGGGCTGGGAATCGGAAGGCTGTTGGCAACCAGGGCGTGGGACATGGTCTGCGTACTCATGGAGTGGATGTTAGCAGTCGCCATCTAAGACTGCTAAGGCGCGCGGAAGTTCCCGAACGTTCTGGAAATGGGACGGTTGCGGAAGACCCGACGAGATCCTCATGGGAGGTTCGAGAGGCTGCCGCAGCAGGTTCGACGATTATCCGGACCGGTCTGCAACTGGCGGATGAAGAGCGGCCTGTTCAGGACCATCCGGCCACGCGACAGATCGTTTCACGCGCTGCAGCCAGTCCGGGACTGACGGGCACGATCCGGGTGCGGCGGTCCAGGCTGCAGCCCAGTGCCAGCTCCAGCAGTGTTGCGTGCGCTGCGCGCAGGCCGGCGCTGGTCGCCGGATCGAGCAGGTTCTCGGCGCCGGCAGCCTCGAGCAGCAGGGGCGTCGCGCGCGGACCGAGCAGGGACGGCCGCGTGGCGGCATCGCGGAGCACGAGGTACTGCAGCAGGAATTCAAGGTCGACGAGGCCACCCTCGCCCTGCTTGAGGTCGAAGAACCCCTCGGTGCTGCGATCGAGCTCGGCGCGCATGCGTCGCCGCATCGCGGCGACATCTTCGCGCAGCACGGCCGGATCGCGGGGGGCGCACAGCGTCGTCCGCCGGACCTCCTCGAAGACCGCGGCCATGGCGTCGTCGCCGGCGACGAAGCGCGCCCGTACCAGTGCCTGGTGCTCCCAGGTCCAGGCCCGCTCGCGCTGGTATTCCGAATAGCTCGCCAGCGAAGACACCAGCAGGCCCTTGCCGCCGTCGGGCCGCAGCCGTACGTCGACGTCGTAGAGCCGACCGCCGCCGGTCACGGTGCCCAGCAGCGCAACGATCTTCTGGCCCAGCCGCGCCGCCCAGCGCTGCGCGTCCAGCGGCCGCGCGCCGCCCGACTGCGCCCCCGGCGGGGCGTCGTAGAGGAACACCAGGTCAAGGTCGGAGCCGAAGCCCAGTTCCTCGCCGCCCAGGCTGCCATATCCGACGACCGCGAAGCGCGCGTCCGGCAGCGCCCCATGCGTGGCCTCGAGGTCTCTCTTGGCAAGTGCCAGTACGACGTCTACGACCGCGTCGGCCAGCCACGCCAGCTGACGCGTCGCATCCTGGCCGGACTGGCGCCCATCGAGCGTGGCGAGCGCGATCCGGAAGCTGAGCTGTTGACGGGTCTCGTTGAGCGCGAGCAACGAGGCTTCGAGATCGGGCTGGCGCAGGGCCCGTGCGCAGGCCTCCGCCAGATCGCCGCGTTGCGGCAGGGGGCCTTCCGCGCGCGCGTCGAGCAGTTCGTCGAGCAGCAGCGGATGGGCGGCCACGCGCTCGGCGAGGAATGCGCTGCGCGTGACCACGCCCACCAGGCGCGCGAGTGCGGCCGGCCGCTCGTCGAGCAGGGCCAGGTAGCTGGCCCGACGCAGGATGTTGTGCAGCAGTGCGAGCAGCCTGCGGATCGCCTGGAGCGGGCGGTCCGCAGGCGCCGAGGCCTGCAGCAGGACCGGCATCAGGCGGTCGAGCCGCGCACGCGCCGCATCCGAGAGATCGCGCACGCTCGGCGAACGGGCGAAGTCGCGCAGCGCCGAGTCGACATCCGCCGCATCCGCGAAGCCCGCAGCCTCGAGCACCGCCGGCGCGCCCCCGTCGGGCAGGGCCTTCCAGTAGCCGGCGATATCACCATCGGCCTCGACGCTCCGCTGCTGGCTGCGCACCGCAAACAGTGCGTCGAACTCCTTCGCCACCGCAGCGCGCTGCGTGGTCAGGGCGCCCTCCAGCGACGCCCAGTCGTCTTGACCGAGGCCACGGGCAATACGCAGCCGGTCCAGCGGATCGGACGGCAGCCGGTGCGTCTGCGCGTCGCGCAGCATCTGCAGGCGGTTTTCCAGCCGACGCAGGAAGCGGTACGCGTGCTGCAGCAGGGCCAGCGTGTCCGCATCGATCTGCGCATGCGCGTGCAGGGCCTCGAGCGCAGGCATCAGCCGGCGTTCCCGCAGCGCGGGTTCGCGGCCGCCGCGGATCAACTGCAGCGCCTGGGCCAGGAATTCGATCTCGCGGATCCCGCCTTCGCCGCGCTTGATGTCGTCTGCAAGATCCTTGCGCGCCACCTCGGCGGCGATCATCGCCTTCATCTGCCGCAGGCCGTCGAGTGCGCCGTAGTCGAGATAACGGCGGTAGATGAAGGGCCGCAACTGGACGAGAAAGCGTTCGCCCGCCTCGATGTCGCCCGCGACCGGCCGGGCTTTCTGCCACGCATAGCGCTCCCAGTCGCGGCCTTCGTGCTGGAAGTACTGCTCCATCGCCGCGAAGCTCAGCGCGATGCGTCCGGCATTGCCGAACGGACGCAGGCGCAGGTCCACGCGATGACTGAAGCCGTCGGCGGTGGTTTCGTCCAGCAGTTTCGTCAGCTGCTGGCCGAGCCGGGTGAAATAGGCCTCGGCCGCAAGCGGGCGCGCGCCATCACTGTCACCTGCAGCCGCGAAGCCGTAGATCAGGTCGATGTCGGAGCTGAAATTGAGCTCGCCGCCGCCGAGCTTCCCGAGCCCGAACACGACCAGACGGACCGCCTGACCCTCGGCATCGCGTACGTGGCCGTAGCGCTCGACGAACTCGCCTTCGAGCGCTTCCAGCGCCAGTGACAGGCAGGTTTCCGCGAGCCGGGTACTGCCGGCAAGCGTCGCATCGACATCGTCGACCCCGTGCACGTCCCGCCAGACCAGCCGGGCCGAGCACGCGGCGCGATACCGGCGCAGCAGGGCAGGCCACTCGCCACGATTGGCGGGCGTCAGCGCGGGGATGGCGATGCCGCTCGCCGCATCGTCGCCCAGCAGTTGCACCAGCACGTCGGGCTGCCGCTGCAGCACCTCCATGGCGAAATCGCTCGCCAGCGCAACCGGCGACACGCGGGCCATGGCGGCGGGATCGGTGCGTACGGTGGCCGGCAAGCGGGCCAGAAGCCGGTCGAGATGGGCGTCGAGTTCGGGGGGCATATCGTGCATCGGCCGATTGTCGCATTGCCCGTCGGGCCGACTGCGGGGCACTCCATGCTGCGAGACGTGCGACGAGCTGGGCCAGACAAACGCCAGGCAATAAAAAAGCCCGCTTCCGGCGAACCGGTCACGGGCTTGCTCCCTCCCCCACGTCGGGTGCAGGGCGATAGTGAAAGAGTTGTTAGGGCATTGCACGCTGCATTGCAAAACGATACTCACAGGTACAAGAAAGCATCGCGACCGAGGGACGCGCCCCTGCTGCGGGGGGCCCCTCGCCGCTCATCGCCCAGCCACGCCGCCGACGCAGGCGCATCGCCCACCACCGACTGCAGAGCCGGTAGCGCCCGCGGTGTTCCCGTCCACACGGGTGGATGCCGGGCGCAAATGCGGACTCGGCCGACCGGGGACACGGACATGCCGGCGCGCGGCAGGACGTGCGACCACCACCAGCTCGTGGAGCGACTCGCCGGCCGGCGGCCATGACCACTGCGCAACCCGGCGGGCAGTTCGGCCGGAACTAGATCCGACAGGAGCGGCGCCCCTGACGATCGGACCATCGCAATGAAGGCTGTCCGGCTGTCCGGCTACCCGGCCGCCACGGAGGTTGCTGGACCTGGAACGCAGGCGACGCGGAACCCGGCGTGCGGCTGTGCAACGCGCGCATCAGCGTGACGCGGTTCGCGCGTGCGGAGGCTCAGGGATTGCGGACGAGCGTTTCCTGCACCAGATCGGCCAGCGTCGCTGCCGCCTGGGGGCGGCCCAGCGCGGCCGAGGCACGCGCCGCGTCCGGCAGCACGGTGGGCGACGCGAACGCCCCGCCCAGCAGTTCCGACAGACGCTCCGGCGTGAACTCCGATTCCGGCAGGCACCAGCCCACTCCCGCTGCAGCGAGAGTCTCGGCATTGCGGCGCTGTTCGTCGCGCGACCCGCCCTGCGGAATGGGCACGAGTACCGCCGGGCGGCCCATGCTCAGCAGATCGGCGGCGGTCGTCGCGCCGGCGCGCGTGATCACCAGGTGCGCGTCACGCAGACGCGCGCCCATGTCGTCGAAGAACGGGCGCACCGTCGCCTGGATTCCGCCAGCCTGCAGTGCGGCTTCCACGCTGGCGACCGCGTCGCCCTTCATCTGCAGCGACACCTGCAGCCGATGCCGGATCGACGCGGGCAACTGCAGCAGAGCCGGGGGTACCACCTCGCCGAACACCCGCGCGCTCTGGCTGCCGCCGACGACGAGCAGGCGAAGCGGGCCGTGCGGATCGAGCGTTGGATAGTCGCCACGCGCGTCGAGAATGGCCTGGCGCACGGGGTTGCCCGTATTCACGATCCGCGCGGGGTCGAACCCGTCGAGTCCCGTGGTGGCGGGGAACGAGGTCGCTACCCCGTCGGCGAAGCGCAGCAGCTTGCGGTTGGCCATGCTCAGCCGCGCGCCCTGTTCGTGCAGCAGCAGCGGCAATGCACGGCTCTTCGCTGCCAGCGCGGGCGCAAAGCTCGGATAGCCGCCAAAACCCACCAGCAGGCGCACCCGGCGACGCACCATGTCGGCGCGCGCCAGCGCTGTGGCGCGCAGGATCGTCAGGCCGGCGGCCAGCTTTCCGGTCAGGCCGCCCTCTAGACTGCGCGCTGGCAGCACCACGTGGTCGAGCCCGGCCAGCGCCTGCGTGTACGCGGCGCCACGGCGCTCGGTGTAGATCACCACCGGATGCCCGCGCCGCTGCAGCTCCCGTGCCAGCGCCTCGGCGGGAAACAGGTGCCCGCCGGTGCCGCCGGCGGCGCAGGCGACGGTGGGCAAGGACGAAGAAGGCGCGTGCGACATGGGACGGCGTGTTCCGGTACGGCGCACGACTATAGCCACTGCACCCCCCCGGGGCACCCGGCCACAGGCGATAATCGCGATTCCCCCGCGTCCCCCATCACCATGTCCGAAGACCGCATCCGCAACGTCGCCCTGCGCGACCGTGTCGTGCCCGCCGCGACCGCTGCCGCCCTGATCCACCCCGGCCAGACCGTGGCCATGAGCGGGTTCACCGGGTCCGGCTATCCGAAATCGGTGCCGCAGGCGCTGGCCGCCCGCATCGAGGCCGCACACGCGGCGGGCGAGGCGTTCCAGATCCGGCTGCTCACCGGCGCATCCACTGCGCCGGAACTCGACGGCGCGCTGGCGAAGGTCGATGGCATCGCGCTGCGGCTGCCGTTCCAGAGCGATCCCGATGCGCGACGCCGGATCAACGACGGCACGCTGGCCTACATCGACGCGCACCTGAGCCATGTCGCGCAGCATGCGTGGTTCGGTTTCTACGGCGACATCGACGTGGCGGTGGTCGAAGCCGTCGCGATCCGCGAGGACGGCAGCATCGTGCCGTCGACCTCGGTGGGCAATTCCAAGACCTGGCTGGACCTGGCCAAGCACGTGATCGTGGAGGTCAACGACTGGCAGCCGGCCGGTCTCGAAGGCATGCACGACATCTACTACGGCACCGCGCTGCCGCCGCACCGCCGGCCGATTCCGCTGGAACATCCCGACGACCGGATCGGCGAGACCGCGTTGCGCGTGGATCCGGAGAAGATCGTCGCGGTCGTGCGTACGCGGGCGCCGGACCGGAACAGTCCTTTCAGCCCCGTCGATGCGACCAGCGAGCAGATCGCCGGGCACCTGATCGAATTCCTGCGCCATGAAGTGGACAAGGGCCGCCTGCCGGCAAACCTGCTGCCGTTGCAGTCGGGCGTGGGCAATATTCCCAATGCCGTGCTGGCGGGACTGGCGAAGAGCGGCTTCCGCGACCTCACCGCCTTCACCGAAGTGATCCAGGACGGCATGCTCGACCTGCTGCGCAGCGGGGTGCTGGCCAGTGCCTCGTGCACCGGTTTTGCGATGAGCCCGGAGGCCAATGCCGCGTTCAAGGACGAGATCGACTTCTTCCGCCGCAAGATCATCCTGCGCACGCAGGAGATCTCCAACCACCCGGAGCTCGTGCGGCGACTGGGCTGCATCGGCATGAACGGAATGGTCGAGGTGGACCTGTACGGCAACATCAACTCCACCCACATCATGGGCAGCCGCATGCAGAACGGCATCGGCGGTTCCGGCGACTTCGCGCGCAACGGCTTCATGTCCATCTTCATGAGCCCGAGTACCGCGAAGAACGGCACGATCTCGTCCATCGTGCCGATGGTCAGCCACGTCGACCACACCGAGCACGATGTCTCGATCATCGTCACCGAGCAGGGCCTGGCGGACCTGCGCGGGCTGTCGCCCAAACAGCGCGCGCGGCAGTTGATCGACCACTGCGCGCACCCCGACTATCGCGACGCGCTCGAGGACTACTTCGAGCGTGCACTGCGCGACAGCTACGGCAAGCACACCCCGCATCTGCTGCCAGAGGCGCTGTCCTGGCACCAGCGCTGGCTCGATACGGGTGATATGCGTCCGGCGGCGAACCCACCCTCCTGACGGCGCTCCAGGCCCCGGAGCCCGCCCCGAGCGGGACTCAGTCCAGTGCCAGCAGCCAGGCCAGCTTGCGCGCGCGCGGCTGGCGCTTGAGCTGCCATTCCGCGCGCGATGCGCTGGCGCGATCGGGAAATATCCGGCTCGCGACGATGCGCACCGGCGGGTTGGCCCGCGTGTATTTGGCCCCGCGCCCGAGGGCGTGTGCGATGAAGCGCGCCTCGAGATCGAGGGTGATGCCGGCGTAGTAGCTGCCGTCCCGGCACTCGAGCAGGTACAGGTGCCAGGGCGGCGAGACGGTCATCGGCCCATTATCCCCGGGCGCACCCGGACCCGGCTACGCGGGCACGTAAAGGGCTGCAGCAGCGCTCTGAAAGTCGGCACGCACTGCGGGCGCGACGCATTTTTTGGCCAGGAAACGCCGCATTCCGCACCCGGCGACCGGCATCGCGCTGCCGCGGATCGCATCGCGCGTCGACGGCACGGTCACGCGGTTGCAAGGCCGCGGCGACGTCTCCCGCCGACGACCGCTAGACTGCGCGCCCCTGTTCCCCCCGCCCGCGATGCCCGTAGCTCCTGCCCCCGCTTCCCCTGTTCCGCCGGCCACCGAGTGGGACGTCATCGTCCTCGGCGCGGGCGCGGCCGGCCTGATGGCGGCGATCGCGGCCGGCCGGCGCGGCCGGCGCGTGCTGGTGCTCGACCACGCCAACAAGGTCGGCAAGAAGATCCTGATGTCCGGCGGCGGCCACTGCAATTTCACCAATACCGGCACCACGCCGGCGCAGTACATCTCGGGCAACCCGCATTTCTGCAAGTCGGCGCTGGCGCGCTACACGCCGCAGGATTTCATCGATCTGGTCGACGCGCACGGCATCGCCTGGCACGAGAAGGAGCTGGGACAGCTGTTCTGCGACGGATCATCGAAGCAGATCGTGCAGCTGCTGCTCGACGAGGCCGTCGCTGCAGGCGTGGAAGTGCGCACCCATTGCCAGGTGGAACTGCCGCGCCGGGGCACCGACGGCTACATGCTCGCGACGACGCTGGGACGCCTGCAATGCGCCTCGCTGGTGATCGCGACCGGCGGCCTGTCGATCCCGAGCATGGGCGCGACCGGTTTCGGCTACGAGATCGCGCAGGCCTTCGGCCACGCGCTGGTGCCCACGCGTGCGGGCCTGGTGCCGCTCACCCTCAGCGGCAAGCACCAGGAACGCCTGGCGGACCTGTCCGGCGTCGCACTCGATGTCGAGGCCAGCTGCAACGGCGCGCACTTCCGCAACCGGATGCTCATCACCCATC
>Ga0233369_1000207_pt1 | contig 29700 bp, 28 predicted proteins | sample ElkDunMinimDraft_26_FD_191537 | JGI IMG/M metagenome (GOLD analysis project Ga0233369, IMG submission 191537) | Fecal eukaryotic communites from dung pellets of Tule Elk in California, USA - Elk Dung D16 | ecosystem: Host-associated > Mammals > Digestive system > Large intestine > Fecal | place... | reverse complement strand
GACCGGCCACGACGTGCCCGACTTCGAGAAGACCAAGCCGCCGTCGTACGAGCCGCCGGAGGGAGCCGCCGGTGTCGCGGGACTGGCCGGCAACGATCCGTTCATCATGCAGGGCGACGGGAAGGGTGCGCTCTTCGTGCCTCGCGGGCTCATCGACGGCCCGATGCCGACCCACTACGAGCCCGTCGAGTCGCCGTTCCGGAACGCCTTGTACGCCCAGCAGGCCAACCCGACGAGCAAGGAGTACGTGCGCGCCGACAACCCCTCGAACCCCTCACCGGGGCAGGGAGACACCGGGGTCTACCCGTACGTGTTCACCACCAGCCGGCTCACCGAGCACCACACCGCCGGAGGCATGAGCCGCTTCGTCGCGCGGCTGGCCGAGCTGCAGCCCGAGATGTTCATCGAAGTCTCTCCCGAGCTCGCCGACGAGCGTGGCCTCGAACCGGGCGGATGGGCCACGATCATCACCTCCCGCTCGGCGATCGAGGCACGCGTGCTGGTCACCGACCGGCTCACGCCCTTGAAGGTGGAGGGCAGGACGGTGCACCAGGTGTGGCTGCCGTACCACTGGGGCGAGGGTGGGCTGGTCACCGGCGACTCCGCCAACGACCTGATCGGGATCTCGCTCGACCCGAACGTCCTGATTCAGGAGTCCAAGGTGGGTACCTGTGACGTACGCCCAGGTCGCCGGCCGACGGGACCTGCCCTGCGGCGCCTGGTCATGGAGTACCAGGCCGACGCCGGGCTCACCAACGGCCACGCGGTCGAGGACACCAAGGAAGGCCAGTGATGACGAGCCTGTTCCGGGAGAACGACCTGTGGGGGCCGCTCGACCCCTCCGAGGAGGCCGGGTACGGCGAGGAGCGCCCGAAGCGCAAGGGGTTCTTCACCGACACCAGCATCTGCATCGGCTGCAAGGCGTGCGAGGTCGCCTGCAAGGAGTGGAACGACGTCCCCGCCGACCACTTCGACATGCTCGGCTCCTCGTACGACAACAGCCACTCGCTGAACGCCAACCAGTGGCGGCACGTCGCGTTCATCGAGCAGCCCAAACGGCTCGGTGACCAGGAGAGCGGGCTCCGCCAGACGGTCGACATCGGCATGCCGGTGATGGCCCCGTCGGGTCCGCCCGAGACGGAGCCGGCCGACGGCGCGGAGAAGCCCGACTTCCGCTGGCTGATGTCGTCGGACGTCTGCAAGCACTGCACGCACGCCGCGTGCCTGGACGTCTGTCCGACGGGCTCGTTGTTCCGTTCGGAGTTCGGCACGGTGGTCGTGCAGGACGACATCTGCAACGGGTGCGGCTACTGCGTGCCCGCCTGCCCGTACGGCGTCATCGAGCGCCGGAAGGGGCCGGAGGGTGCGAAGAACGTCGGCATCGCCCAGAAGTGCACGCTGTGCTACGACCGGCTCGAGGCCGGACAGACACCGGCGTGCGCACAGGCGTGCCCGACGCAGTCCATCCAGTTCGGTGACGTGGAGGAGCTGCGGGACCGTGCGAACGCGCGGGTCGCCCAGATGCACGACGCGGGGATCATGGATGCCCGCCTCTACGGCAACGACCCGGACGACGGGATCGGCGGTGCGGGAGCGTTCTTCCTCCTCCTCGACGAGCCGGAGGTCTACGGACTTCCGCCCGACCCGGTGGTGACGACGCGGGACCTCCCGCACATGTTCCGCCGAGCCTCGGCAGCGGCCGCCGTCATGCTCGCGGGCGCCGCGGTGTCGTTCCTCGGGAGGCGGCGATGACTCCCCAGCACCGCGCGACCGACTGGGCACCCGACAACGCCGTGTCCCGCGACGGTCCGGAGGGTGTCGCCTCCCAGACCGGTGCGCTCGTCGGGTCCGCCGGCGGTCGGCGACGCAAGGGACGACGCCGCAAGGGTGGCGCCGAGCAGAGCATGGTGCCCGAGGCCGAGTTCACGTCCTACTACGGTCGGCCGATCGTCAAGCCGTCGCCGTGGGAGGCCGACATCCCGGCGTACCTGTTCGCCGGCGGGCTCGCCGCCGGATCCTCCCTGATCGCCGCGGGAGCCGACGTGACGGGCCGGCCGGTCCTGAGGCGCACCGGCAGACTGGCGGCGCTGGGCGCCCTGAGCTTCTCGATGGCGGCGCTCGTGCACGATCTCGGCAAGCCGTCACGGTTCACGAACATGCTGCGGACCGCCAAGCCGACCTCGCCGATGTCGGTGGGGACCTGGATCCTCTCCACGTACGGTCCGTTCGCCGGTCTGGCGGCCGCAGCGGAGGTGACGAGTCTCCTCCCGGAGCAGGTGAGGAGCCGGGGACCGCTTCGGCTCGTCGGTCTGCTCGGGCGTCCCGCGGGACTGATGGCGGCGGTGTGTGCGCCCCCGGTCGCCGCGTACACCGCGGTCCTGCTCTCCGACACCGCGACGCCGTCGTGGCACAGCGCGTACAAGGAGCTGCCGTTCGTCTTCGTCGGCTCGGCGAGCGCCGCAGCGGCCGGCGTCGGGATGATCACCGCCCCGACCCACGAGACCGGTCCGGTGCGTCGCATGGCGGCTGCCGGCGCCCTTCTCGAGCTCGCCATGGAGCAGCGGATGGAGCGCTCGATGGGCGTGACCGCCGAGCCCCTGCACCACGGCAAGGCGGGGCGTCTGATGCGGGCTGCGAAGGTTCTCACCGCTGCGGGGGCCGCAGGCACGCTCGTCGCGGGTCGCAGCAGAGCACTCGCCGCGGCGTCGGGTGCCGCGCTGGTGCTCGGGTCGGCCTGCACACGTTTCGGGGTGTTCGAGGCCGGGCAGGAGTCCGCGAAGGACCCCAAGTACACCGTCGTCCCGCAGCGCGAGCGCCTCGAGCGCGAAGGGCCTGTGCGCTACCAGCCGTGAACGAGCAGGAGGGTCTCGATGTCTGATCCGGTCAGCGACTCGACTGATCGCCGTGCCACCTCGTCCGAAGGTGCCGGCGGTGCTCCGATCAACCGGTGGGTGCTGGTGGGCGGCGGCCTGCTCCTCCAGTTCTCCATCGGCGCCGTCTACGCGTGGTCGGTGTTCGCGAAGGCCTACCAGGACGCAGAGCCCTGGCAGCTCACGAAGGTGCAGGCATCGCTCCCGTTCACCGTGACGATCGCGATGATCTTCATCGGCAGCTACACGGGCGGTCGAGTCCAGGACAAGCGCGGCCCTCGCGTCGTGGCGCTGGCCGGCGGCGTCATCTATGCGGTCGGGATCGTCATCGCGTCGTTCACGCGGGGCTCGGAGGATCTGTGGCTCCTGGTGCTCGGGTACGGCGTCATCAGCGGCTTCGGCCTCGGCGTCGCCTACATCGTCCCGATCGCCATGCTGCAGAAGTGGTTCCCGGACAAGAAGGGTCTGATCACCGGTCTGGCGGTCGGCGGCTTCGGCTTCGGCGCTGTGCTGACCTCACCGGTCGCCCGCTGGCTGATCGGCCAGGACGAGGCGCAGCCGTCGAAGGCCTTCCTGTGGCTCGGCCTGGCGTACCTGGTGATGTCGCTGGCGGGCGCCTCGGTGTTCCGCAACCCCCCGGCCGGGTACGTCGTGCCCGGGTACGAGGCGGCCACCGCCGGACCAACCGGACGTACGGCCAAGGAGTACACGGAGAAGGAGGCGCTGAGGACGCCGCAGTGGTACCTCCTCACCGCGATCCTCACCCTGAACGTCACTGCCGGCATCGCCCTCATCTCGCAGGCGGCCGGCAGCGCGGAGGGGATCGCCGGCTACAGCTCGGCGGGCGCCGCGACCGTGGTCGGCGTGCTGGCGATCTTCAACGGTGGCGGCCGGATCGTGTGGGCGGCCGCCTCGGACTACATCGGCCGGATGCCGGCCTTCGCGGCGATGCTCGCCTTGCAGGGGGTGTGTCTTGTCATCCTCCCGCACGCCGGGAACGCCGCCCTCTGGTTCGTCCTCGCCGCGATCGTGTACCTCTGCTACGGCGGTGGGTTCGGCACCATGCCGGCGACCGCCGGCGACTACTTCGGCGTCAAGTACGCCGGCGCCATCTACGGGTTGATGCTCATCGGCTGGAGCATCGGCGGCGTCATCGGTCCGCTCGTGATCTCGGCGCTGCTCGGTGACACCGGTGAGCCGAACTACACGCTCGGCTACACCACGATCGGCATCATCGCGCTGGTCGCCGTGGTCCTCACCTTCATCACGCGCGTGCCGGGCGACCGGAAGAGGGCCGTCACGTCCGAGCAGTGACCGCTGCCTCGCCAGCGGGTGTCGACGCCACCTGGCTCCCTTCGACGTGGAGAGGGGGAAGCCGCCGGTCGAGCCACCGCGGCAGCCACCAGGCGCGCTCGCCCAGGAGGCGCATCGCCGCAGGCACGGCCAGGCACCGGATGACCAGAGCGTCGAGCAGCACGGCGACCGCCATGGCGAAGCCCATCTGCTGCAGCATCCGGTCGGGTGACAGGACGAACGAGCCGAACACGACGACCATGATCGCGGCGGCAGCGGTGATGACGCCGCCGGTGTGGGCGAGGCCCTCGCGGACCGCCAGGCCCGCGTCCCCGGTACGCAGCCACTCCTCGCGCATCCGGGAGAGCAGGAAGACCTCGTAGTCCATGGACAGTCCGAACACGATCGCGAAGACGAAGACGGGCAGGAACGCCTCGATCGGCCCGGCCTGCGCCCAGAGGCGGCCGTCCTGGAAGACCAGCGTCATCGCGCCGAGCGCTGCGCCGATGGACAGCACGTTGAGCAACGCTGCCTTGACGGCGATGGCGACCGATCGGAAGACCCACATCAGGAGCAGACTGGACAGTCCCACGACACACACGACGAACACCGGGAACCGCTCGGCCATGGTGTCGGAGAAGTCGACGTACGCCGCGGTGGTGCCACCCACGAGGTGCGGCTCGCCGAGGTCGTCGCGCAGGGAGGTCACCAGGTCCGCGGTCGCCTCGTCCTGAGGGCCGGTCGTCGGTTCAGCCCTGATGAGGTACAGGCCGTCAGCGACCGAGACCGGGGGACCGAGCCGATCACCGACGATCTGAGGGTGGGCGGCCAGCTGGTCGTACGCCGACCGCGCCTGGGCCTCGGTCCCCTCGGTGACGACGACCAGCGGGCCGTTCGCGCCGGGTCCGAACGTGTCGCTGACCAGGTCGTACGCTGCTCTGGTCGTGGTGGACTCGTCGTCGGTGCCGGCGTCGCTGAAGCCGAGCGTCATGCTCAGAGCCGGGATCGCCAGCGCGCCGAGGGCGACGACCGAGACGACCAACGCGGGCCAGGGGGCCCGTTGCACCCACCGAGCCCACTGGCGCCACGCCGCGCCCGTGCTCCGGCCGCCCTTCATGGCGTGCCTCCGGACCCGCTTCTCGATCCGCCTGCCGAAGAGGCTGAGCAGGGCCGGGAGGAGGGTGAGGGACGCGATCATCGTGACGAGCACGGTGACCGCGACGGCGGTGACGGCGCCTTCGTACGCGTCGACCCCGAGGGTGAACAGCGCGCCGAGCGCGAGAATCACGCTGGCGCCCGCGAACAGCACGGCGCGGCCGGCGGTGTCGAGCGCGGCCCGGACCGCCCCCTCGCGGTCCTTCCCGGAGAGCAGCTCGGTGCGGTACCGGCTGAAGACCAGCAGGGAGTAGTCAATCCCCACGCCCAGGCCGACCAGTGCCAGCATCGCGGGGGTGTAGCTCGGGATGGTCAGCACGTGCGACAAGAGGACGGTCAGCCCGAACGTCGACCCGACCGCCAGCACGGCGGTGATCAGCGGCAGGCTCGCCGCGAGGAACGACCCGAACATCAGGACCAGGATCACCACCGCCGCGAGCAGCCCGACCGCCTCCGCGGTCGAGCCCTCGCCGCCCTCGGCCTGCCGGATACCCGGGCCGGCGAGCTCGACCTGCAGCGCACCCGAGGCGTGGGAGCCGGCGACGTCGATGAGCTCTTCGTAGGTCTCCCGAGGCGCATCTCCGGTTCTGCCCTCGAGGCCGACCTCGAGCAGAGCCGCGGTGCCGTCTGTCGACACCGTGCCCCGGTCGGCGTTCGGGGCTGTGATCGTCTCGACACGGTCCACGGCAGCCAGGTCGCTGGTCAGGGCGTCGAGGTCGACGTCGGTGGCCCATCCGCGGTCGTCGTGCAGCACGACGACGACGCTGTCGCCGGACCGGGACGGCGCCTGCGCCTCGAGCAGGTCGGCCAGCTCCTGCGACTGCGTGTCGGGCAGCGCGAAGTCGTCGTCGTACGCGTCACCGGCCGCCTGGCCGGCGACCGTCGCCCCGACGAGCAGGACCAGCCAGCAGGCGAGGGCGGTCCAACGATGGCCCTGGGCGAAGCCGGCCACCCGCTCCATCGCGGAACGGCGGGCCGGTGACGCGTGGGTGGTCGGGTCGGTCTGGATCGGTGTCGTCATGGCAACGATGCTCGCGGGCCGACCGGCGGTGCCGCGTCCACGTGAGGGAGTGTTTCGGTCGGCCCTCCGGCGTACCCGTGCGGTGGTCACGTACGCCCCTCGACGTACGTGACGTCGCTTTTCGTCGGAGCCGCGGGACCACCGAAGGACCGTAGGATCGGCCTCATGCTCAGGTTCGAGCGTCTCGACCGCTTCCGTGTGCCCGCCTGGGCGCAGGACTCGGCGCTCGCGCTCGTGGTCACGGTCCTGCAGGTCCAGGGCACCGTGGCCAAGGTCGACGTCGAGCCTGCGACGGTGATCCGCCCGCTCTCCGATCTCGGAGGGCTGGGCATCGCGCTGCTCGCGGTGAGCGGGCTCGTCCTGGTCGTACGGCGCCGGTGGCCCGTGGCGGTGTTCCTGGCGACCGCGGCCGCCAGCGTGGCGTACTACTCGCTCGACTTCCCCGACGGTCCGGGGTGGATCGCGCTCTTCGTGGCGACCTACACGGTGACCGCGCTCGGGGACGGCCGCCGCTTCCTCGCCCTGGTCGCGGCCGTGACTGCCGTGATGAGCGTCGTGTGGCTCGTGGCCAGCGCCGACGTCGAGCCGCGGGCCGCCATCGGCTGGGTGTTCTTCCGGATCGGCGCGACCGTGATGAGCGCCGCTCTCGGCGAGAGCGTCCGGTCGCGGCGGGTCATCGCGGCCGAAGCCCTCGAGCGCGCCGAGCTGGCGGAACGGACACGTGAGGAGGAGGCACGCGCGAGGGTCGACGAAGAGCGCCTGCGGATCGCCCGAGAGGTGCACGACACGGTCGCCCACGCCATCGCTGTCATCAACGTCCAGGCCGGGGTCACCGCACACGTGCTCGATCGGCGGCCCGACCAGGCCCGGACGACGCTCGAGGCCATCGAGCGCACCAGCGCGCGGGCGCTCGACGAGATGCGCACGATTCTCGGGGTCTTGCGCGACGACCGGGACGACCGCGCGCCGCAGCCCGGCATGGCCGACCTCGACGAGCTGGCCGACACCGCGCGGGAGGCAGGTCTGGACCTGACGTTCGAGCGCACCGGGGCGGACGTCGCCGTGTCGAGCGCGGTGGGAGGGGCGGTCTACCGGATCCTGCAGGAGTCCGTCACGAACGTCATCCGTCACGCCGGTCCCACGAAGGTCGCGGTGGCGCTGCGGGTGGACGACCGCATCGTCGAGCTGAGGGTCGCCGACGACGGCCGCGGCGTCGGCGTCGGCGCGGCGGTATCGCCGGAGGAGCCCGGCAGAGGTCTTCGCGGGATGCGCGAGCGTTGCCAGCTCCTCGGCGGTGACCTGGAGGCTCAGCCGACGCCTGCCGGTGGGTTCCAGGTGGTCGCGAGGCTCCCGCTGGCTCCGGGAGCGGTCGTCCCGTGAACGAGGGCGGCCGCGCGACCGAGGGTGCGCTGGAGGAGGCCGGCACGGCGGGATCCGCCGCCGGACGGCCGATCCGTGTGCTCGTGGTCGACGACGAAGGGCTGGTCCGCTCGGGGCTCCGGCTGCTGCTCGAGGTCGAGGACGACATCACGGTGGTCGGTGAGGCGGCGGACGGGGCCGAGGCCGTACGGCTCGCGCTGGCGCACCACCCGGACGTCGTCCTCATGGACATCCGGATGCCCCGCGTCGACGGGATCGACGCCACGCGGGAGATCGTCGCGCGTGACGGTCTCCGTGACGTCCGGGTCCTCATCCTCACCACGTACGACACCGACGCGTACGTGTTCGAGGGTCTCGAGGCCGGCGCCAGCGGATTCCTCCTCAAGGACGCCGGTGCCGCGGAGCTGCTGCACGGGGTCCGTGTCGTCGCCGCCGGTGAAGCGCTGCTCGCGCCGCGGATCACCCGTCGGCTCATCGGCGAGCTCACCGTACGACGGCACGCCGCCCGGGCCGCTGACGACCGGCTCGCCGTGCTCACCGAGCGCGAGCGTGAGGTCCTTGCGCTGGTCGGCAAGGGGATGAGCAACGGCGAGATCGGCGCCGCTCTCTTCCTCAGCCCTGCCACCGCGCGCACGCACGTCAGCCGCGCGATGACGAAGCTGCGGGCTCGCGACCGTGCGCAGCTGGTCGTGATCGCCTACCAGACGGGTCTCGTCGAACCGGACTGACGGACGCGTCAGTCGCCGGCGTCGCCCGAGACCGGCGGGGCGGCGCGCATCTTGGCGAGCCGGGCCCGCAGCAGAGGGGCCCGGTGCGCGTTCGAGTGCAGGGAGACGTAGTCGTCGCCGCGGACCCACAGCAGTGCGTCGTCGAGCCTGCGCACCGCTCCGGGCGGGTAGCGGTAGGCCATCCGTTCGGTCAGAGCGTCGGCGTCAGCGTCGCGCAGGACGTCACCGAGCTCGGTGAGGGACGTGATCCCGAGCTCGAGCACCAGTCCGGCCATCCAGTCGTAGTGGTCGGTCCGCGACCACCCGGCGTCGGGGTACTGGCCGGCGAGGAACGCGGCGAGCTCACGCGGGGCGATGCGTGGGTCCTCGCGGCTCCCCTCGGGCCCGGGTTCGGTGACGGACCCGTGGAGACGTTCGCGGATCGTGGAGAACTCACGGTCTGCGAGCTCGAGCAGTCCGGCGGCGAGCGTGAACCTCCGGTCGAGGTCGGGGACGTGCTCGTCGGGGACGGTCCCCTTGTAACGGATGTCGTGCTCGAACTCCGCCCACGCGTGCTGCAGCACCGTACGCACCTGCACCTGGGCCCGCAGCCCGGCCAGGGTCGGATGCAGTGCCTGCCCCTCCTCGTCGAGGCCGATCAGCAGGTGCCGGCTCGCGTACCCGAAACGGCCCTCGCTCGCCGTCTCCCGGCCCATGTCCCGGTCGTCGTGGACGATGACCTGGTCGTCCAGCAGGTCGACGACGGCCTGCACATCGCTCTGGACGTACGTGATGACCCGCAGCCCGATCTGGTCGGTGATCTCGCGCAGCGGATCGGCGAAGACGGGCGCTCCATCGGCCATCCGTGCCGCCTTGTCGGCGAACGACGCGACCGACTTCGCCCGCCCGGTCACCGTGAGGTAGTTGATGCCGGCGTCGTCGAGGATCGACGTCACCAGACGCACGTACTCGGCCGCGCTGTCCTGGAGCCTCGGCTGCCGCTCGGCGTACTCGCGGACCGCGGTCCGCGGGTCGTGCGCCGGCACGACCGCGCGCCTGGTCCGCGGCGCCGGGGTCAGTCCCGCCGGGAGGGTGGGGGTGACGATGTATCCGGTCTCGAAGTCGCCGTACGTCGTGGTCTCGTCCGGATGACGGTCCGCGAACAGACCGATGTACGCACAGAGCACCGCGTCGACCTGGTCCTCGACGACCCTGAGCTCGCTCTTCCGCGTGGCCGACTCGGCAGCGGCACGCAGCGCACGCCACGCGTCCCCTGCCTCGGGGGTGTCGACCACGAGCCGCGGGTCGCCGGCGCTGAGGCCCTCGATGAGCCCGAGCAGGGCGACCAGCTCCCCGCGGAGCTGCTCGACGTCGCGGCCCGACTTGTTCTTGTACTTCAACGTCCGACCCAGCCGGAACAGGGCGACGGTCGCCGGATGCGGGTAGACCTCGATCGCGCGCCGGGAGCGACCCGACCGCGGATTCATGTCCAGCCCGAGCCGAGCCGCGAGCCGGGCACCACGAGGCTTGTCGGCGAACTCGGGCTTGCCGGTGTTCGACGGGTGTGCGCCTGCGTCGAACCCGGCGAAGTCCCGGTTGAGCGCGGCCTCCGCCGGACGGTTGCCGGTGGGGTTGTTGACGATGAGCGGTGCATCGATCGCCACCATGCAGTCGCCGTCGGTGAACGGCTCCAGCGCCGCGACGATCTCGTCGTCCGTGCGCACGGCGGACACGTGCACCAGGTGGCCCGCCGGGTCCAGGACCGCGAGGCCCGTGGGCCTGCGTTCGCCCCACGCGAGGTCGACTCCGACGAAGTACATAGGCAAAGCCTGCCGCATCACACCTGTCGTGCCTCGACCGGTCGATCGCTCAGGTGTCGCGCCGGTGGGTCCGAGGTCGATCTCACGTCGGTGTGCCGAGCGCTGCCATCCTCGAGGCGAGGTGGTCGCGCTCGGGCTGGTTGCGGGCGAGCGCGTGTGCCTCCTCGTACGCCGTGCGAGCCTCGTCGGCGTGTCCGAGCCGGCGCAGCAGGTCGGCCTTGACGGCCGGCAGGAGGTGGTTGCCGACGAGAGCGCCGCTCGCCTCCAGGTCCGAGACCAGGGTCAGCCCCGCCTCCGGTCCCTCCGCCATGCCGACCGCCACGGCGCGGTTGAGAGCGACGACGGGGGATGGGGTCAGTGCAGCGAGCTGCCCATAGAGGCTGGCGATGCGTGGCCAGTCGGTGCTCGCGGCCGTCGGTGCCGCCGCGTGGCACGCCGCGATCCGCGCCTGCAGCACGTACGGGCCGCCGGTCGGCGTCCGGGCCAGGAGCGCGAGGCCCTCCTCGATCTCGCCGGAGTCCCAGCGGGCGCGGTCCTGCTCCTCGAGCGTGACGATCCGCCCGTCGCCGTCCACGCGCGTGTCGCGGCGGGAGTCCTGGAGCAGGAGGAGCGCGAGCAGTCCGCGCGCCTCCGGCTCGTCCGGCGCCAGGGTGGTCAGCAGGCGGCTGAGTCGGATCGCCTCGTCGGTGAGCCCCCGGCGGACGAGCCGGTCGCCGCTGGTGGCGGCGTAGCCCTCGGTGAAGAGGAGGTAGATCACGGCGAGCACCCCGGATAGCCGCTCCGGACGAAGGTGAGCAGGTGGTACGCGAAACGGGATCCCGGCCGCGCGGATCTTGTGCTTGGCGCGTACGAGCCGTTTCGCCATCGTCGGCTCCGGGACCAGGAACATGCGCGCGATCTCGGCAGTGGTGAGGCCGGCGACGGTGCGCAGCGTGAGCGCGACGCGGCCTTCTGTCGGTAGCGCAGGATGGCAGCAGGTGAACATCAGGCGCAGCCGGTCGTCGGGCAGGTCGTCGTCGACGGCGACCTCCTCGGGTGCCGGTACGGACGCGACCTCCTTCAGCTTCGTGGCCTCGGTCTTCGCCCGGCGCAGGCGGTCGAGCGCGCGGTTCCGGGCGACCGTGGTCAACCAGGCGACCGGACTGTCCGGGACCCCGTCGCGTGCCCAGACCTCCAGGGCGCGCGCGAAGGCGTCCTGCGCGCACTCCTCGGCCAGGTCCCAGTCGCCGGTCGTCCGGATGAGCGTCGCGACGATCCGCCCCCACCCGGAGCGGAACGCCTGAGTGAGGGCTGCGTCGACGGTCACTGGTCCCAGAACGGCCGGACCTCGATCGTGCCGATCCTCGCGACCGGGTGCGAGGAGGCGACCTCGAGCGCCTCGTCGAGATCGGCGCACTCCAGCACGTCGTACCCGCCGACCTGCTCTCTCGTCTCGGCGAACGGTCCGTCTGTCACGAGCAGCTCACCGTCGCGGGAGCGGATGCTGGTGGCAGTCTCCGTACGGGCCAGGCGGTTGCCGTCGAGGCGTACACCGCGCTCGGTTGCTTCTCGGACCCAGGCGTCGGTCGCGGTGCCGATCGCTGCGGTCTCCTCCGGTGAGAGGTCGAGGTTCTCGTCGCCGCAGATGAGCATGAGGTATTTCATCGGTCCTCCTGCGGCGGAGCGTAGTCCGCGCGCCGCCGCCGCCGCAACGACAGGATCCCGCGGCGCCGGGCACGCCGCTCGGCGCGCCGGACCCGGTCGCGCTCGAGCTGGGTGATCCGGCGGTGCGCGTCCGCCATGACCAGCTCCGGGTAGGTGTCGGGCATCGTCGGGAAATAGAGGTACATCGTGATCTCCTTCTCGTCTTTGTCCCCTTGACGATCGGGGAACGCCGACATGGACATCGCCGCGCCCGAAGTGCTGCTCCGACCCCTGTACGAGGTGCTCGGCCGTTCACCGGCTGTGAGACTGGCCCGGTGAGCGACCCGGATGACCCTGCGATCGACCGGCTGCTGGCGGAGTGCCGCCGCTGCATCGACCGCGTCGAGCCGGCGGACCTCGCGAGAGAGATGGCCGCCGGCGCTCTGGTCGTCGACCTGCGGCCGAGCGAGCAGCGGAGCGCGGACGGACCACTGCCGGGAGCCGTGGTGGTCGACCGCAACGTCCTCGAGTGGCGACTCGATCCGACCAGCCCTCATCGGCTGCCGGGACACGACGACCCTGACCGTCGCGTCGTGCTCGTGTGCAACGAGGGCTACGGCTCCACTCTCGCGGCGTACACCCTCGGGCAGCTCGGCCTCCGTGACGTCGCGGACCTCATGGGAGGCTTCCAGGCGTGGTCCGCGCTCGGCGGTCGAAGGGGAGGCGCCCAGATCACCCCATGACCGGTCGGCGCAGCATCCGTCGTGTCGCGCCGCGCATCGAGCCCGCCGCGATGAGGGCCACCACGGCGCTCATCGCCGGTATCACCCACAGCGGGCCCTGCGGCCACGGTCGGCCGACCACGCCGAGCGCGAGCACGGACATCGGCAGGACCGAGAGCATCAGGCCCGCGGCGATCGCCAGCGCCGAGATCAGTGCTGCCTCACGGGTCACCATGGCCCTGATCTGCCGAGGCGTGGCGCCGAGCATCCGGAGCATCGCCAGCTCCTCACGGCGTCGTCCGGTAGCGGTGCGCAGGCTGTTGGCCACAGCGACCAGCACGTACCCGAGCATCGGCATCAGGACGATGAGGCTGATCCAGCTCTCCATGTTCGTACCGCCGTCCTCGGTCAGTGACCGACCGGAGACGACCGTGTGGTGGGGGCGGCCTTCTGCCCATGCGCGGGCCGCAGCGCTGTCGCCCTCGACGAGCACGGTGTCGATTGACCGGGCGAGACCATGGGCGGTCAGCAGGTCGGTCGAGACGATGAGGCCGCCGAACCCGAAGGCACGCCGGTAGGTGGCGACGACGACAGGACGTACGGTGACGCCGTTTCCGAGCCGCAGGGCGGTCCGGTCGCCCACACGGAGGCCCCATCGTCGTGCGGCACCGGCATCCAGGGCGACGCTCTCGCCGCGCAGAGCGGCCAGGTCGCCGTCCGCGACGTCGAGGTCGAGCACCTGGTCCGCTCCAGGGCCGACGCCGAGCGCGGGGAACCGCTCTGTCGTCGCATCGCCGAGCGACGTGCTCGTACGGACGAAGGTGGTCGAGACCATGGGCACCGCGGCGTCGATCCCCGGCGTTGCGGAGAGAGCGGCGACGTCACCCGCCGTCAGCGGACCGGTGACCCGCGCATCGGCCCTCATCCCCGCCGACTGCTCCTCGCGGGTCACGGTGTCGAGGGTGGACTGGGCGTACACCTGCGTGAGGGTGAGACCGATCGCGAGAGCCAGCACGCTCACCGATCCGGCGGTCCGCAGTGCGTAGGCGTGGGTGTTGTTGAGCGCCAGCCATCGGGTGGCACTGGTCCGGTCGTCGGTGCGCCGGACGAGCCGGCCGGTGAGGGCGCGGGCCAGCGCCGGCCCTGCCAGGGCGAGGCCGACGACGCCGACCAGAGTGCTGCTCGCCGCGGAGAGGAACGCGGCATCACCAGGCATCACCAGCGGCAGGAAGGCCGGGGCCAAGGACAGGACGATCAGGCTCAGGCCGGTCCCCGTACGGATCCGCGACGGATGGCGCGGCTCGACCTGGGCGTCGCCCATCGCCTCCTTGGCTGGACGTCGTGACGCGCGCAGGACGGCGCCTCGGGCGGCGAGCTGGACGACCAGCAACGTCAGTGCGACCACGGTCATGCCGGCGATCGGCGTGTAGGCGACCGAAAGTTCCGTTGAGACGGCGCCGGCGTCGGCCAGCTCACCGGAGAACCACCCGGCGAGCGGGTAGCCGAGGGCCACGCCGGGGATCAGCCCGATGGCCGCTGCCACGGTCGCCTGCCTGGCGACCAGGCTTCTGATCTGGCGAGGGGTCGCTCCCACCGCCCGGAGCAGCGCGAGCTCGCGGCGCTGGTGGGCCACGGAGATCGCCAACGCACCCGCAGCGATGAAGCCGACCAGGAGCAGGAGGACTCCGGCCAGGGAGGCGGCCAGCTCGAGCAGCTCGCCACGGGCATTGCCGATCGCGAGCGACTCCACAGCGCCTCGCGCGTCGCCCGTCGTCACCCTGTAGTCGGGGCCGACGGCGTCCTCGATCGCGGCAGCCACCTGGGCGGTGTCGGCGTCGTCGCTCGCTCGGACCGCGATCAGGTCGGCGACACCGTCGGGCAGCGGAGCGACGACCGCCGCGTCCTGCTGTGCCAGGTGGACGGCGCCGGGGGAGTCGACGATGCCGCTGACCCGTACGGTCCGGGCGGTGTCGCCGGCCGTCAGCTCGAGGCGGTCACCGATGGCGAGACCGGTAGCCTCGGCCGTCTCGTCGTTGAGCACCACCTCTCCTTTCTTCGGAGCGGTGCCCCGAAGTCCTGGGTCGCTCAGCGCGGCGACTGCCCAGCTGTGGGCATCGTGGGTGACCGTGCGTCCGCTGCCACGAGCGGTGAGCGAGACGGGAATCGTCACGTCCGTGGCGACGGCTGCCACCCCGGGGACGTCGGCGACCCGGTCGGCGAGCTCGGTGGGAACAGGGGCGCGTTCTGTCAGCCGTACGTCGAAGTCCTCGACGACCGCGACGTGCTGGGGTGCCGAGACCAGCACCGTCGCCCCTGCCAGACGGTCGGGCGGAGCCTGTGCGCTCAGGCTCGTCTCGGTGAGCACGGCGCCGGCGGTGATGAGCGCCGTGCCCCCGAAGATCGCGAACGCGAGGGCGAGCAGGGCGCCGAGGTGTCCCCGTGCGAGCGCGCGGGCGGGGAGCTGTGGCGAGGAGGCCGACATCATCGGGCTCCGAGCAGGGTTCCGGCGAGCGCCTCGGCTGTGGGGTCAACCAGGTAGTCCTGGATACGTCCCTCGTCCATCACCACCGTGGCATGGGCACGGTGCGCCGCACGGGGATCGTGGGTGACCATCACCACCGTCTGGCCGAAGTCGTCGACGAGGTCGCGCAGCAGACCCAGCACCTCGCTCGCCGTGCGGGCGTCCAGGGCGCCGGTCGGCTCGTCGGCGAAGACCACCTCCGGCCGGGCCGCCAACGAACGGGCGATCGCCACGCGCTGCTGCTGGCCGCCCGACAGCTCGTCCGGGCGGCGCCGCAGGAACGGACGCATGCCGATGCGATCGATCACCTGGGCCAGCCAGGTCTCATCACCGCGAGCTCCGGCGACCCGAAGCGGAAGGCGGATGTTCTCCTCCACGCTGAGTGAGGGCAGGAGGTTGTAGGACTGGAAGACGAACCCCACCGTGTCGCGGCGGAGGAGCGTGCGTCGCGTCTCGTTCAGGTGGGAGATCTCTCGACCACCGATGAGGACCTCGCCCGAGGTCGGGGTGTCCAGACCGGCCGCGCACTGCAGCAACGTCGACTTGCCTGAGCCGGACGGGCCCATGACGGCGAGGAAGGTGCCCCGCGGGACGTGCAGGCTGACCCGGTCGAGCGCGTGGACGGGACCGTACGTCTTGGTGACGCCGCGCAGCTCGAGCGCGGAGGGCGAGGGGGTCTGAAGGCTCATGTCTCGACGTTAGGAAGAGCGGGCCACCGAACCCATCCAGCCACCTGGTCAAGGATCGGTACAGCGGGCTGTACCGACACCTGGCATGCCGAGAGGTAGCGTGACGGCCGATGGACATCGAGCAGCCGACGGAACCCGCCCGCGGCCTCCGCAGCCGGCTGCGGGAAGCGGTGCGCAGCACCGGGTACGCCGCCTACGGCGGGGGCACCGGCCTGCTCGCCCTGGCGACGCTGCCGGTCGGGATCGTGGTCGCCGTCCTCTGGTTCCTGCGCGTGGGGCGCCGGCTGGTCCTGCCGTTCCTCGGCTGGCTGCGCTGGCTGACCGACGCCGAACGTATGCGGCTACGACGTCTCGGCCACCGCATCGACGATCCGGTCCGCGCGGGTGAAGGCCCCGAGGAGCAGGCGCTCGACCCGACTACGAGACGGGAGCTCGCGTGGGTGCTGATCCATGGCATCTTCGGCGTCTTCTGCGCCGCGGTCGTGCTGCAGCTTCTCCTCATCACCGCGAACGACCTCACGTATCCGCTCTGGTGGCAGTACGTGGGGCCGGCCGACCAGCTGCTGCTGAACGGCCTGCTGCCGGCGCGCACCGACAGCCGCGCGCTGCTCGGCCCCGTGATCGCCGCAATCGCTTTCGTGCTCTGGTTCTTCGGCTCGCCTCGTCTCGTCGCATGGCAGGCACAGCCAGGGCTGCGCCTGCTCGGTCCGCCGCCCGGCACCGATCTGTCGGCGAGGGTCACCCAGCTGACCGCGACGCGGGCGGCCGCCCTCGACGCCCACACGGTCGAGCTGCGCCGTATCGAGCGCGCTCTGCACGACGGCGCGCAGAACCGCGTGGTCGGCGTGGCAGTGCTGATCGGCGCCGCCCGCCGGGAGCTTCAGCGCGATCCGGTCCGGGCCGAGGAGATCCTGGCGCAGGCCCAGGACACCACGGAGCAGGCGCTGGCCGAGTTGCGTGCCGTCGTCCGCTCCATCCTGCCGCCTGTCCTGGAGAACCGAGGTCTCGCAGGGGCGGTCAACGCGCTTGCCGCCGACTGCGCCGTGCCGTGCACCGTGACGATCGACGTCCCGGTCCGCTGCCCGGCCAGCGTCGAGGCGACCGCCTACTTCGTGGTGGCCGAAGCGTTGACCAACGTCTCGAAGCACAGCCGTGCAGACACTGCGGAGGTCACGGTCCGCCTGGACGCCGGTCGGCTCCAGGTGCGGGTGCGCGACGACGGACATGGGGGCGCGGATCCCGCGGCCGGCACGGGGCTGGCCGGCATCATCCGGCGGGTGGAGGCGCTTGACGGACACGCCGTCGTGAGCAGTCCTCTCGGAGGACCGACCGAGCTGAGAGTGGAGCTGCCGTGCGGGTCGTGATCGCCGAGGACGACACCCTGCTGCGCGAAGGGCTGAGCCTGGTGCTGCGCGGTGAGGGCTTCGACGTCGTTGCCGCGACCGCCGACCCCGAGACGTTCCTCGTGGCCATCGCCGAGCACCGCCCGGACCTCGCGGTCGTCGACGTACGGATGCCGCCGACGCACACCGACGAGGGCATCAAGGCAGCCGTCGCGGCTCGCCGAGCCCATCCCGAGCTCGCGGTCGTGGTCCTCTCCGCGTACGTCGAGCAGAGCTTCGCCACCGATCTCCTCGCCGATGGTGCGGAACGGGTCGGCTACCTGCTCAAGGAGCGGGTGGGTCGCGTCGAGGCCTTCGTCGAGGCGCTGCAGCGGGTGGCCGACGGCGGTACGGCGATCGATCCGGAGGTGATCGCGCAGCTGTTCGCCCAGAAGCGCTCCGGCGATCCCTTGGAGCGACTGACGGTACGCGAGCGGGAGGTGCTCTCGGTGATGGCCGAAGGCCTCGGCAATGCGGCCATCGGACAGCGGCTGCACATCACCGACAACGCGGTGCACAAGCACATCCGCAACATCTTCATGAAGCTGGACCTGGCTCCGGACGACCACACCGACCGGCGCGTAGCCGCCGTCCTGCGCTACCTCGACGGATCCTCGGGGTCACCGCGATAGCAGCGTGTGGTCTGGGCGAGGAAGGCTCAGGGCAGAGGGATCTCCCTGAGCTGCCGGCGCGAGGTGATGTCGAGCTTGCGGAAGATGCTCCGCAGGTGGGCTTCGATCGTGCGATGGCTCAAGAAGAGCTGGGCGGCGACTTCACGGGAGGTCGCCCCGGTAGCCACGAGCCGTGCGACGTGCAGCTCCTGGGCGGTGAGGCAGTCGGTCGGTTGGGTGGTCCGCTTGCGGGGATGCTCGCCGGTGGCACGCAGCTCGCGGGCGGCGCGCTCGGCGAACGCCTCCACGCCCATGCTCAACAACCTCTCGTGCGCGGTGCGGAGCTCGTCGCGAGCGTCTTGACGCCGGCCCTCGCGGCGCAGCCACTCGCCGTAGAGGAGGTGTGCGCGGGCGAGATGGACGGTCATCCGGCAGTCACCGAGCCGTTCGATCGCTTCGCGGTAGTGGTCCTCGGCAGCGGGTCCCGTGCTGACAAGGGCTCGTGAGCAGGCCGCCAGCCCGATCGCCCACGCGGTACCGGTGGCTTCGGCGCGTGAGCCGAGTTGTTCGAGCGCAACGGCAGCGCGGTCCGGGTCACCGGCACGAACGCTGGCCTCGACGAGTTCTGGCAGACCCGCGCTGCTGAGCGACAGCTCCTGGGACTCGCACGCCCGCGCCGCAGCTTCCTGTGCGACCGCGTAGTTGCCCAGCCCGTTGTGCAGCACCGCCGTCGCGTACTGAGCCAGCGTGGCGTCGGCACCCCCGTCGGGGTGTGCGACATCGAGGGCGGTGCTGGCGGTGAGCGCTGTGGTCGCTGTGTGGTCACCGCGCCACGCGCTCAGGATGACGTCAGCGTGACGCAACTGCACGCCTCCGGTGGCTCGGGTGATCGCCGTCGCCTCTGCGGCGAGCTCGCTCGCTCGGGCGAGCTCGCCCGCCAGGACGGACGTGATGGCCAGGAAGCTCAGTGCGGCGGGAAGCGTCGCGAGTGCGCCGGCTTCACGAGCCAGCTGCACGTTGCGGCTGGCCAGGGTGTAGGCCAGCTCGTCGTCGAGGATTCCCACCGCGTTGCGAGCGGCCAGCCACAGCCAGCGCTCGGTCTGGGGGTCGTGCGCGGCGCCTGCACGCGGGCAGTCGCGAAAGGTTTCCAGGGCGCGCCGCAACCCGGGCGCTCCTGCTGCGTATCCCCTCGTCAAGCTCGTCGCGAGGCCGTCGAGGAGCAGGTCCACCGGTCGAGCCGGTACCCCGGACGGAGGCGCGGTGAGAGCCGCCTCGGCCGTGGGTAGCGCGTCGCTCCCGTTGATGACTGCCGCATCGAGCGCATGCAGGTAGGTCTCGCGGGACAGTGCGGCGTCCAGCGGAGCCATCGTCTTGGCCGCGTCCAGCAGCATCCCGGGAGCGTCGCCGCTCCGGGTCAGGTGGAACGCGATCTGAGCGTCCAGCAGTGCGAGTCGAGCGTGCTGCAGGTCGTCCAGCGGCCCGTCCTCCGCGACCTCCAGCAGTTCCAGAGCGGCGTCGGAGGCGCCCGCATCGTGCTTGGCCTGCGCGGCTTCCAGCGCCCGTCTGGCCCGGTGGGCGGGGTCAGGAGACAAGTGGGTCGCCTGCTGGAGGAATGCTGCGGCGGCGGCGAGCCCGCCGCGGCGGCGCGCCCGGCCTGCAGAACGCTCCAGCTCTGCGGCGGCTTGCTCGTCTGTGCCCAGGACCGCCTGAGCCTGGTGCCAGGCGCGCCGGTCGGGGTCGGACAACGGGTCGGTGGCGGCCGCCAACGCTGCGTGGACGCGGCGGTGGTCAGGAGGCGTCGCGGACCGGTAGACCGCTGATCGCACGAGCGGATGGCGGAACCGCACCTGACTGTCGATCTCCAGCAAACCTGCGGTCTCGGCCGGTGCGGCCGCCTCGCGATCGAGCCCGAGCCGCGCCGCGGCGCGCCAGAGGAGCTCGACGTCGCCGGTCGGATCGGCCGATGCCACCAACAGCAACAGCTGCGTGGCGACCGGCAAACCTGCTGAGCGCCGCTGGAAGCTGTCTTCGACACGGCGTGGAACGCCCCGCGCATCGGGCAACGCGAACCCGCCGGCCAGATGCGCGGCGTGGATGCCGCGGGGGAGCTCCAGCAGGGCGAGCGGGTTGCCCCGCGCCTCCGCGAAGATCCGCTCGGACACCGCATCGTCCAGCGGCGCGTGGACCGCGGTGGCCAGCAACGACCGGGCTTCCGTCTCGGACAGCCCTGCCAGGCGCAGCTCGGGCAGCCCGGCGAACCGATGATCGCTGTCCACGTCGGTGTCGCGCACCGCGAAGAGCAGCGCCACCCTCTCAGCGTCGACCCGGCGCGCAGCGAAGGCCAGGACCTGCGCGGACGCCTGGTCGAGCCACTGTGCATCGTCGATCAGGCACAGCAGCGGCGCCTTCTCGGCGGCTTCTGCCAGCAGGTTGAGGACGGCGAGCCCGACCAAGAACAGGTCCGGTGCGGCACCGGCCCGCTGCCCGAACGCCACGCAGAGTGCCGTCTGCTGCGGCTCGGGCAGCGCATCCACGCCCTCCAGCAACGGCCCGCACAGCTGGTGCAGACCAGCGAAGGCGAACTGGGTCTCGGACTCCGCCCCCACACAGCACTCCACGCGGAACCCCAAGGGGAGCGCGCGGTCGCGGGCGTGCTGGACGAGCGCTGTCTTGCCGATGCCTGCTTCGCCACGCAGCACCAGCGCACCGCTGCGACCGGACAAGGCCCGGTCGAGCAGCTGCGTGACCGTTTCGCACTCCTCGCGCCGGCCCAGAAGCGTCGTCAGTGTGCACTCCCAGCGTCGGCACCTCGGTGGAATCTAGGTAATTCTTACCGATGCGAACGGGGCGCACCAGACCGGGTGTTCCTCCGTGGACGGGGAGAGGGCGAGCGGGTCGCCCCGTGCGCGAGGACATCAGGCGCTTTCACCGACGCGAGGCGGTGTCTGCCGGTGCGAATCTGAGGACACCGCCTGACCCGGGCGGGTAACTCGACACGAAAGAACCGCCATGGTCACCAGTCCTGTCATCGAGGTCGACAGTCTGAACGTCTCGTACGGTGAATTCACTGCTGTACGAGACCTCTCGTTCCATGTCGAGCACGGTGAGCTCTACGCCCTCCTCGGCACCAACGGTGCCGGCAAGACGTCCACCCTCGAAGTCATCGAAGGTCACCGCCAGGCCACGGCCGGAGCCGTGCGGATCTTCGGTGAACCCCCCACGAACCGGCGTGCCGTACGGCCCAGGATGGGGATCATGCTGCAGGAGAGCGGGTTCTCCCCGGATCTCACGGCGCGGGAGTCGGTCGGCCTTCTCGGGACGCTGAGCGGGAGGCGCGACGACGTCGATCGCGTCCTCGACATCGCCGGCCTCACCCACAAGGCTGGCACCCAGGTCGCGCAGCTCTCCGGTGGGGAGAAACGTCGCCTGGACTTCGCGACCGCCATGTATGGCGGACCGGGGCTCGTCATCCTCGACGAGCCGACGACGGGTCTGGACATACAGTCCCGCGACGCGCTCTGGGCTGCGGTGGACCGCCTGCGCGAGGAGGGCTCCACGATCGTGCTCACGACCCACTACCTGGAGGAGGCGCAGCAGCGCGCCGACCGCATCGGCGTCATGCACCAGGGGACGTTGCGTCAGGAGGGAACGCTCGTGGAGCTGACCCAGAGTCTCCCGTCGGTCATCAGCTTCACCCTTCCTGCCGGCGCACCCGAGCCGCCGCTCTCCGTCGTGCACGCCGACGGCACCGTGCGCGTCGAGACGTTCGGGCTCCAGGAGGACCTCTACCGGTTGCTGGACTGGGCGCACGCAGCCGGAGTGGAGCTGCGGGAGCTGCAGGCCGGCGCCACCCGACTCGACGACGTCTTCCGTGCCCTCAGCACCGACACCACGACACCGACTCTCGAAAGGCCCCAGCATGTTGGCGATCGCGCGTAGTGAGCTCATCCAGATCTTCCGGAACCGGCTGGTTCTGGTTACCGGTCTTGTCATCCCGTTGGCAGTCGGTGGGCTCTTCGTCTACCAGCACGAGGCGTTCGCCGACCGGGCCAGCCTCGGCTACATCGCGGCGATCGTGCTGTTCACCGTGATGGCCTTCGGCCTGTACACCACCGCGGTGACGACCCTGGCCTCGCGGCGACAGAACCTCTTCCTCAAACGACTGCGTTCCACCGCAGCGAGCGATGCCGAGATCATCACAGGGCTCGTCCTGCCGATCACGGTCATCGCGCTCGCCCAGACGGTCGCGATCCTGGTCGTCCTCGGTGTGGTGTCCACCGCGCCGGCCGACGTCCCGATTCTCGTCGTGGCGATCCTCGCCATCGCCGCCATGATGGTCGGCCTGGCGTTGGCCACCACGGGACTCACGAACTCGCCGGAGCACGCCCAGGTGACCACCCTGCCGGTGATCCTGGTCGTGATCGCGGTCGCGAGCTGGGTGGGGATCACCGGCCTCGACGACTTCGCAGCGCTCAAGCGGTTGCTCCCCGGCGGCTCAGCCACCCAGCTGGTCGTCACCGCCTGGAACGGTGGGGTTCCGTTCACCGACATGCTGCCGCTCCTGGCGACCACGCTGGGCTGGGCCGTCGTCGCCTTCGCGCTGGCCTCCCGGTACTTCCGGTGGGAGCCGCGCCGGTGAGCACGTCGCGGGTGGTCGGAGGCCGTTACGTCCTGGGGGAGGTCATCGGACGGGGCGGGACTGCCGACGTCCACCGAGCCCACGACCTCCGCTCGGGCGGCCGCGTCGCCGTCAAGGTGCTCCGCACGGACCTCGCACAGGACCCGCTGGTGCTCTCCAGGTTTTGGCGGGAGACGCGCCTGCTCGCACGGCTCCACCACCCCTCGATCGCCGCTCTCCTCGACAATGGGTGGGAGGAGCTCGACGGTGGCGCGACGGACGACGCACGCGTTCCGTACCTCGTCATGGAGTACGTCCCGGGCTGGTCGTTGCGAGATTTGCTCAAGCGCGGTGGCCTCCCGCTCGAACGAGCGATCCAGCATCAGCTCGCGGTGCTCTCGGCCCTGGCCTCCAGCCATCGGGCGGGCGTCGTCCATCGCGACATCAAGCCGGCCAACGTGATGATCACGCCGTCTGGCGCCGTCAAGGTCGTCGACTTCGGGATCGCGCGGGACGGCGGTGATGCGGCCACGACGATCACCCACGACCGGGCGTTCATGGGAACTCCCGTGTACCTCTCCCCGGAGCAGGCGCGCGGTGAGGTCGCGGATGCGCGGAGCGACCTCTACTCGGCGGGTTGCCTGCTCTACGAGCTGCTGACCGGGCGGCCACCGTTCACCGGGGACGACCCGGTCTCCGTCGCATACCAGCACGTCCACGAGGAACCGCCGCGGGTCACCGCGTACGGCCTCGACCGCACCCCGGCGCTCGGCGCCGTGCTCGTCAAGGCACTCGCCAAAGCGCGAGAGGACCGCTTCCAGAGCGCGGGAGCGTTCACGGAGGCGCTCCAGTCAGCAACGAAAGGCCTCATCGGCCACAAGGAAGGGAAGACATCATGGGATTCATCACGGTCGGCAACGAGAACAGCACCCCGATCGAGCTGCACTACCAGGACCAGGGCACGGGACAGGCCGTTGTCCTCATCCACGGGTATCCGTTGAACGGTGACAGCTGGGAGCGTCAGACGCGCGAGCTGCTCGACGCCGGCTACCGCGTGATCACGTACGACCGTCGCGGTTTCGGCCAGTCCTCGAAGGTCGGCGCCGGCTACGACTACGACACCTTCGCCGCCGACCTGAGCACGGTGCTCGAGACCCTCGACCTGCGCGACGTCATCCTGGTGGGCTTCTCGATGGGCACCGGTGAGCTTGCCCGCTACGTGGCGAAGTACGGGACTGAGCGCATCGCCAGGCTCGCGTTCCTCGCGTCCCTCGAACCGTTCCTCGTGCAGCGCGACGACAACCCCGACGGCGTTCCGCAGACGGTGTTCGACGACATCGAGGCCGCGGCCAAGGCCGACCGCTACGCCTGGTTCACGCAGTTCTTCCACGACTTCTACAACCTCGACGAGACGCTCGGGTCACGGGTCAGCGAGGATCTCGTCCGGGCGAACTGGAACACCGCCACCAGCAGCGCCCCCGTCGCGGCGTACGCGGTCGTCTCCAGCTGGATCGAGGACTTCCGGGGCGATGTCGAGGCGGTTCGCGACGCGGGCCTGCCGACCCTGATCGTGCACGGCACCGCCGACAACATCTTGCCGATCGACGCCACGGGTCGACGCTTCCGGGACCTCGTTCCGCACGCCGAGTACGTCGAGATCGAGGGAGCTCCGCACGGCCTGCTGTGGACCCACGCGGACGAGGTCAACGGTGCTCTACGCACCTTCCTCGGCTGAACAGCGTCGAGGCGACGACCATGTGAGCATCGAGGCCGGACCTCGCCGTACCCCTGCAAGGAGAAGACGCATGCGGTCACCGATCCCTGACTACCTGACCGAGGCGCTCGGGCACGTCGACGCGGACACGTCCGGTGCGCCGGCCGGATACATCCCCGAGCTCGCCACAGCAGATCCCGAGCGCCTCGCCGCAGTCTTCGCCACCATCGACGGTGAGATCTATGGCGCCGGCGACCTCGATGCCCTGTTCACCATCCAATCGATCTCCAAGCCCTTCGCCTACGCGCTGGCGCTCGCCGACCGTGGGTTCGGTGCGGTTCTTGACAAGGTGGGTGTCGAGCCCTCGGGGGAGGCGTTCAACGAGATCTCCCTCGAGGACGGCACCGGCCGTCCGCTCAACCCCATGATCAATGCCGGCGCGATCACCGCTCACTCGCTGGCCGGGTCCGTTGATCTGGACCCGTCGCAGCGGGTCGAGCGGGTGGTCGGTGGCCTCTCGGCGTTCGCCGGCCGCCGGCTGGAGGTCGACGAGTCGGTGTACGCCTCGGAGATGGAGCACGCACACCGCAACCTCGCGATCGGGCACATGCTCCGCAGCCACGACATCCTCACCGACGACCCGACCGCCGTCGTCGACGGCTACACCCGCCAGTGCTCGCTGCTCGTCTCCGCCCGCGACCTCGCCGTGATGGCCGCGACGCTGGCCAACGGGGGAGTCAACCCGTGCTCAGGCGAGCGCGTGGTGCCCGCTCCGGTCGTACGCCAGGTCCTGAGCGTCATGTCCACCTGCGGGATGTACGACGCCGCCGGTGACTGGGCCACCCAGGTCGGCATCCCGGCGAAGAGCGGGGTGGCCGGCGGGCTCATCGGTGCCCTTCCCGGTCAGATCGGCATCGCGACGTTCTCACCCCGGTTGGACCCGCACGGGAACAGCGTGCGGGGAGTGTCGCTGTTCGAAAGGTTCTCGTCCGACATGGGTCTGCACCTGATGGAGGTTCCACCGGCTGCTCGCGCGGTCGTGCGGTCCAACCACGTCGTCGGCACAGGGCCGGATGCCGTCCGGGTTCTCCAGCTCCAGGGTGGGATCCGTTTCGCCGGGGGCGAGAGGGTCGTACGAGAAGCCGTCGAAACCGTACGCGCTGAGCCCAGGGTCGCCCTGGACCTCACCATGGTCTCGTCGATCGACGACGTGGCCCGGCGCATGCTCCTGGAGGTCGCGCGGCGGCTCACGCTCGAGGGCCATGACGTCTACCTGGTCGACCCGGATTCGATGCTTCCCGATCCCGACCCGGGAGACGGCGGCAGGGTCATCGTCGTCTCCGACCTCGACACCTTGGACCAGGAACGGCTTCCGTCCCCCTCACCGCAGCACTGACACTCGTCACCTGACAAACACAGAGAGAGGCTCCACCGAGCATGTCCACCGACTTCGTCGTCACCCGAGATCCGAACCAGCAGCGCTACGAGGCCACCGACGGCGAGGGACAGATCGCCGGGTTCGTCGACTACCAGGAGACGAGCGAGCTGATCGTCCTCACCCATACCGAGGTGGACCCGGCCTTCGAGGGCCGAGGGGTCGGCAGCGCCCTTGCCCGCGCTGCGCTGGACGACATCCGCGAGCGCCGGCTGAGGACCCTGGTGGTCTGCCCGTTCATCCTCGCGTGGATGCGCAAGCACCCCGAGTACCGCGACCTGCTCTTCAACGCGCCGCCGTCCACCGTCAACGACTAGGTGGGACCCGGGCCTTGGCGTTCGACGCTCGATGCCTCGAAGGACGTCGCGCATCCGCTTAGCCAGGGTGGCTCGCCGCAGATGCGGCTTGGGAGCTCTGCCCGGGACAGGCGGGCACGCAGTACGCGGTGTGAACGTCCGCGCTCTTCAACGTGCAGGTCACCCGTCCCGGGAGATAGTGGACGAGAGGCCTACGAGGATCCTCCGACTCACATCGAGAGACCGAAGCTGGTCGAGGATTGTGCTCGCTCTCCGCACGATGATCCCCAGAACTCGCTGCCACACCAGGCGGCCGCGACATCTCAGGAGGAGAAATGAAGGCACTGGTCTACCACGGTCCCGGCAGCAAGGCTTGGGAGGACGTTCCCGATCCCCGGATCCAGAAGCCGACCGACGTCATCGTGCGGATCGATACGACCACGATCTGCGGCACGGACCTGCACATCCTCAAGGGCGACGTGCCGGCGGTGACGGAGGGTCGGATTCTCGGTCACGAGGGGGTCGGCACCGTCACCGAGGTGGGCTCCGCGGTCTCCACGGTGGCCGTCGGTGACCGGGTGCTGCTCTCGTGCGTGAGCGCTTGCGGCGCCTGCTCGTACTGTCACCAGGGCCTCTACGCGCACTGTCTGGCCGACGAGGGCGCCCCTGGCATCGGCTGGATCTTCGGTCACCTCATCGACGGCACCCAGGCGGAGCTGGTCCGTGTGCCGTTCGCGGACAACTCCGTCTACAAGCTGCCCGAGGGCGTGAGCGACGAGGCTGCGGTCATGCTGTCCGACATCCTCCCGACCTCGTTCGAGATCGGGGTCAGGTACGGCAGGGTGAAGCCCGGCGACGTGGTCGCGGTGGTCGGCTCCGGGCCGATCGGCCTGGCCGCGATGATGACCGCCACCCTGTACGGCGCGGCCCGGATCATCGCGCTGGATCTCGACGCCAACCGGCTGGAGCAGGCGCTGAGCTTCGGGGCGACCGATGTGGTCAACAGCGGCGACCCGGACTGGCGGGAGCAGGTGCTCGCGATGACGGACGGGCTCGGCGTGGACGTGGCGATCGAGGCCGTGGGCATCCCGGCGACGTTCGACGCCTGCACCACGATCATCCGGCCCGGTGGAACCATCGCCAACGTGGGCGTGCACGGAGCGCCGGTGGAGCTGCAGCTGCAGGACCTGTGGATCATGGACATCGCGATCACCATGGGCCTGGTCAGCACCTCGACCACGCCGATGCTGCTGAAGCTGGTCGCCCAGCACAAGCTGCCGGCCGAGAAGTTCGCGACCCACCACTTCACGCTCGACGAGATGATGGACGCCTACGACACGTTCGCCCGCGCTGCGGAGACCAAGGCGCTGAAGGTCGTGATCTCCCGGTAGCGCGGCGGTGGCATGCGCGGTCCGTGCTCGCGATTCACCAGCTCGAAGAAGGTGCTGTCCTCGCCGCTCGCCCGCACCTCCGTCATGCTCGCCGTGGCGTGGCGCGTTCGTCGAGCCGGCGGACGGACTCCCGCACCGCGCCGTGCAGCACGATCTCGAGATCGCCGACCACGCGGTACGGGTGCTCGACCATGCCGTCGGCGACCCACCGCAGCACGACGGCGAGCACCGCTGAGGTGTAGAAGTCGAGCACCAGGACGCGGTCGTGAGCGTGCACCGGTCCGCCGCCGTCCTCGTCCATCACGGCCTCGGTGACGGGCCGCATCTGTCCGAACAGGAACCGCTCGAGCCCGGACCGACCCAGCCCATCGAGCACCGCGAGCGTCGACGAGCGGTTGTCACGCATGTACAGCAGCAACCGGACCAGTCCGTCGGCCCATCCCACGTCGGACGCGAAGGCGCGGACCTGGCCGGCGACCTCGGTCTCGAACACCCAGACGGCGAGGTGCCGCACGTCGGGGAAGTGGTAGTAGAACGCCTGTCGCGTCAGTCCGCAGTCGCGGGTCAGCTCGGTGACCGTCACCTTGTCGAGCGGCTCGGCCCGTAGCCGGGCGAAGAACCGCTGGATGCTGACGTTCCCCGCCGTGATCCTGGCGATCAACATCGCCGAGGCAGTCATTCGTGACTTCCAGGTGGCGGGCCTGGACGGTATGCACGACGGCGTCTTCATGGTCGGCGGTCCGTGGAACTACATGAACGCCATCGCCGGGATCCTCAACCTGCTCACCATCTGCGGCTGGGCCGGCATCATCGTGTCGCGCGACCGGTCGAAGGACATGATCTGGCCCGACATGATGTGGTTCTGGATCATCGCGTACGACCTGTGGAACTTCGCCTACGTCTACAACTGCGTGGGTGACCACGCCTTCTACGCCGGTGCGGCCCTGCTCATCTCCTGCACCATCCCCGCCTTCTTCATCAAGAAGGGCGCCTGGCTGCAGCACCGCGCCCACACGCTGGCCCTCTGGATGATGTTCACGATGGCGGTCCCGACGTTCGTGACCTCGTCGCAGTTCGCGGTCGAGTCCTCGCACAACCCGACAGCGCTGTTCGTCGTGTCGGCCCTGTCACTCGCCGCGAACGTCGCCGTTGCTGCGTACCAGGTGTTCACCATCGTCAGGCGGCGCCGCAACCCGCTGCGCGACGAGCTGTACACCGACCTGCGCACGTACCGCGAGGTGCGTGACGCGAACCTTCCCGTCGAGTCGCCGACGGCCCTGTCGGGGTCTCGGGAGACGGACCGACTGGCGACGGTCTGACGGCCGAACTGGGCGCCCGGCGCCGGCTCGTCTACTCACCGGGGGTGACGAGACCTGACTCGTAGGCGAAGACCACTGCCTGGGCGCGATCGCGCAGGTCGAGCTTGGTGAAGACGCGGCTGACGTGGGTCTTGACCGTCTGCTCGGCCAGGAACAGGGCTGCCGCGATCTCGCTGTTGGAGCGTCCGCCGGCCACGAGTCGCAGGACCTCCCTCTCCCGCTCGGTCAGCGCCTTGAGCCGAGCCACCGTCGCGTGCGACGATCCTGACCGTGACCTCTCGGATCCTCGTCGGCGAAGCCGACGCCGCGCTCGACGAGCGCCTCTCCAACGAACTCGACGTCGTCAACGCAACAGCCATCCCCGGCCCCGCAGCAGCCGAGCTCACCGTGCAGCACCTCGACGAGCACGGTGAACTGCTCGGCGGCATCAGCGGCTGGACCTGGCAGCAAGCCGCCGGCATCGGCATGACCTGGGTTCGCGCAGACCAACGCGGCACAGGCATCGGCGCCCACCTCATCGACCGCTTCGAGCAGGTCGCCGCCGAGCGAGGCGCAAGACGCATCTTCGTCACGTCCTTCACCTTCCAAGCTCCCGGCTTCTACGAGAAGCGCGGCTACCGCGAGATCTTCCGCTGGGACGGCGTACCCGTCGACGGTCAGGCCGATATCCATCTCCGCAAGGACCTCTGACAACTCGCCGTCGCATCCGGGCCCCGGCGAATCCACGTGCACAGCCGATCGACCCTCTGCGAGGCTTCCGGCATGATCGCCGACCACTGGCCGACCTACGCGGTACGCATTCGCACCCCACGCCTGTGCCTCCGCCTGCCGGACGACGATGAGCTTGCCGCGCTCGCCAACGTCGCCGCACAGGGCGTACATCCGCCAGGCGAGCAACCGTTCCTCATCCCCTGGACCGACGGAACCACAGAGCAGCGCGCCCAAGACGATCCTTCGCCGCCACTGGAACCAGCTTCAGAGCTGGCAGCCGACCAACTGGCAACTCGGACTCGGTGTCTTCCTTGGCGACGCCCCCGTCGGAATGGTGAGCATGTGGGCCCGAGACCTCTCGATTGTTCGCGAGGTCGGCTTGGCCTCACGCATCAAGGTGACGGGATCGGCACCGAGGCTCG
>Ga0233369_1000206_pt1 | contig 29748 bp, 21 predicted proteins | sample ElkDunMinimDraft_26_FD_191537 | JGI IMG/M metagenome (GOLD analysis project Ga0233369, IMG submission 191537) | Fecal eukaryotic communites from dung pellets of Tule Elk in California, USA - Elk Dung D16 | ecosystem: Host-associated > Mammals > Digestive system > Large intestine > Fecal | place... | reverse complement strand
GGCGCCAGCGAGCAGGGCGTGTTCGACTTCCTGCTCACCGCCGCGGCGGTCGGCATCCTCTACAAGGAAAACGCCAGCATCTCCGGCGCCGAGGTCGGCTGCCAGGGCGAGGTCGGCGTGGCCTGCTCGATGGCCGCCGCCGGCCTCACTGCCGCGCTGGGCGGCACGCCCGGCCAGATCGAGAACGCGGCCGAGATCGGCATGGAGCACAACCTTGGCCTGACCTGCGACCCGATCGGCGGCCTGGTGCAGATTCCCTGCATCGAACGCAACGCGATGGGCGCGGTGAAGGCGATCAACGCCAGCCGCATGGCCCTGCGCGGCGACGGCCAGCACAAGGTCAGCCTCGACAAGGTGATCCGCACCATGCGCGAGACCGGCCGCGACATGCAGGACAAGTACAAGGAAACCAGCCGCGGCGGGCTGGCGGTGAACGTCATCGAGTGTTGAGGCGTTGCGCGCACGTGGCCGCCCCGCCTGAAGCGACGTCGCCCGCCGCCGCCCGGTGACGTACACCGTGTCGGAGCGGCTGGTCGGGGACGCAGCCGCGCCGCTGCGGCCTCTGCATTCTCCAGAGCACAGGGCTGGACAAGGCTCCGGTCGCTGCAACGCCCTCCACTGCGACCTCCGCCGGGACTCCCGCGCGACCGTTGCCGGGACAGGCGGTACATGGCCGGGACAAGCCGGCTCGGGCCTGCCTGCCAGCCGGTCGGCCAGCAGGTCCTTGGCGGCTGGGACAGGACGACCGCGACACCGGCCTTCACGCCTGGCGCGTCACGCATCCGCCAGTCCGCAGCCAGGGCGAGGCGTGCAGGGCCAGCGTTGTCATCGTTGTCACAGGACATTGTGATTGCCCGTACACAACGGGAAAAAACTCTTTGACAACGATGGCGGTACAGACGCATGTGGACGCGCGCCGACACGGTCGTGGGCCGCATCGCAACCGCCGGACGCAGCGCCTCGTTCTTTGCCGCCCTGATGAGGGACGGCGCCTTCCGGACCGCACTGCACCCCGTCGTCCACACCGCACCAGCGCACACGCAGACCGGGAGGGTCCCGGGCATCGCCCGCCACTGTCACAGTCATGGAAGAGGAGTCAGTCTGATGCACCGCAGAACCGTCCTCGTCACGCTGCTGCTGTCGGCCGCCTGCGCGCCGGCGCTCGCCCAAAGCGACAGTTGCGCCGCCGCACCCGCCTGGAACGCGTCGACCGTGTACAACCCGGGCGACCGGCTGGTCTACCAGAACCGCCTCTACCAGGCCAATGTTCCGATCTGGAACGCACCGCCGACCCACTGCCCCTCCTGCGGCTGGTACGCCGATCTCGGTGCCTGCGGAACCGGAGGGGAGAACCAGTTGCCCAGCGTCTCGCTGACCGCACCGGCCAACGGCGCCAACTTCAACGCCGGCGCGGCAATCGCCCTCAGCGCCAACGCCAGCGATGCCGACGGCAGCGTGCAGCGGGTCGAGTTCTTCGCCGGCGCGACCTCGCTCGGCATCGACACCAGCGCGCCGTGGGGTCTGACATGGAACGATGCGCTGGTCGGCACGCATTCGCTGACCGCGCTGGCGACCGATGACGACAACGCTACGCGCAGGTCCACGGCCGTGTCCATCACGGTGCGCCAGAACGCCGATGTCACGCCGCCGAGCGTCCCGGCCGGCCTGGACGCGGTCGACCGGGGCCCGCGCAGCATCCAGCTGGCCTGGACCGCCGCCACTGACAATCCCGGTGGCAGCGGCCTTGCAGGCTACGACGTCTATCGCAACGGCAGCCTGGTCAGCTCGCCGACCAGCAACGGCTTCACCGATACCGCACTGGCGCCCTCCACCCAGTACCGATACCGCGTTCGCGCGCGCGACGCGGCCGGCAACGCGTCCGCGCAGAGCGCCGAGCTGGCCGCCAGCACCACTGCCGACGGTGGTACCGGCGGCGGCCGCAACGTGATCGGCTACTTCGCGCAGTGGGGCATCTACGGGCGCGGCTACCTCGTCCGGAACATCCAGGCCAGCGGTTCGGCGGCGCAGCTGACCCACATCAACTACGCCTTCGGCAATGTGCGCAACAACCGCTGCGAGGTCGGCGTGATCCAGCCCGCCGATCCGAACACGGGCGCCGGCGGCGACGCGTTCGCCGACTACTCCAAGAGCTTCCAGGCCGGCGAGAGCGTGAACGGCGCGGCCGACACCTGGGACCAGCCACTGCGTGGCAACTGGAACCAGCTCAAGCAGCTCAAGGCACGCAACCCCAACCTCAAGGTGCTGATCTCGCTGGGCGGCTGGACCTGGTCCCGCGGCTTTTCCGAGGCCGCCCGGCCGGAGAATCGCCAGGCGTTCGTGGCCTCGTGCATCGACGCCTACATCCGCGGCAACCTGCCGCTGGTCGAGGGCGCCGGCGGACCGGGCGCGGCGGCGGGCGTGTTCGACGGCATCGACATCGACTGGGAATACCCGGTGGCCTGTGGCATCGCATGCGGGCGACCCGAGGACGACGCCAACTTCACCGGCCTGCTGGCCGAGTTCCGGCGCCAGCTCGACCAGGTGCGTCCGGGCCTGCTGCTGACCGTGGCGGTCGGCGCCGGCATCGACAAGGTGCGCGTCACCAATCCCGGCCAGTACCACCAGTACCTGGACTACATCAACGTGATGACCTACGACTTCCACGGCGCCTGGGATTCGCGGACCAACCATCACAGCGCGCTGTTCGCCTCGCCCGCCGACCCGTCCACTGGCGACACGTCCTTCTACAACAGCGATGACGCCATCCAGGCCTTCCTCGACCGCGGCGTGCCCGCTTCCAAACTGCACCTGGGCATCGGCTTCTACGGCCGCGGCTGGGCCGGCGTGTCCGGCCCTGGAAATGGCCTGTACCAGGCCGGCTCGGCGGCGCAAGGCACCTACGAGGCAGGCATCGAGGACTTCAAGGTGCTCAAGAACCGACCCGGCACGGTCCACATCGACCCGGTCGCGCGTGCCTCCTGGAAGTACGATGGCAACACGTTCTGGAGCTACGACACGCCGCAGATGGTCGGCGAGAAGATGCAGTACGTGAAGGCGCGTGGCCTGGGTGGCGCGTTCTTCTGGGAGTTCAGCGGCGACGATGCCAGCGGCACCCTGGTCGACGCGATCCACGACGGTCTGCGCTGAGGCAAGCCGGCGCCACGCAGTCCAGCGACGGCCGCCTGCGCGGCCGTCGCTGTCGAACGATCGGCGGGTCTGCGCCGCCGCGCGCCTGCTTCCCGCGCGCGGCTTCGCGCGAGATGGGCTCAGGCCGCCATCGCCGAACGCGCGATCCGCAGCACATCGTCCAGCAAGGCCGCGGCCGTGACCCGCGCGCCCGCGCCGGGGCCCTGGATCACCAGCGGTTGTTCGCTGTAGCGGTCGCTGAAGATCGCGGCGCGGTTGTCGGTGCCGTTGCCGATGGCCAGCGGATGCGACAGCGGCAGCGCGCGCAGTCCGACGCTGGCGCCGCGCTCGGCGTCGAAGCGGCCGACGAAGCACAGCCGCGCGTCGTTGCGGTAGGCATTGAGGAAGCGTTCGCGCAGCGGCGCGTCGAGTGCCGACAGTTGCACGTCGACCGCCTCGTCGCCGACGTCGCGCAGCGCGTCCGGCACCAGCGACGACACGCGGATCTCGCGTCCCTCCAGCGGCAGGCCCGCCGCCCGCGCCAGGATCAGCAGCTTGCGGCGCACGTCCTCGCCGGACAGGTCTTGGCGCGGATCGGGTTCGGTGTAGCCGGCATCGCGCGCCTCGCGCACCAGGTCCGAGAACGGACGGGTGTCGTCGTAACGCGACAGCAGCCAGGCCAGCGACCCGGACAGCACGCCCTCCACGGCGTGGATGCGGTCGCCGCCGGCCACCAGCTCGCGCAGCAGGCGCAGCAGCGGCAGGCCGGCGCCGACCGTGGCCGAATCGCCGTAGCGGGCGCCTTCGCGCTGCGCCTCGACGATGGCCTGCGCACGCGCCAGGTCGCCGCCGTTGCCGAGTTTGTTGGCCGTGACGACGTGGATGCCGCGCAGCAGCCATTCGGGATGCCAGCCGGCGACCGTGTCGCTGGCGGTGGCATCGATGACGATGTCGCCGCGCACCAGCGACTCGCCCTCGGCCCATGGCGGCACGGCCGCCGTCGCCCGCGGCGCGGACCGCGCCTGTGCAATCGCCGCATCCAGCGAATCGCCGGCCTTGACCTGCACGCGCGAATTGCTCAGCCAGGCGAACGGCGGCAGCGTCACGCCGCGTTCGACGAGCTGCTGGTAGCGCGCGACCACGGCGCTGCCGACCACGCCGGTGCCCAGCAGGGCGACACGGCCGCTGCGCGCGGGGGCGGACGGACGGATCGGGGTCACCGTGCTCATGCGTCCACCTGCTGCAGGCCCGCTTCGCGAACGGCGGTGGCGACCGCCTGCGCGCGCGCGAGCGCCGCCGCCAGGTCGGCCTGCAGGTCCTCGCAGGCCTCGATTCCGACCGAGAGGCGCAGCAGGCCGTCGGGAATGCCGGCCGCGGCCCGCGCCTCGGGGGTCATGGCCGCATGCGTCATCGACGCCGGATGCGCCACCAGGCTTTCCACGCCGCCCAGCGATTCGGCCAGGGTGAAATGGCGCAGGCCATCGACGAAGGCACGCACCGCATCGACGCCGCCCTCCAGTTCCAGCGACAGCATCGCGCCGAAGCCGCTCTGCTGGCGCGAGGCCAGCGCGTGCCCCGGGTGCGAGACCAGGCCGGGGTAATGCACCGTGGCCACCGCCGGATGCGCCTCCAGCTGGGCGGCGATCGCCTGCGCGTTCTCCTGGTGCACGCGCAGGCGCGCGTCCAGCGTGCGCAGGCCGCGCAGGGTGAGGAAGCTGTCGAATGGCGCGCCGGTGATGCCCAGCGCATTCGCCCACCAGGTGAACTGCTGGTGCAGCTCCGGCGTACGCGCGATCACGGCGCCGCCGACCACATCGCTGTGGCCGTTGATGTACTTGGTGGTCGAATGCACCACCACGTCGGCGCCGAACGCGATCGGCCGCTGCAGCGCCGGCGAGAGGAAGGTGTTGTCGACCACGGCCAGCGCGCCGGCGCGATGCGCGGCCTCGATCACGAAACGCAGGTCGGTCACGCGCAGCAGCGGGTTGGACGGCGTCTCGATCAGGACCAGCTTCGGCGACTGCGCCAGCGCCGCCGCCAGCGATCGCGGGTCGGTGAGGTCGGCGGTGATCAGCTCGAAATGGCCTTTGGTCGCCAGCGCATTGAACAGCCGCCAGCTGCCGCCGTAGGCATCGTGCGGCACCACCAGCTTCTCGCCCGGCGACAGTAGCGCATTGAGCACCAGCGCGATCGCGCCCATGCCGGTGGCGGTGACCACGCCGCCGGCGCCGCCCTCGAGCGCGGCCAGCGCCTCGCCCAGCAGGTCGCGGGTGGGATTGCCGCTGCGCGTGTAGTCGTACTCGCGCTTGTTGCCGAAGCCTTCGAAGCTGAAGTTGCTCGACAGCACGATCGGCGGGGTCACCGCGCCATGCGCCGTGTCGCGGTCGATGCCCGCGCGAACGGCGGTGGTGGCGGGGCGACAGGCATCCGGGCTGGCGGCGGCCACGTACGTGGGACTGGCGGTCATGCGGGTTCTCCAGGGTTGCGCAGCGCGCCGGCGAGGATGCCGTCGATGCGGTCGGTTTCCTTCAGGAAGGCGTCGTGTCCGTACGGCGAGCGCAGCACGCGCAGCTGGCCGCTGGTGCCCAGCGCCTCCACCAGCGCGACCGAGTCCGACAGCGGCACCAGGCGGTCGCCTTCGACCGCGACCACCAGCGTCGGCACGCCGACCTGGGCCGGGTCGATGCGGTGCAGGTCGATCGATTCGGACAGGCGCAGCCAGGCGTCGACAGGCGTGCGCGCGACGAACCGCGCGCCCGCCGCGTCCAGGTAGTCCTCGGCGGCCACGCGCACGCGGCCGTTGACCACCGCCGGCGGCGCATCGAAGCGCTCCTCGAACTCCTCCGGCGTGCGGTAGCTGAGCATGGCGAACTGACGCGCCAGCGACAGGCCCTGCACGTCGGCGCACTGCAGCTGGCCGAGCGCCACCGCCTTGCGCTGCAGCGCGCGCCAGGCGGCGGCATAGGGATGGGCACGATGCGCGCCGCTGACGGCCACCAGCTTCGCCAGCCGCTGGCGGTGGCGGATGGCGAACTGCAGGCCGACCAGGGCGCCATAGGAATAGCCGACGAAGGCGCGCAGGCATCCGATGTCCAGCGCATCGAGCACCGCCGCGACCGCGTCGGCCTGGTCGGCGGTATCGATCGGCGCGTCGACGTGGCCGTCGGCACCCACATAGTCGAGGCCCAGGATGCGCCAGCGCGCCGGATCGAGCGTGCGCCCGGCGCCCACCAGGTCCCCGGCCCAGCCCGCCTCCGGGAAGCCGGCGTTGGCGGCGACATGGCGGTGCGCCGAGATCCCCCCGGCCACCAGCACCACCGGCGCGTCGGCAGGGCCGTCGATCTCCCAGGCGATCCGGACCGGACGCGGTCCCGCGTGGCGCAGCGGCAGCGCCAGTTCCAGGACCCCGCGACGCGGGCCCTGCGGCGGGCCATGCGCCTGCGTCGCCGCGGCGGGCGTGGCGTGGGGGACGGCGGTGGCGTGGACAAGACCCATGGCGCAATCCGGTGGCAGGACGGGCCAGCGAGGCTTGCGGGGATCGGAAGAGTGCCAGCGACGCCGGCCAGATGCGCATCCACCGCGGACGGTGCTGCACAACCATCTTCCGGTGGACGCTCAGGTCCCCGCAGGACTTGGCACCGCGATGGAGTCGACCTTGCGGTCGTCTCCATCAGGTTGCCCCGGCTTCTTCGGGCCTGTCCCTCAGCCGGTCTCGATGGATGCGGCGAGGTTGACAGCCCCCGCGGCGGTTGTCAATCGCTTCATGCCGATGAAGCGATAGATGATTCCGGGTGCGCATCCGGCGATAATCCGCCGCATGCGCCTTGCCCTCTCCTTCGCCGCCGCCTTGCTGCTGGCGGCCTGCGTCACGCCGCGCGTTCCAGCGCCGGCCGTCCCGGCCGGACCGGCCGCGCCCCTTGCCGAGCCGGCGACCGTGCCCGAGCGGTACGTCACCCAGGACAACCCGGACGACGAACTCGACTCGCTCGCCACCTGGCCCACCGAGGACGGCGGCACCTGGCTGATCGCCACCGCCAAGAACACCCACGAGCTGGTGGTGTTCGACGCAGACAGCGGCGAGCAGTTGCGCAGCGTCGGCCGCCGCGGCAGCGGCGACGGCGAGTTCCTGCGCCCCAACGGGCTGTTCGTGCACGGCGACCTGCTGCTGGTGTCCGAGCGCGACAACCGCCGCGTGCAGATGCTCTCGCTGCCGGACTTCCGCCCGCTGGGGACCTTCGGCCAGGACACGCTGCGCAGCCCGTACGGGCTGTGGGCGCACGAGGCCGCGCCCGGCGAACTCCACGTCTATGTCACCGACAGCTTCATGGACGGAGCCGATTTCAAGACGGTGCCACCCCTGTCGCAGCTCGATCAACGGGTACGGCGCTTCCTGATCGGGTTCACGCCCGATGGCCTGCCGGTCCCGCAGTACATCGCGTCGTTCGGCGAGACCGATGCCGACACGGCGCTGCGCATCGTCGAGTCGCTGGGCGGCGATCCGGCGCACGGCCGGCTGCTGGTCGCCGACGAGGACGCCCGCCACGGCGCGGCACTGCGCGAATACACGCTGCACGGCCGGTTCACCGGCGGCGGCATGGACAGGGGCTCGTTCCTGGCCGAGCCCGAGGGCATCGCGCTGTGGGCCTGCACCGCCGACGCCGGTTACTGGATCGTCGCCGACCAGTTGCAGCCGCTGACCGTGTTCCGCCTGTTCGACCGGACCAGCCTGGCGCCGCGCGGTGCGTTCAGCGGGCAGGTCACCGCCTGGACCGACGGCGTGGTCCTGCACGCGGCGCCAACCTCGCGCTTCCCGGCCGGCGCGCTGTTTGCCGTGCACAGCGACCGTGCCGTGGCCGCCTTCGACCTGCGCGACGTGGCCAGCGCGCTCGACCTGGATCCGGCCTGCACGCAATGAACCGGCGCCTGTTGCGGGCCGCCGTCGCGGTGGTCGCGCTGGCCGCCGGCGCTGCCCAGTCCTCGGCCATCTACCGCTGGACCGACCCGCAGGGCCAGCCCCACTACGCCGATCGCGTCGACGACGGCGTCGCCACGGACGGGCTCCAGCGCATCGAGCTTCCGGGCGAGGCCGCGGCCGTGGCCCGCCTGCGGCTGGAACCGGGCGATGCCGGGCCCCTGGCCTGGGTCGACAACCTGTTGCCGGGCCCGATCGAAGTGATGCTGCTCGCCCAGGACGGTGCGGTATCGGCCAGCGATCCGCCGTTGCCCGCAAGGGCCACGGTGGCCGCGCATTCGGCCGCGCTGCTGGCCCGCATCCACGAGGGCGACGCGCGCCTGCGGGTGCTGGCGGTGCCCGGCTCGCCCAACGCGCGGCCACGCGATGTCGAATACGCCCTGCCCCTGCCGTCGGCGCCGCTGCGGGTGCAGCAGGCCTGGGGCGGGCGCTACAGCCACGCGGACGCCGAGAACCGCTACGCGGTGGATTTCGCCGCGGCGGAGGGCACCCCCGTCGTGGCCGCGCGCGATGGCGTGGTGCTGCAGGCCGAGGCGGGGTTCGCGGACGCCTCCCCCGGGGAGGACGAGGCCTTGCGCCTGGCGCGGGCCAACTTCATCCGCATCCTGCACGACGACGGCAGCATGGCCCTGTATGCCCACCTGCGGCCCGGCGGCGTGCTGGTGCGCGTCGGCCAGCGGGTCCGCCGCGGGCAGCAGATCGGGCTTTCCGGCAATACCGGCCTGAGCACCGCGCCGCACCTGCATTTCGTGGTCCATGCCAACCGCGGCATGCACCTGGCGTCGATCCCGTTCCGCATGTTCGGGCCGCAGGGCGTCCTGGTCTTTTCCGAGCCGACCGGGGACTGACGAGACGCCGCCCGCGCCGACGGACCCGGACCGCAGGGCCTGCCTGGCCCTTGGCCCGCGGGGGCCGAGGTGGCCCGGCCCGGGCGCGCCGGAGCGGGCCAGCACGTATAATTTCCGGCCCTTCGCAGACTTCCCGGCGCCACCGCGGCGGGTATCGCCATGCCCGATGTCGCCACCGAAGCCGCCCGCCGGCGCACCTTCGCCATCATCTCCCACCCCGACGCGGGCAAGACCACGCTGACCGAGAAGCTGCTGCTGTTCGGAGGCGCGATCCAGATGGCCGGCTCGGTCAAGTCGCGCAAGACCACGCGCCACGCCACCTCCGACTGGATGGCGCTGGAGAAGGAACGCGGCATCTCGGTCACCTCCTCGGTGATGCAGTTCCCCTACGAAGGCCGCATCATCAACCTGCTCGACACGCCCGGCCACGCCGACTTCGGCGAGGACACCTACCGCGTGCTCACCGCGGTGGACAGCGCGCTGATGGTGATCGACGTCGCCAAGGGCGTGGAAGAGCGCACGATCAAGCTGATGGAGGTGTGCCGCATGCGCGACACGCCGATCATGACCTTCATCAACAAGCTCGACCGCGAGGGCAAGGACCCGATCGACCTGCTCGACGAAGTGGAGAGCGTGCTCGGCATCCAGTGCGCGCCGGTGACCTGGCCGATCGGCATGGGCCAGCGTCTCAAGGGCGTCGTGCACCTGCTCACCGGCGAGGTGCACCTGTACGAACAGGGTCGCAACTTCACCCGCCAGGACTCCACCATCTTCGCCTCGCTCGATGCGCCCGGGCTCGAGGAAAAGATCGGCAGCCAGATGCTGGCCAGCCTGCGCGATGAACTGGAACTGGTGCAGGGCGCCAGCCACGCGTTCGACAAGCAGGCCTACCTGGAGGGTCGGCAGACGCCGGTGTTCTTCGGCTCGGGCGTGAACAACTTCGGCGTGCAGCCGCTGCTCGACTTCTTCGTCGAGCACGCGCCCTCGCCGCGGCCGCGCGCCACCACGACCCGTGAGGTGGCGCCGGCCGAGGACCGGCTGAGCGGCTTCGTGTTCAAGATCCAGGCCAACATGGATCCGCAGCATCGCGACCGCGTCGCCTTCATGCGCGTGTGTTCGGGTCGCTTCAGCGCCGGGATGAAGGCCTTCCACGTGCGCAGCGGCAAGGAAGTGAAGCTGGCCAACGCCCTGACCTTCATGGCCAGCGACCGCGAGATCGCGGCCGAGGCCTGGCCGGGGGATGTGATCGGCATCCACAACCACGGCACGATCTCCATCGGCGACACCTTCACCGAAGGCGAGGAGCTGAGCTTCACCGGCATCCCCAACTTCGCCCCGGAACTGTTCCGTCGCGCGCGGCTGCGCGATCCGCTCAAGCTCAAGCAGCTGCAGAAGGGCCTGGCCCAGCTGTCGGAGGAAGGCGCCACCCAGTTCTTCCGGCCGCTGATGAGCAACGACCTCATCCTGGGCGCGGTGGGCGTACTGCAGTTCGACGTGGTCGCCTACCGGCTCAAGGACGAATACGGCGTGGACGCGATCTTCGAGCCCGTGCAGGTGGCCACGGCCCGCTGGGTGCGCTGCGGGGACGAGCGCAAGCTGGAGGAGTTCCGCGACAAGCACGCCATGAACCTCTCGATCGACGCGGCCGGCGAGCTGGTCTACCTCGCCCCGACCCGGGTCAACCTGCAGCTGGCCCAGGAGCGTTCGCCGGGCGTCGAGTTCATGGCCACGCGCGAGCACGCGCACACGCTGGCGGCCGGCTGACGCGCGCCGGACCCGCTTTGGTCGCGGGCGCCGCTGCCGGCCTCCCCGCGCGCGCGCCAATGCGGTAACGTACGGACGTGACCACTTTCCACAGCGAGTTGCGCCCGGTTCGCGCGCGCAGGCGCGCCGCGCGGCTGTCGCAGATGCGCGACGAAATCGCCAGCGCGTTGACCCACGGCGTCGGCGCCGCGGCCGCGCTCGCCGGCGGTGCGGTGCTGATCACGCTCGCCGCGATCCGCGGGGACGCTTGGCAGCTGGGCGCGGCCATCGTGTTCGGGGTCAGCCTCCTGCTGCTCTACCTGGCCTCGACGCTCTATCACTCGATCCAGCACCCGGTCGCCAAGGGCCGGCTGAAGGTCTTCGACCACTGCGCGATCTACCTCCTGATCGCCGGAACCTATACACCGTTCACCCTGATCGGGCTGCGGGGTCCCTGGGGCTGGAGCCTGTTCGCGGCCATCTGGACCCTGGCCCTGGCCGGGGTGGTGTTCAAGCTGTTCTACACCGGCCGCTTCAAGCGCCTGTCCACGCTGATCTATGTCGCGATGGGGTGGCTGGTGGTGGTGGCGATCAAGCCGGTGATGGCCACGCTCGATGGCTGGACCCTGGGCTGGCTGATCGCCGGCGGGGTGTTCTACACGCTGGGCACGGTCTTCTACCACCGCGAGTCGATGCCTTACGCGCACGCGATCTGGCACCTGTTCTGCATCGCCGGCAGCGTCTGCCATTACGTCGCCGTGCTGGCCCAGGTCGCGCCGCAGGCGTGACGTCGTCTTCGCAAAGCTGAACTTTCGGGCGCGCTTTCGCGCGCAGACGACGCGGCACGCGCAAATCTGGTCGCATGCCTGCCGCCGCGCCCGCCAGCCAGAGCGAGAGCCCCACCCCGGGACGCCGTTTCCGCAGGCCCTCGCGGCGCAGCGTGGGCATCGGCCTGGGCGCCTTCGCCGTGGCTGTGCTGCTGCTGGTGCTGCTGTGGGACTGGAACTGGCTTCGCGGCCCGGTCGAGCGGCTGGTCGAGGCCCGCACCGGCCGGACCTTCCAGATCGGTGGCGACCTCGACGTCGACCTGGGGCGCGTCACCACGGTCACCGCCGACAGGTTGCGGCTGGGCAACCCGGACTGGTCCGGGCGGCCGGACATGGCCACCGCCGACCGGCTGGTCCTGCAGTTCGAATTCTGGCCGCTGCTGGTGGGCAGGCTGCGGCTGCCGGAACTGCGCCTGGTGCGCCCGGACGTGAGTCTGGAGACCGGGCCGGACGGGAGCCCGGGCAACTGGGATTTCGGCTTCGATGACGAGGACGCCGGCGAGCCGATGCAGCTGCGGCGCCTATGGGTGGACGAGGGCCGCCTGCGCTTCAACGATGCCCGTACCCGCACCGCGATCGACATCCAGCTCGCCAGCCGCGAGTCCGGCAAGCCCGGAGGCGCGCCACTGGTCGCCCTGGACGGCGGCGGCGAATGGAGCGGCAACGACTTCACCCTGACGGGCACGGCCGAATCGCCCCTGGAACTGCAGGACACCGGGCGGCCCTATCGCCTGGACCTGCGCGCGCGCGCCGGCGCGACCGCGGCGCACGCGCGCGGCAGCCTGACCGATCCATTCCGCCTGCGCGATTTCGACCTGCAGTTCGCCCTGTCGGGCATCAACATGGCCCACCTGTACCCCTTGTTGGGCCTGGCCATGCCCGACACCCCGCCCTACTCCGTCGACGGCCGCCTGACCCGCGACGGCAACACCTGGCACTACGACGGCTTCGCCGGCAAGGTCGGCCAGAGCGATCTGGCCGGGTCGGCCGCCGTCACCACCGGCGGCGAGCGACTGTTCTTCAAGGCCGACCTGACGTCCGACCGGCTGGACTTCGACGATCTGGCAGGCTTCATCGGCGGTGCGCCGGACGCGGAAGGCGAAGCCCTGGATCCGGAACTGGTCGCCGTCGCCGCGAAGCAGGAGGCGCAGGGCAAGGTGCTGCCTGCGCGGCCCTACAACCTGCGCAAGTTGCGTTCCATGGATGCGGACGTACGCCTGCGTGCGCGCCGCATCAACGCGCCCAGGCTGCCGATCGACGACATGGACGCGCACCTGCTGCTGGAAGCGGGAATGGTGCGGCTGGCCCCGCTCAACTTCGGCGTGGCCGGCGGCGACATCCGCGCCGACGTGCGGATGGACGCACGCCGCGACACCATCCAGACCCGGCTCAAGGCCGATGTGCGCCAGATCGAACTGTCGCGCCTGTTCCCGGACGCCGAGCTGGCCAAGGACACGGTCGGCAGGCTCGCGGGCAGCGTCGACCTCACCGGCACCGGGAATTCGGTGGCGGCGATGCTCGCCACTTCCGACGGCGACGTCGCGCTGGGGATGGGCCGGGGCGAGATCAGCAACCTGCTGGTCGAACTGGCCGGCATCGATATCTACGAGACGATCAAATACCTGGTCGGCAAGGACCGCAAGGTGCCCGTGCGCTGCGCATTCGCCGACTTCGGCGTGACCCAGGGCGTGATGGATTCGCGGGCCCTGGCCTTCGACACCACCGATACGATCATCGTCGGCCAGGGCCAGGTCGATCTTGGCGACGAGACCCTGGACATCGAACTTCGACCGCGGCCCAAGGACCGCAGCATCCTCGCATTGCGCTCGCCGCTGCACCTGGGCGGCACCTTCGCCGCGCCGCAGTTCCGCCCGGACTTCGCGCGCCTGGGCCTGCGCGGCGCCTTGGCGCTGGCGCTGGGCAGCATCGCGCCGCCGGCTGCGCTGCTGGCCACGCTCGAGCTCGGACCGGGCGAGGACAGCAACTGCGGTGGCAAGTACGCGAAGTAGCGGCGGCCCCCGCGGCCCTGCCGGGCGCAACCGTCGGGGCTAGCCGGCGATGTAACGCTGCAGCTGGTCGAGCTCGTGCTGCTGGTCCTCGATCACCGCGGCGACCAGGTCGCCGATCGAGATCATGCCCACGACGGCGCCCTGCTCCACCACCGGCAGGTGCCGGATGCGGTTTCGGGTCATCAGCTGCATGCAGGCCGGCACCACGTGGTCCGGCGTGATCGTGATCACCTGCGCGGTCATGATGGCGCTGACCGCCGTATCCCTGGACGAACGGCCCTCCAGCACGATCTTGCGGGCGTAATCGCGCTCGGAGAGGATCCCCACCAGCACCGCGCCATCCATCACCAGGACCGCGCCGATGCTCTGTTGCGCCATCAGGCGGATCGCATCGATGACGGGTGCATCGGGCGCGACGGCGAACAGCTCAGGCGTCTTGCCTTCCAGCAACTGGCGCACCGTACGCATGGCGGCTCCCTCCGGATGTGTGCACGGTCTGCGAGCATACTCCGCTGGACGTGGGGCGCCAGTCGTCGACCAGGTACAGCGGACGCTGCTTGGATTCCTCGTACAGACGGCCCAGGTACTCCCCGATCAGGCCCAGCGCCACCAGTTGCACCCCGCCCAGGAACAGGATCACCGCCATCATCGTGGGCCAGCCCGCGACGCGGTCGCCGAAGAACAGCGCCTTGGCCACGATCACCACCGCGTACGCGAACGCCAGCAGCGCAACGCCCAGGCCCAGGTAGGTGGCCAGGCGGAGCGGCGCGGTCGAGAAGCTGGTGATGCCCTCGAGCGCGAAATTCCAGAGCCGCCAGAGGTTGAACTTGGTGCGGCCGGCCACCCGGGCCTCGCGCCGGTAGGGCACCGCGATGCTGTTGTAGCCGATCCAGCCGAACAGCCCCTTCATGAAGCGGTGGCGTTCGCGCAACTGCCGCAGGGCCGCCAGCGCGCGTGGCGACAGCAGCCGGAAGTCGCCGGTATCGGTCGGAATGGGCGTGCTCGACAGGCGCTGGATCACGCGATAGAAGACGTGCGCACTGGAGCGCTTGAGCCAGCCCTCGCCTTCGCGCTGCTCGCGCATCCCGTAGATGTCGTCATAGCCTTCGCGCCACAAGGCCACGAACCGCGGCAGCAGCTCCGGCGGGTCCTGGCCGTCGCCATCGAGGATCATCGCCGCGCCCTCCCCGATATGGTCGAGTCCCGCTGTCAGGGCCGCTTCCTTGCCGAAATTGCGCGACAGCCGCAGCAGCGAGACCCGGCGATCGCCGTTGGCCAGGCCACGCATCAGATCCCAGGTGCCATCGCGGCTGCCATCGTCGACATACAGGATGCGGCACTCCACCCCATCGGCCTCCAGCGCATCGAGCACGGGCACCAGCCGCGCGTGCAGCAGCGGCAGCGCGTCGACTTCGTCTCGCGCCGTGATCAGGACAGTCAGCAGGTCGTGGCTCATGGCCGGCATCCTAGCCGAGACCACGCCACGGTGGCGTCCGGGGCAATGGACGGCACGCCAGCCCGTTCACTCAAGCGCCTCCACATACGCGGCACCGCCGATCTGGCGCATGTTGCGCTCGATCGCGCGCGCGCGCCGCTGCACGTAGGGCCCCGGGTTGGCGGCGCTGTAGCGCTTCGGGCTGGGCAGGACGGCGGCCAGCCGCGCACTCTGCGCCGCAGTCAGCGCGGACGCATCGCGCCGGAAGAAACTGCGCGCCGCCGCCTGCGCGCCATACACGCCGTCGCCGAACTCGGCGACGTTGGCGTAGACCTCCAGGATGCGGCGCTTGGGCCAGAGCAGCTCGATCAGCATCGTGTACCAGGTCTCGATGCCCTTGCGCAGCCATCGCGAGGGCGCGCTCGTGCCCTGCCACAGGAACAGGTTCTTGGCCAGCTGCTGGCTGATCGTGCTGCCTCCGCGCAGGCGCCCGCCACGCTCGTTGCGCCGGCGGGCCTGCTCGATCGCCTCCAGGTCGAAGCCCGAATGGCGCGCGAAGTTCTGGTCTTCGGCGGCGATCAGCGCCAGCGGGAGGGATGGGGCCATGCGATCCAGGTCGCGCCAGTCGTAGGCCAGGCGGAACCCGGCATCGCCCTGCGCCCAAGCCTGGAGCTGGCGGATCGCCATGAACGACGAGAACGGCGGATCGACGAAACGCAGGGCCGCGACCTGCAGTACGGTGAACAGAACCAGCCACAGCGGCAGCATGAGCAGGCGGCGCAGCCAGCGCCGACGCGGCCGCGCCTGGGGCGGAGCCGGGGAGGGTTGGCCTGCGGCCTGGGCTTGCGGCATCGTCTTTCGCCCCTATCTCTCGACCTCGGCGCGACATCCGCGCCGCCACCATTCGACCATGCCCCGCCCGTCCGCGGCGAATCCGAAGCCAACCCGATGACCCATGCCCTTCCTTCTGCCGACAGCGACCGGCTGACCCGTTTTCTGCTTCCCGGCGCGGGGGTGCGTGGGGTACACGTCCACCTCCAGCAAGCCTGGCAGCGCATCCGCAGCCGCGGCGAGTACGGCGCGGCCGTGACCGAACTGCTGGGCGAGGCGGTGGCCGCCACCGCCCTGTTCACCGGCCATGCCAAGGTGGACGGCCGCCTTTCGGTGCAGCTGCGCGGACAGCATCACCTGCGCACGCTGTTCGCCGAATGCACCGCTGCGGGCACGCTGCGCGGGATCGCGCGACTGGCCGGGGATGTTCCGGTCCCGGCCTCGCGCGACCTGCGCGAGCTGGGCGGTGGCGCCATCCTCGCCATCACCATCGAAAACCCGGGCATCGGCAGCCGCGAGGCAGCGCGCTACCAGGGGCTGGTCCCCCTCGAGTCCGATTCGCTCGCTGGCGCCTTCGAGGACTATTTCAGGCAGTCCGAGCAGTTGCCGACGCGCCTGCTGCTGGCCGCCGACGGCGACCGCGCGGCCGGCATGATGATCCAGAAACTGCCCGGCGACGATGGCGACGCCGACGGCTGGCCGCGCGCCGGCGCCCTGTTCGACACGCTGACGCCTGCAGAACTCCTGGGCACCGCGGGAACGATCCTGCTGACCCGGCTGTTCCACGAGGAGGACGTGGAGGTGCTCGGCAGCCGCGAGCTGGCCTTCGGCTGCTCCTGTTCCCGCGAGCGGGTGGGCGCCATGTTGCGCTCGCTGGGCCCGGAAGAGGCCCGCGCCGCGGTGATCGACGGCGCCGCCCGGGTCCGCTGCGAATTCTGCGGCGAACGATACGAGTTCACCCCGCCCCAGATCGAGGCCCTGCTCAGCGTCCCGGCCGCGGCCGCCGCCCCGCCCGATCGCGTTCAGTAAAGGTGCAGCAACCGCATGGCTGGAAGGGATTGTTAAATAAACATAAATGGACTAGGATGTTTTCGTAGCCAGAAGGAACTCGCGCCCCGCCCCGGGGGTCGATGCACACAGATGCCGCGTACACCTGCCCGACTGCTGACCGCACTGCTGCTGGCCCTGGGCCTGGCGGCGGGTGCGCACGCGCAGGTCAGGCGGGACCAGACGGTGCTGCCCGTGGTCGATCACAGCAGCGGCAAGGTACAGGCCTACCTGCTGCTGGAGCCCACCACCGAAGGCAGCGTCGGTGGGGCCCGCTGGCGCGCCGGCCGCAGTTCCCTCGACGCCACGTTCGGGCTGGAAGCGGGCAACTCGCTGGCCCTGGTGTGCGACCGCCGCAGCGGCGTGCTGAGCGCGGTCAGCAGCCTGGTGGACAACTGCCAGCTGGCGTCGCTGGGCGAAGGCGATGGTCCGCGACGCACCAGCGCCACCGCGGCGTTCCAGCGCCCGGGCGGCGGTTTCGGCGTAAGCCTGGGACAGGGCCAGCACAACCTTCCGGTTTGGTTGACGCGCGACGCGGGCCGCCAGGGCGGCAATCCGCAGCTCGATCTCAACGACCTGACGATCTTCGCCCAGAAGAATATCGGCGACGCCGCCTACGTGACCATCGCCGGGACCGTGGCCAAGGCCACCCTGATCCCGTTCTCCGAGGCGCCGGCCGACATCAGCGACCACTGGAGCAGCAAGAGCGTCTCGCTCGGCGGCGGCTACGGCGCCTTCAGCGCCAATGTCATCGGTCGCGTCATCGAAACCCCCGGCCAGCCGCGCTTCGAGGGGCTGGGCCTGGGCGTCACCTGGCGCACGCCCTGGAGCGGCCAGCTCACGGTCGGCGCAGAGAATGTGGTGACCCGGGGCCGCAACCCGTTCTCGCCCAACGGCGCGACGAATGACGAGGGCGCCGTGCCCTACGTGCGATACGAGCAGGATCTCTGATCCGCTCCTGACGCGGGCGGCTCCTGCCGGATCCCGCTTGTCCGATTTCTGTCCCGCGACGCGCCCCCGCACTGATGCGGCCGGGCGGTCGCCTGCGTCTTCGCCATGCGCGCCCGCCCGCAATGCGGCGCGGCGGCCGTAGCTGCGGGCCGCGCCCGGCGAAAGAGCAACTTCGGTGCCCCGAAACCATACGGCCCCGCAGGGAAATCACGATCTCCATCTCATTTCTTAACAATAGTTTAATTCCTCCGCCGGAGGGGGTAGTATCGGCCGCAACCTTGCCCATTCGGCTGTCGACGTTGACATCCGCAAGGTTTTCCGGGGTTTTTTACCCAAGCAACTTGGAGAGAGAGAGAAGATGCTCAAGACAAACAAGCTCCGCGACGCGATCACCATCGCGCTCGTCGCGGGCGTCGCTGGCGGGACCGGCGTGGCGTTCGCGCAGGAATCCGCGGGTGCAACCAACCTCGACCGCATCCAGGTCACTGGTTCGCGCATCCGCCAGGTCGACGTCGAGACCGCGCAGCCCGTCACCTTTGTGACCCGCGAGGACATCCAGCGCCAGGGCTTCCAGTCCGTCGCCGACATCCTGCAGAACATCAGCGCCGTCGGCTCCCCGCCGATCAGCCGCGCAGCTCCCCTTTCCTCGGGTGAGAACGTCGGCGGCAGTTACATCAGCATGCGCAACCTGGGCGCGGCCCGCACCCTGATCCTGCTCAACGGCAAGCGCATGGGCATCAGCACCAGCGGCCTGCAGGACATCTCGGCGATCCCGGCATCGGCGATCGAACGCGTCGAAGTGCTGAAGGACGGCGCCTCGTCGATCTATGGCTCGGACGCGATCGCCGGCGTGGTCAACATCATCACCCGCACCAACTTCGAGGGCCTGGAAGCCAACGCCTATTACGGGCAGTACAGCCAGGGTGACGGCGCCATCACCAATGGCGACTTCACGATGGGCTTCACCGGCGACCGCGGATCGCTCACCATCAGCGCCGACTACCGCAAGGAAGACGGCGTCAACGGTCTGGATCGCTGGTTCAGCGCCTACAGCCGTACCGACCGCCACCCGACCGACCAGTGGACGACCGCCGGCGCAATCGGTGGCTTCACCCCTAGCTGGACGCAGCGCGGTCTGTTCCCGCAGATCACGTTCAACGCACCGACCGCCACGAGCGCCAACCCCACCACGCGCATCATCCTGCGTGATGGCGGAGACCCGCGGAACCCGCTCGATTACGTCAGGCAGAACACCGCGACCGGCGGTTGTCCTGCAGGTCCGACCGTCGCCGAATGCGTTCCCGGGTCGACGCAGGACAAGACCAATACCAACGAGCAGATGGACGTGCATACGCCGCTGGAGTCGAAGGCGCTCTTCGTCGACGGCAGCTACGACATCACCGACACCGTCCGCTTCCGTACCAACCTGGCCTATTTCCACCGCCAGTCGGACCGCATGATCGCAGGCTACCCGATGCAGGCCGCCTCGTTTGGTACGCCGATGAGCGCGGACAGCTACTACAACCCGATCGGCGTGGAGATCGGCAACTGGTGGCGTCGCACCTGGGAGGTGCCGCGCACCACCAGTTCCGACATGACCAGCTATCGCTTCACCGGGACCTTCGAGGGCTACTTCGAAGTTGGCGATCGCGTGTTCGACTGGGATGTCGGCTATCTGCACAGCGAGCACCGTCTGTCCCAGGCCGCATACGGCAACCTCAACCTCGCGCGCGTCAGCGCGGCGGTGGGTCCGTCGTTCCTGAATTCAGACGGCGTGGTCCAGTGCGGCAGCGCCGCCGATCCGGTGCCCCTGGCCGACTGCGTGCCGTGGAATCCCTACCTGGCCTATGGCGTCGAGGGATCGGGTAGCCTGACGAACAACCCCGGACTGCAGCGCTATCTCTTCCAGGAGGAGCATGCCACCGGCAAGACCCAGACGCAGTTGTTCGCGGCCAACCTTGCCGGGTCGCTGGCGACACTACCCGGTGGCGATCTTGGCTTCGCGGTTGGCGTGGAAAGCCGCAAGGAGACCGGCAACTTCTCGCCTGATGCGCTGGCCCAGACCGGCGGCTCGACCAATCTGGCAGCCGGCCCGACCGGTGGCGATTACAGCGTCGACGAGATCTATCTGGAACTCGAAGCACCGCTGCTGTCGGGGATCCCGTTCGCACAGGAACTGACCCTCACCGCCGCCACCCGCTATTCCGACTTCGACACCTTTGGCGATACCACCAACAGCAAGTTCGGCCTGCGCTGGAGGCCGATCGAATCGCTGATGGTCCGCGCCACGGTGGCCGACGGTTTCCGTGCACCGACGATCGCCGACCTGTACGGCGGCGGCTCGCAAACCTTCGCGTCGTTCACGGACCCCTGCGACACCAACTTCGGCAGTTCGGCGACCAACCCCACCACCCGCGCCAACTGCGTCGCGGCAATGGGCGCGCTGGCCGACAGCTACCGCCAGCTGGGCCAGGGCTTCACACCGGTTAACTCGACGAACTCGCAGACACCGGTGGCGTTCACCTCGGGCAGCAATCCCAACCTCACGCCCGAGCTGTCCAAGTCGCAGACCATCGGCTTCGTATGGAGCCCGGGCTTCCTGCAGGGTTTCAACGCCGCGGTCGACTGGTGGAAGATCCGCATCGACGACACCATCATCGCCGACTCCCCCACCAGCATCCTCAACGACTGCTACATCCAGGGTATCGCTTCGCGCTGCGCTCCTTCCGTGGGCGGCGCCCCGGGCTTCAGTCGCGACCCGGTGCAGGGCTATGTCAGCACCATGATCTTCGGCGGAATCAATGCGGGTTACCGCAAGGCTGAAGGCTACGACATCGACCTGACCTATCGCTGGGATGCGGGCGATTACGGCAACTTCACGATCAACTCCAACTCGACCTACACCGTCGCGGACTACCTGGTCAGCACCAACGATCCGCGTTATGCCGTCTCCAACGTTGGCCTCGCAGGCTCTGGTTCCACGACCTTCCGCCTGCGCTCGAACATGATGCTTTCCTGGCAGTACGGTGATTTCGGCGCAAGCTGGACCACCCGCTACTATTCGGGCATGAAGGAAGGCTGCACGTATTTCACCGGCCAGCGCGTGGTCGGAGGCGTGGCGATCGATCCGCCGATCATGGAGGCCCACCTGGAGTGCAACGACATCTCCTACCGGCCGACCGGCGTGCTCAACGCCGACGGCAGCCCGGCGAGTTCGTTGTCGCGTCTCAATGCCACCGGCGCGACGGTCTTCAACGACGTCCAGTTCCGCTGGGAAGCACCGTGGAACGCGACCATCGCGGTCGGCGCCAACAACGTGTTCGAGAAGTACGGCCCGCCGATGTACTCGCAGCCGAGCGCGAACTTCTCGTACTACGGTGGTTTCGACATCGGTCGTTTCGTGTACATGAAGTACCAGCAGCGCTTCTGATAGGCGGCTGTTAGCAACAGGCACAGGACACGGCCCCGAAAGGGGCCGTGTTTTTTTTTGCCGTGCGGGGGCTCCCGGGAAGCCTCCCGTTTCAAGGAGCGCCCCCGGACAAGCAGTTGATGGACGTCTCCGCAACGTGCCGCATAACACTTGACGGACAAGTTTTTAACAGCCCTTTAATTCTTGATTCAGCGAGCGTAGTATCGGTCGAACTTGCCGTTTTTGGCGGCTCAGTTGGCCCCTTCGGCAGGTTTCCCTGAAGCTCTTGGAGAGAGAGATGCGACTGAAGAGAAGCAAGCTGCGGGATGCCATCGCGTTGTCCCTGGCGGTGGGCGCTACCGCGATGGTGGGCAGCGGGACCGCCCTGGCTCAGGAAGCCGAGCAAAGCCAGACACAGGCCCAGACCGCCACCAACCTGGACGCAGTGACCGTTACCGGCACCCGTATCCAAAGCCAGACCATGACCGCCTCCAGCCCCGTCACCGAGATCAACGGGGAGGAATTCCGGCTGACCGGTGCAACGACGGTCGAAGACCTGGTCAACCAGTATCCGCAGCTCGACCTGGATTTCGACAACTTCCAGAACAACCCGGCAACCGGCTACGCCTCGGCCTCGCTGCGTGGCCTGGGCGCTTCACGCACGCTGACCCTGGTCAACGGCCGCCGCATGCCGGCGGGCGCGTTCGAAACCACCGACCTGTCGATCATCCCGGCAGCGATGGTCAGGCGCGTCGATGTGCTCACCGGCGGTGCTTCGGCGGTGTATGGCGCCGATGCCGTCGCCGGCGTGGTCAACTTCGTCCTGGACGACGAATTCCAGGGTGTCAGCGCCAATTTCGGCTATTCGGCCTATCAGCACGACAACGACAACCGGTACATCCAGGGCTTGATGGATGAAAAGGACTTCACGTATCCGACCGGAAATTCCGGGTTCGACGGTATTTCCAAGAATATCGACCTCGCCATCGGCGGCAGCTTCGGCGAAGGCGGCCACGCAGTGGCCTGGGCCACCTGGCGCGAGAACCAGCCGCTCCTGCAAGGCCAGCGCGATTACTCGTCCTGCGCCCTGAACGCGCCGGGCACGGCCTGCGGCGGTTCCGCGACCGCGGACCCGGCGAACTTCCTGATCAATACCGAAACCTGGCTGGTCGCCAATGGCGACGGAACCTTTTCCGAAGGTCTGAACGAATACAACTACGCGCCGCCCAACTACTACCAGCGGCCCGACACGCGCTACACCGCCGGCTTCATGGCCAAGTACGAGATCAACGAGAACTTCGAGCCTTACCTCGAAGCCATGTTCGTCAATCGCCAGACCTCGATCCAGATCGCGGAGTCGGGCACCTTCGGCTCGGGCATCACCGTGCCATGCGACACCGATTACATCGGCACGCTCTGCGCCGATGCCGGGGTGACGGCGGACACGGTCCGCATCCAGATGTACAAGAGAAACGTCGAGGGCGGACCGCGCATCCAGACCTTCGACAATGAGCAGTACCGGATCGTGTCTGGCCTGCGAGGCGCGATCAACGACTACTGGTCGTACGACGCGTCGTACACGTATGGCCGCACCTCGTGGCTCAACATCGGCAAGAACGACTTCCTGTTCAGCCGCATCAACGACGCTGCGATGGGATGTCCTGCGGGTTCGTTCGCCGGCTGCATCCCCTACGACATCTGGAATGACAACATCTCGCAGGAAGCTGCCAACGCGCTTGCCGCACCGAGCTTCCAGTCGCGCCACACCGAGTACACCGCGGTCAACGCCTACGTCACCGGCGACCTCGGCTTCGGCCTTCCGTCGGCCAACGGCGAGAACGTCGGCCTGGTTCTGGGCTACGAGCGTCGCACCAACACGTTCGTGCGCGAGTCCGACGCCGACTCACTCGCCGGCAATTTCGCCGGCGCAGGCGGTGCCGACACCAACCTCAATGCCGATATCAGCGTCAGCGAGTACTTCATGGAGGCGGCGATCCCGCTCATCGTGGATGCGGGCCCGCTGGACCGCTGGGGCGTCGAACTGGGCTACCGGTTCTCCGACTACAGCACCTCCGGCGAGGCACATACGTACAAGTTCGGCACCACCGCCGAGTTCGCGGGCAAGTTCCTGCTGCGCGGCAGCTGGAACCGTGCGATCCGCGCGCCTTCGTTGAACGATCTCTACACGCCGGCGACGATGGGCCTGTGGGGCGGCGAAGACCCCTGCGCAACCGCAACCCCGACCGCGACGCTCGCGCAGTGCGCACTGACCGGCGTCACCGCTGCCCAGTACGGCAGCATCCCCGAAAGCCCCGCCGACCAGTACAACGGCTTCTTTGGTGGCAACGCCAACCTGACGCCGGAGAAGGCCAACACCTGGACCGTGGGTCTGGCGGTGAACCCGATCGACAACCTGAACCTGGCAGTCGACTACTTCAACATCGAAGTCGAGGACACCATCACCACGCTGACTCCGGCGACGATCATCAATGCCTGCTTCAGCGCGCAGCAGTTCTGCGACCAGATCCGTCGCGACCCGGTGAGTGGTGACTTGTGGTCGGGTACGACGCAGAACATCGATACGGCCGGCATGGTGTTCAGCCAGGTGGGCAACTACGGCATCTTCCGCCGCAGTGGTATCGATCTGAGTGCCTCGTATGGCTGGGATATCGGCGAGGGCCGCGTCAATGCGATGTTCACGGGCAGTTATGTGCTCAAGGACGAGTCGGAACCTGTTCCCGGCGTGGTGGACTTCGATTGCGCCGGCATCCTCAGCCCGACCTGCTTCACGCCGGAGTGGCGCCATGTCGCGAGCGTGCGCTACTCGATCGACCGCTACAACTTCGGTCTGCGCTGGCGCTATATCGGCGAGACGGACTACGAGGACGAGCTGACCGGGGAGCCCCTGACGACCGACCAGTTGCTGGCGGCGGACGGCAAGCTCAAGGCGTTCAACTACCTCGACCTTTCCGGCGCGATGACCTTCGGCGACAACGTCACTTGGACCGTTGGCGTCAACAACGTCCTCGACAAGGAGCCGCCGATGGTGGGCGGTACGCTGGTACTGAACGGCAACTCGCTGGGCGGCTATGACCAGGCCGGCCGCTATATCTTCACCAGCGTCGCCCTGCGCTTCTGAGTCCGGTTTCCTGCTCTCATCGCAGGTTGAGGCGGGCCCTTCGGGGCCCGCCGCTTTTCAGGACTGCCAGATTCTCATGACGGCAGATCCGTCCAGGTGGCCAGGTGGCACAGGACGCGCGCGATCCACCGCTGCCGTAGTGCAAGTCTGAGGCCCGGGCTGGCGTCCGTACGTGGCAGTCCGCGCAAGACAGCCGGCGCCAGCGACGCCCGTTATCGGACAGGGCCGTCCGGCCTGCCCCTGCGCGCGCGACCTCATGGTTCGCGATATCCCACAGGCTGGCGGTCGATGTCCCGCATCTTCTCCTTGTGCGCGAACTCGATTTCATCCCACTCCGCCTGCGTATGGCAGACCTTCTGCCGGAACCTGCTGCCGGTGACGGCTAAGCCTCTGCAGACCTTCTTGCCCTTCCCGACCTCGGCCTCCGACGCCCTGCCCCGCACGTCTGCTGGGGCGTGCGCAGCGGCAGTCTCCGCGGCCCGCGCCGCGGCCCCGGAACGATCGACTTCAGCCATCCCGTCCGATGCGGTCAGACACAACAGCAGTACCGCCTGCACCTTCGCGAACTTCATAGGGTTCTCCAGAGGGACGAGCGAAGTAGGAGCTTGCCGACCGGGTGGACCGCGCCTCAGTCGGTCTCGGAACTCTGCGCATCGAATGCGATCGTCAGCCGCGGTGCGTCATCTTCGAAGGGGATGGTGCCATGCCACATATACGAAGGAAACAAGGCCAGGCGCCCCTCCTCCGGCCGGACGAGCCTGCGCGGCGGAAGGTCCAGGCCGAGTTCCTCGAGCGGCTGTCCGAACTGGATCCAGCCCGCCTGGTTTCCGTGACTGCCGGCCCGCACGGACGGAGGCAGGGACACGTAGAACGCAGAGCTCATCCATCCCTCGTTGTGGATATGGTTGGAGTGGCGGCCCGAGGATTTCAGGCGGACCGACCACGAACCCACGATCCGGAAATCTTCCCGCCTTCGCCCGAGAAATGGATGCCGGGGATCATGGGGGAGGCTCCGCAACCACCCGTCCACGGCCACGCGGATGCCGGCTTCCGTTGCCCGGAGCGTCGGATCATCCCTTCCGAAGAGGCGCCCTGGCGTCTGCGACCCGGTACGCACGCTTTGCCGTACCGGCTCGCGACTTGCCATGTGCAGCCCCTCCAGCACGCGGGTCAGGTCGGCAAGCAAGGAGGCTGCATCGCCGGATCCGGCGGGAGGCTCGACCTCCACGAAGCCGACGAGGCGCTCGTAGTCGAACAGCCAGTGTTCGCGCGGATCCCCCAGCAGGCGCCAGGCAGTCCCCAGGTTGCTCCACGCTTCCTGGTTCTGCGGGTCCAGCTGCACCGCGCGCTCGGCCTGCTGTCGCGCCCGCTCGTGCATTCCCCTGCGGAAGCTGTGTCTGGCCCAGGCGTTCAGGAACTCCGGACTACCCGCGAATTGCCGCGCGATCGAAGAGTAGAGCGCCGAGGCCCGTTCGAACTCACGCAATGCGTCGAGCGCATCGGCTGCGAACCACTGCAGAACGGGGTTGGCCGGCTCCCTGCGGCGCATGGGGTCGAGCATGGCCAGCGCCTCCTCAGGACGACGCATGGCCATCAGCATCCGCACCAGTTGCAAGTGCAAGGCCTGATCCCCAGGGCGCGCACGCGCGGCGGCACGGAACTCTCCAAGCGGATCCTCTCCGGGGGCAAGCTCCGGTCCGAACTCCCACAGGATGTTGGCCAGCGTGTGCTGGCCCGGCGCGCAGCCGGGACTGCGCGCCACCAGCCCCCGGGCGCCGGCAAGCGCTTCGGCGGGCCGGCCCGCATCGAGGAGCAGGCCATTGATCGCGTCGGCCAGATCGTCGTGCTCGTAACCCAGCGCGCGCGCACGATACATGCATGCCAATGCATCCTCGATCCGGCCCAGCAGACGCGATACATGTCCCAGGTTGATCCACGCGGGCGCATGCGCGGGGCTGAGCTCGGTCGCCCGGGCGAACGCTTCCGCCGCGTCCTGGAGCTTGCCCAATCCACGCAATGCACTGCCCAGTCCTTGCCACGCCGCCGCATCTGCGCCCAGGCCGATCGCATCCTCGAACGCCTTGCGCGCCCTGACATGGTCGCGCCGCTGCAGCGACACGAATCCCAGTTGGGCGAGCGTCTGCGCGGTCGGTGGCACGTTTTCCAGAACGGCGACTGCTTCCTCCAACCGTCCCGCCCTGGCCAGGAAGGCGGCGAAATTGAGGGCCACCACCGGACTCGAAGGCGCCAGTGCCAGCGCCGTGCGGAAGGCGGCATCCGCGCCCTCGGGGTCCGAAGCCTCCGCCAGGCACATGCCGACCAGCTGCTGCGCATCGGCCGAATCGCCGGCCTCGCGGACGAGTTCGCGCGCAGCTGCGAGCGCCTGCCCGACGTGCCGCTCGCCAAGCAGACGCATCGCAGCCTGGAACCGGGCCGCTTGCGCCGCCGTCAGCGGTCGCGGTGCCGGCACCCTATCGCGCCCTCCGCACTCGCAGCCCGACGCCGGCAGGTGTTTGCAGGACGTAGCTGCCCAGCGCACCTTTGCGCACGCGGACCCGATCGCCTTGCACCGCGCGACCCATGCTGCCAGCGTCGACGGTCGTCCAGACATGGCCGTTGTCGAGTGTGAAAACACGCTTTCCGTTTGCGTATTCAAGCTTGACGATGGAGCCTTCAATCCAATCGGGGTCGACGACGTCCTTCGACTGCCCCAGTTCCAGCGCCGGGCCAGCGTACTGTCTGCCGAAGTCCTTCTGCGCCCGCTCCCTCACCGCCTCCTGGAGCGGGACTGCGGGTGGGAACGCCTTGTCGTAGCAGGCCAGGCGCTGGGCGGGCTGGCCCATCGCGGCGCAGGGGTGGGATTCCTGCGCCGACGCCAGCGAGACGACGGCCAGGCACCCGATGAGGGGCGCAAGAATCCCTGTTCCGAACGCACCAAGTCTTTTTCCGCGCATCTGCATGCTCACCTCATTTGATACCCGCAGCCGGCCACTGGCATGGGTGGGTTCTGTCACGCCTCGAAGGAGGCACGATAGTCGCGCAGCGCCTCCGACAACCCGCTGACCAGGGCCCGTTCCTCGGCGGCCAGCAGTGGATTCCACACATCGAAGATCAGGACCACGCGAAGCTCGTCGCTGTCGTTGCGGGCCTCGTGCTCGATCGAGTCGTCGAACACCATGACGTTCCCCTCTTCCCACCCGCGCCAGTCGAAGCCGACGCGGAACGCGCATTTCCCCGGAACGATCAGCGGCAGATGCGCAACCAGGCGCGCGTTGGTCTCGCCACTATGAGGCGGAATCCTCGTGCCCGGGGCCAGTGCCGAGAACATCGCGTTCGGGCAGGCTCCAGTGATCCGCACCGGATCGACATCAGCCAACGCCTCCGCGGTCACCGGACACATCCGCAGGTTCTCCTCGACCGGCTTGCCCAGCGACCAGAGGTGGAACGAACTCCAGGCCCGCGAATGGTTGAGTTCATTCCACTGGTTCACCGGATCGCCAGGTTTGTAGGCGACGTAGGGGGTGAAGGCATCGAATTTCTCCGCCACGAGCCGCTCGAGCTCCTCCCTGATCTGCGGCGTGCGCTTCTGCAACCGGTCCACCCAAGGGAACTGGGCGGGATCATGGAAGGTCAGAGCGGGCAGTCTGGGCACATGCAGCCTGTTGCACTCGGAATGGTAGGGCCGCGTGCGGCCGGCCATGATCGACACCGTCTCCTCCCATCGCGACCGCGCGTGGACAGGCGCCTGTTCCAGCGCCGCCGCGACCCTGCGCCAGAGAAACTCGAACAGCAACTCGGTGTCCCTGCTCGCGACCTCGCGTGCATGCACCAGCCTGTGGCGCAACGACGCTGGCCATGCCGCCTCATCGGGAGCCACGCGCATCGCGTCGGCATAGACGGCTGCGGCGCCATTGGACTTCCCGTTGCGTTCAAGATACTCGGCCTTGCTCAGCAGCCCGGGCAGGAAATACGGATCGATGACGAGCGAGGCGGTGATCGCAGCCCGTTCGCGTTCGATATCGCCCAATGCGCGGAAAACACTGCCGATCGCCAACGGGATCATCGGGTCGTCCGGTTGAGCCTGGCGCGCGGACTCGAAGAAACGCAGCGCCATCTGCGCATCGCCCCGCTGGTGGGCGTGCACGCCCAGGCTGAAGAGGGCCTGCACGTTGGCCGGATCCAGGGATTGCACCTGGTGCCACAGGTGCTCCGCCTCCTCCCAGCGTCTGGCCGACGCGGCCGCGCCCGCAGCGGAAATCAGGGTCCTCAACTGCTCGTTCAAAGCGTCGCTCCCCATGGACCTCGCCGCATTCTAGCCGGAGGCACAGGGGCCGACGCACGCTGCCGTCAGCCTGCCTGTCGCAACCAGCCCGTGATCGACAGCCGGGACGCCTGCACGAATGAAGCGACCGCGGAAACCAGGTGTGGCTGCGGCACGGCGAAGATGCTCAACGTATTGAAACCCGGGACAAGGACCTCGACCACCGAGGCGTGGTCTTCGCCGAGGAACTGCAGCTGTCCGCCATAGTCGGGCTTCCAGTCAGGCGTCATACCCAGCACGTAGGCGGCGATCCGATGCTTCCCCTCGGCTTCGTCATCGTGGTCGGTGAGGAAATGCCCCCGCCGGTAGCGCGTGAGTTGCCCGTCTGCGAATGCGATCCCGTCGTGCCCGGTCACTTCGCGGGCAAGCCGGATGAAGTCTTCGCCCCGCAGCATCTGCCGCACCGCCTCCAGATCGGGTACGTCCAGCCTCACATCGTAGTCGGGGTCCGACAGCGGCCAGCGCTCGTAAAGATACTGGAAGCCCTTGCGCGCCTCCGCGCCGACCAGATCGTCGAAGGCCGCTGTGCGCACAGGATCCATCCGTGCCATCTCGCGGGCGTCGAAGTCCCGGTGCTGGCCGCCGATCCGCGTCACCAAGGCCCATTGCGGCCATTCCTGCAGCGCCCGGCCCAGCCGGGCCGCCACGTCGGCGCGCATCAGGCCCGGCACCACGACCCGGCCATTCGCACGATAGCTGGCGGCCAGCCCTGCGATATCCCCCCGCGGAGCGATCAGGTCGGACAAGGATCTATTCCGTTGACGCCATGGCGCGCGCCGGCGCCGTCCTCTTGATCATAACCGTCGACATGCCGATGCGGGAGCCAGAGGCAGGCCGCCATCGTCCGGATGCAGCCGCCGGGACATCAGCCGCCGGTCGCGGCACTCGCCCGGCCCTCGAACGATTCCATGTGGCCTGCGATCGCCCCCTGCTCGGCCTGCCACGCATCCTCCTCCAGGGCCAGCAAGGCCTCCAGGTCGGCAGGCGCGCACAAGGGCGAGTTGATGGCGCCTGCGGCCGGCAACAGGCCGATTGGACTGTCCACCGCTCCCGCACCGCCTTCCACCCGCCCCACGATCCACTCCAGCAC
>Ga0233369_1000205_pt1 | contig 29771 bp, 30 predicted proteins | sample ElkDunMinimDraft_26_FD_191537 | JGI IMG/M metagenome (GOLD analysis project Ga0233369, IMG submission 191537) | Fecal eukaryotic communites from dung pellets of Tule Elk in California, USA - Elk Dung D16 | ecosystem: Host-associated > Mammals > Digestive system > Large intestine > Fecal | place... | reverse complement strand
AGCTGCCGGTCGCGGAGCGCGGGTATGCGGGAGAAACCCGCAAAACTGGCGCGCCTGGAGGGATTCGAACCCCCGACCAATGGCTTCGGAAGCCACTACTCTATCCGGCTGAGCTACAGGCGCGTGGCCGGGGATTGTCACATGGACTGGGCCGCGGCGCGAGTCTTGACGGGCTTGGTAGGCTGGCAGCATGCGTGACGATCACCGCGACGAGGCCGTACCCGGCCCGCAATGGCGCCAGCGGCTGCGCCTGTACTGGCAACTGGTCCGGGCCGACCGGCCGATCGGCTGGCTTCTGCTGCTGTGGCCGACCTGGTGGGGGCTGTGGATCGCCGCCGAAGGCGTGCCGCCGCTGTGGATCCTGTTCGTGTTCAGTGCCGGGGTGTGGCTGACCCGCTCGGGCGGCTGCGTGATCAACGACTACGCCGACCGCTGGCTCGACGGCTCGGTCGAGCGCACCAAGGACCGGCCCCTGGCCACCGGCGCGGTGTCCGGGCGCGAGGCGCTGGCGGTGTTCGCCGTGCTGATGCTGGCCGCGTTCGCGCTGGTGCTCACGCTCAACCGCCTGACCGTGCTGATGAGCATCGTCGGCGTGCTGCTGGCGGCCACCTATCCCTACCTCAAGCGCTACACCTACCTGCCCCAGGTCTACCTGGGCATGGCCTTCGGCTGGGCCATCCCGATGGGCTTCGCCGCGGTGCTGGGCGAGGTGCCGCCGGTGGCCTGGCTGCTGTACGTGGCCAACATCTTCTGGGCGACGGCCTACGACACTTGGTATGCGATGGTCGACCGCGACGACGACATCCGCATGGGCTCCAGGTCGACCGCGATCCTGTTCGGTGAGCTCGACCTGGTCGCGCAGGGCGTGCTGTACGCGGCCACCTTCGCCGCGCTGCTCCTGGCTGGCCGCCAGGCCGGGCTGGGCATCGCCTACGGGTGCGGCCTGGTGGTGGCCGCGGCGCTGGTGGCGCGGCAGTTCGTCATGGCCCGCCATCGCGACCGCGAGGCCTGCTTCCGCGCCTTCCTCGACAACCACTGGGTCGGGCTGGCGGTGTTCGCCGGCATCGCGGTCGACTACGCGCTGTAGCAGGGGCGGGCGCTCCGCAGCGCCCGCCCCCGGCCATCAGGCCGGCAGCGGCCGGTGTTCCCTGCGCAGGCGGAAGGCGGCGCCGACCTGGAGCGCGCCGTAGATCACCGCGCCCACGCCGATCCACAGCACCACCGCCAGCACGCCCAGGCCCGGCATGGCGAAGAACAGGATGCCCAGGATGATCGCCAGGATGCCGCTGAGCACCAGCTGCCATTCCCCGCGCACCACCTTGCGCACCTGCACCGCGAACACGATCCGGGCGATGCCCGCGATCACCAGCCAGATCGCCAGTACCCACAGCAGGGCGTCGGCCATGCTCACCGGCTGCAGCACCGCGAGCACGCCGAAGGCGATCGAGATCACCCCGTACAGGACCAGCATCCACCGCGGCAGGGCGATGTCGCGGCCGAAGATGCTGAACAGGGTCACGAGTCCGTCGGCCAGCGACAGGATGCCGAAGGCCAGCACCAGGGCCACCGCCGAGCGGCCAGGCCAGATCACGCAGGCCAGCCCGAAGAGGATCGCGATCAGTCCGTAGAGCAGGAACAGCCACCAACTGCGGCCGACATCGCCGGCAAGAGGAACGGTCATAGCGCGCGCTCCATGTGCGCCGGCGGCAGCCGGCACCGGCGGACTCTACGCCTGCCCCGTGCAGCCGGAGTGAGGCTCACGGCACCCGCGCGCAGACCCAGGCCTCGACCCGGGCCACGCCGGCGCGGCGCAGCGTCGTGGCCGCCGCGTGCAGGGTGGCGCCGGTGGTCATGACATCGTCGACCAGCACGACATGCGCGGGCAGGACGACCGAACGGTCCACGCCGAACGCACCGCGCAGGTTGCGACGCCGGGCGGCGGCGTCCAGCTCCGACTGCGGCGGGGTGGCCCGGGCGCGGACCAGGGCGCCGACCAGCAGCGGCACGGCCAGCGCGTCCGCCAGCGGCCGTGCCAGCTCCAGCGCCTGGTCGTAGCCGCGCCGGCGCAGGCGGCCCCGGTGCAGGGGCACGGCCAGCAGCGCATCCGGGCGCGGCAGGGTGGAAAACCGCAGGGCCATGGCGTCGGCCAGCATCCGTCCGGCGGCCAGGTCGCGGTGGAACTTGAAGCGCGGCAGCAACCGGTCCACCGGCGCGGCGTAGCGGAACGCGGCATGGGTGGCGTGCAGCGGCGGCGGTCGCCGCAGGCAGGCGCCGCAGGCATCGGCCGCGACCGGCAGCGGCAGCGCGCAGCGGCCACAGGCCGGCCCGTTCCAGGGCAGGGCGGCAGTGCAGGCAGCGCACAGGTCCGTTCCCCTGGACGCGGCTTCGCCGCAGGCCAGGCAGCGCGGCGGGCACAGCCGTGTCCCCAGCCAGGGCCACCAGCCGTCAACCCAGCCGCCGCGCATTCGGTTGACAGGTCCGGGCATGCTTTCCAGACTGCCCGGCCCCGCCCGTCGCGTCCGTCAGGGAATTCCGATGTCTGCCGTCAGTCCGCTCCGCCCGGCCGCCACTTCCGGGGCCGGCCCCGTGCCGCTCCGCCACGACTGGACGACCGACGAGGTCCAGGCCCTGCTGGACCTGCCCTTCCCCGAACTGCTGTTCCGCGCGGCCGAGGTGCATCGGCGCCATTTCGATCCCGCCGAGGTCCAGGTCAGCACCCTGCTGTCGGTGAAGACCGGCGGCTGCCCCGAGGACTGCGCCTACTGCCCGCAGGCCCAGCGCTACCACACGGGGGTCGAGGCGACCAAGCTGATGTCCACCGAAGCGGTGCTGGAAAAGGCGCGCGCGGCCAGGGACGCCGGCGCCTCGCGCTTCTGCATGGGCGCGGCCTGGCGCTCGCCCAAGGACCGCGACATCCCCAAGGTCGCGGCGATGATCCGCGAGGTCAAGGAGCTGGGGCTGGAAACCTGCGCCACCCTCGGGATGCTCAGCGGCGAGCAGGCGCAGGCGCTGCGGGCGGCCGGCCTGGACTATTACAACCACAACATCGACACCGATCCGGAGTTCTACGACGCGGTGATCCGCACCCGCGAGATCCAGGACCGGCTCGACACCCTCGAACACGTGCGCGAGGCGGGCATGAAGACCTGCTGCGGCGGCATTGTCGGCATGGGCGAGACCCGGCGCCAGCGCGCCGGCTTCCTGCGCACCCTGGCCAACCTGCCCGCGCACCCGGACTCGGTGCCGATCAACCGCCTGGTGCAGGTCGAAGGCACGCCGCTGCACGGCACCGCCGAACTCGATCCGTTCGAGTTCGTGCGTACCATCGCCGCCGCACGCGTGCTGATGCCCGCCTCGATGGTGCGCCTGTCGGCCGGGCGCGAGCAGATGTCCGACGAACTGCAGGCGCTGTGCTTCCTGGCCGGCGCCAACTCGATCTTCCACGGCGACAAGCTGCTGACCACCGGCAACCCGGACGTGGCGCACGACCAGGCCCTGTTCGGGCGCCTGGGCCTGCGCGCGATGCCGGTCGTGGTGGACGCGCCGGACCACGACCGCGGTGGTACCGTACACGCGGACATCTCGGCCGGGTGCGAGCCCGGGGCCGGGGACTGCGCGGCGGGGGGCCGCGTCTGAGAGGGAACGCCGCCATGCCCATCGAACGCCCGGATCTGCGTGCCCGCGTGGCCGGATCGCGCGAACAGCGCGGTGCCGGCGCCTCGCGCCGGGTGCGCCGCGAGGTGGTGCGCCGTGATGGCGTTCGCTGCGAGGTGTCCGACGGCCGCGGCGGCACGCGCAGCCTGCTCAACTTCTGCAGCAACGATTACCTGGGCCTGTCCCAGCATTTCGCCGTGGTCAACGCCCTGCAGGACGCCGCCGCCCGAGATGGCGCCGGCGGCGTCGCCTCGCACCTGGTCTGCGGCCACCACGCAATCCACGGCCAGCTCGAACGCGAACTGGCCGACTGGCTGCAACTGCCGCGCGCGCTGCTGTTCGGCAGCGGCTTCGCCGCCAACCTGGCGGTCATGCAGGCCCTGCTCGGCGACGATGACGTGTGCGTGCAGGACCGGCTCAACCACGCCAGCCTGATCGACGGCGCGCGCCTGGCCGGCTGCCGCCTGCGCCGCTATCCGCATGGCGACGTGGAAGGTGCGCTGCGCCAGCTGCGCGGCGCGCCCGAGGGCGCGGCCATGCTGGCCACCGACGGCGTGTTCAGCATGGACGGCGACATCGCGCCCCTGCGCGAACTGGCCATTGCCGCGCGTGTGCAGCAGGCCCTGCTGTACGTGGACGATGCCCACGGCGTGGGCGTGCTGGGCCCGGACGGGCGCGGCAGCGTGGCCGCCGCGGGGCTGGACGTGGCAGCCGCGCCGCTGCGCCTGGCCACGCTGGGCAAGGCGCTGGGCGGCTATGGCGCGGTGGTTGCCGGCGACGCCGACCTGGTCGAGCATCTGGCCGAGGTCGCACGCCCCTACGTCTACACCACCGCGCTGCCTCCGGCGCAGGCCGCGGCCTCGCTGGCGGCGGTCCGGCTGGCGCGGCGCGAGCACTGGCGCCGCGAGCGCCTGCAGGAACTGGTGCAGCGTTTCCGCGCGCGCGCCAGCCGCCACGGCCTGCCTTTGCTCGATTCGGAAACGCCGGTCCAGCCGGTGCTGTGCGGCGACAACGCGCGCGCCCTGGCGATGTCCGAGGCGCTGGAAAGCGCCGGCTACTGGGTCGCCGCGATCCGTCCCCCGACCGTGCCCGAGGGCCAGGCGCGGCTGCGCGTGGCCTTCAGCGCGGCCCACGAACCCGTGCAGGCCGAGGCGCTCGCCGACGCCGTGGCCCTGGCCCGCGACCGCGCCGACGTCGCCGCCGCCCGCAGCGCATGATCCGCCCCGATGCCCAGGGTCGCGTCGCGCTCGCGGCGGTCGGCCTGGCCCTGCTGTCGGCGCTGTTCTTCACCATGACCTACGTGCTCAACCGGGCCAGCGCCACCGGCGGCGGCCACTGGGCCTGGCTGGCCTGCCTGCGCTACCTCATCACCCTGCCGCTGATGCTGCCGCTGATGCGTTTCCAGGGCGGCACGGCGCCGGTGCTGCGCGCGATCGGCGCGCATCCGTGGGCGTGGCTGCGCTGCGCCGGCATCGGCTTCGTGCTGTTCTACCTGCTGCTCTCGTACGCGGCATCGAGCGGGCCTTCGTGGCTGGTGGCCGGGTCGTTCCAGTTCACCGTGATCGCCGGAATGCTGTGCGCGCCGCTGCTCTACCGCGATGCGCGCCGGCGCATCCCGCCGGCCGGGCTGGCGGTCGCGGGCCTGATCCTGGCCGGCGTCTTCCTGATGCAGTTCGGCCATGCCAGCGGCGCGCTCGATCGCGCCGCGTGGATCGCGCTGGCCTGCGTGCTGGTCTCGGCCGTGGCCTATCCGCTGGGCAACCGCCTGCTGCTGCTGCACCTGGAACGCAGCGGCGAGCCGCTCAACGCCACCCAGCGCGTGTTCGGCTTGACCCTGGCCAGCCAGCCGCTGTGGCTGGTGGTGGCGGTCTACGCGGCACTGCAGTCGGGCGCGCCGGCACCGGAGCAGGTCTGGCTGGCGGCAGGCGTGGCGCTGTCGGCCGGCGTGGTGGCGACCATCCTGTTCTTCCAGGCCACCGGCATGGTCCGCCACCAGCCGCTGGCCCTGGGCGCGGTCGAGGCGATGCAGGGCGCGGAGGTGGTGTTCGCCGTGCTGCTGGGCGTGCTGCTGCTGGGTGAACCCCGGCCGACGGGCACCGCGCTGCTGGGCGCGGCGGTGGTCGTGGCGGGCATCATGGCGTTCGCGTGGGTAGTGGCGCGGCCCGCATCGGGCCGCGACGAGACGCGCGCGCTGCGCACGGACAAGGGTGCATGAGGACATTGCAGATCGAAACGCTCGGCCACGGGCCGGACCTGGTGCTGTTGCACGGCTGGGCCATGCACTCGGGGGTGTTCAAGGCGCTGGCCGAACGGCTGTCGGCGCGCCACACCGTGCACCTGGTGGACCTGCCCGGCCACGGCGGCAGCCGCGACAGCGCCCTGCCGCTGGCGCTGGAGCCGGTGGTCGAGGCGGTGCTCGCGCATGCGCCGCAGGCGCTGTGGGCGGGCTGGTCGCTGGGCGGCCTGTTCGCGCTGCACGCCGCGGCCACGCGCCCGGCGATGGTGCGGGGCCTGGCGATGGTCTGCGCCAGCCCGCGCTTCGTGCGCGGCGAGGACTGGCCGCTGGGCATGTCGCCGGAGATCTTCCGCGGTTTCGCCCTGGGCCTGCGCAGCGACTACCGCGCCACGCTGGAGCGCTTCATCGCGCTGGAAGCCTTCGGTTCGGACGATGCGCGCCAGGAGATGCGGATGCTGCGCGAGGAGGTCTTTTCGCGCGGCGAGCCGGCCGCGCACGTGCTGGCCGACGGCCTGGCGCTGCTGGAGACGTCCGACCTGCGCGCCGCGTTGCCGGGCCTGTCGATGCCAAGCCTGTGGCTGGCCGGGCGCCGCGACCGCCTGGTCGACCCGCGCGCCATGCGCGCGGCCGCGGCCCAGGCGCCGCAGGCCGAGGTGGTGGTGGTCGAGCACGCCGGCCACGCGCCGTTCCTGACGCACGCCGACGAGGTCGCCGCCGCCGTCGCCACGCTGGACGGGCGCGCCGGGGCCGGGCCGCGATGAGGTCGCCGCCCGACAGCCTGTTCGACGCGCGCCAGGTGCGGCGCGCGTTCTCGCGCGCCTCGGCCGGCTACGCCTCGGCCGCGACGCTGCAGCGCGAGGTCGAGGCGCGCCTGCTCGAATCGCTGGACCTGCTCGCGCTGGATCGCGAACGCCCCCGCGACTGGCAGCCGGAACTGGTCCTGGACGTCGGCAGCGGCCCGGGCCATGCCGCGCAGGCGATGCGCCAGCGCTGGCCGAAGGCGCGCATCGTCGCGATCGACCACGCCCTGCCGATGCTGCGCGCCATGCCCGCGCGCGCCGGCTGGAATCCGCTGCGTCGCCCGGTCGACCGGGTCTGCGCCGACCTGCGCGCGCTGCCGCTGGCCGAGGGCAGCATCGACGTGCTGTTTTCCAACCTGTGCCTGCAGTGGGTCGCCGACCTGCCGGCGGCGTTCGCCGGTTTCCGGCGCGTGCTCAAGCCCGGCGGCGTGCTGCTGTGCTCGACCTTCGGCCCCGACACGCTGTGGGAACTGCGCGAGGCCTTCGCCCGTGCCGACGACGTGCCCCACGTCAGCCCCTTCGCCGAAATCGCGCAGTTCGGCGATGCGCTCGTGCACGCCGGCTTCCGCGACCCGGTGCTCGATCGCGAGCTGATGCAGCGCGGCCATGCCGACCTGCCCGCGCTGATGCGCGAACTGCGGGCGATCGGCGCCACCAACGCCCTGCACGGACGTCGCCACACCCTGACCGGGCGCGCCCGTTTCCAGGCCGCGGCCGCGGCGTACGAACCGCTGCGCGGACCCGACGGCCTGCTGCCGGCGAGCTGGGAAGTGATCACGGCCATGGCCTGGGCGCCGGCGCCGGGCGCGCCCATCCGCGAGCACGGCAGCGAGATCGCGAGCTTCCCGGCCAACCGCATCCCGGTCCGCAAGCGCGGCTGAGCCCGCGGCATGGCGGTGGCCGTTCTCCCGGGCCGCCCGGGCGACGGCGTCGATTCACGCCACGCGCCCTAGACTCGCTCCGGTCCGTGGTCGAGGAGTGCCCGCATGAAATCGCTGACCGCCGCGCTGTGCCTGGCCCTTGCCCCCGTGATGGGCGCGCAGGCGCAGTCCCCGCGCGTGGACCTCTCGGACGTCGACCGGCTGCAGGTGCTGGCCGGCGCCAGCGACGTGCTCGCGCGCGCGCCCGATGTCGACGTCGACCGGCTGTTCAAGGCTGTGCACGCGGCCTCGCGCGACGAAGGCGAGGCGCGCGGCCTGTGCGCCCTGTTCGAACCCGATGCCGACCGCAGCCTCGCCGGGCTGCAGCGCGCGGCCAACGCCCTGGGCGAGCAGAGCCGGATGCGCTTCATCGATGCGGTCAGCGCGGTCGTGGTCAACGGCCTGCAAGCGCCCCCGCGCGGCTACGATCCCGCCGTCGGCGAGCAGGCGCTCAAGGCCGCCACGGTCACCGGCATGATGCTGCACGATGGCTTCCTGCTGGGCCTGTCGAGCACCGGCGCCGATGCCGCCAGCCGCCACGCGCGCTGCACGGCGTTCCGGCAGATGGTGGACGTGCTGGACGGATTCGGCCTGGCCGAGCGCGTCGCCGCGACGCGCTACCTGCTCAGCGAAGGCCTGGCGCGCTATGGCGGCGAACTGTGAGCGCTGCCGCCTTCAGCGCACCTGCGCCAACCAGTCGCTGAGGTTGTAGTAGTTGCTGACGCGCGCGATGCGGCCGTCGGCCACCTCGAAGAAGGCGCCGCCTGGCAGCACGTAGCGCTGGCCGCGCGCGGGCGGCAGCCCGTCGTCGTCGGCCAGGTATTCGCCGTGCACCACGTACTCGGCGGCCAGGCGCGAGCCATCGGCGGTCGCCATCACCACGATGTCGCGCAGCTGTTCGCGGTAGCAGCGGTCCATGCGCGCCATGAAGTCGGCGAAGGCGGCGCGCCCGACCTCGCGCGGCCCCTGGTTGAGGTCGTGCACCACGTCCTCGTCGAGCAGGGCCAGCATGGCCTCGCGGTCGCCGCGATTGAAGGCCGCGTAGTAGGCCAGCACCAGTTCGGTGCCGCGGTCGTGCAGGCGGTTGCCGTCGATGCGCATGCCCGGGAAGTCCCCCATGCGCAGGATCGCGCGGGACGATGATAGCGCGGCGCCCTATCGCGGCTGGACGAAGATGTCGCGGTGGAAGAAGTAGACCTCGCGCGCCAGGAACTCCCAGCGGGTGCGGAAGGAGCGGAAGCGCGTGCTCGGCGTCGGAGACCCCAGCGCATCGATGCCCAGTCCACGGCACAGCCGCAGCGCGCGCGCCATGTGCAGCGGATCGCTGACCACGATCGCGCGTTGCAGGCCGTGCTCCTGCATCAGCCGGCGCGCCTCGAACAGGTTCTGGTAGGTGGTCTGCGAGGTCGATTCGATCAGGATCGCGGTCTCCGGCACGCCGCTGCGCATGGCGTAGCGCCGGGCGACCTGCGATTCGGCGAAGCGCGCGCCGCCGCCGCCGTAGCCGCCAGTGAAGATCAGTCGTTCCGCCAGGCCGTCGCGGAACAGGTCCAGGCCGTGTTCGATGCGGGCCTTGAACACCGGCGAGGGCACGGCGTCGTAGGCGGCCGCGCCCAGCACGATGATGACGTCGGCCTGTCCGGCCTGGTCGCGTTCGCCCACCCAGTGGATCCAGCCGGCGACGGCGCCCAGCCACAGCGCGCACAGCGCCGCCAGCCACAGCAGCAGGCGCGGCGCGCGGCGCTGCCGGCTCCGCCGCCTCATGGCCCGGCCCAGGGCAGGTGGTCGGGATCGGCGTTGCCGCCGGTGAGCACGATCCCCACGCGGCGGCCGGCGAACCGCGCCGGCTGGGCGAGCACGGCCGCGAGCGCCAGCGCCGACGAGGTTTCGACCAGCAGCCGAGCCCTGGCCAGCAGATGGCGCATGGCCGCGATCGTGGCCGCGTCCTCGACCGCCACCACCTGCGCCCGGTGCGCCTGCAGGATGCGGAAGTTCGGTTCGCCGAGCATGGCGCGCAGGCCGTCGCAGATCGTGTCCGGCGCCAGGCTGCGGCGTTCGCCGGCCTCGAGCGACAGCAGGGTGTCGGCCGCGCCCGCCGGTTCGGCCAGCACCAGTTCCACCCGCGGCGCGAGTCCGGCCAGCGCGATCGCCGTGCCGCTGGCCAGGCCGCCGCCGCCCACGGGCACGACCACCACGTCCAGGTCCGGCGCCTCGCCCAGCAATTCCAGCGCCGCCGTGCCCTGGCCGGCGATCACCGCCGGGTCGGCGTAGGGATGGACCATCGTCGCGCCGGTGGCCGCCTGCACCGCCTGGCACGCCGCCTCGCGCGCGGCCTGGGTCGGGGCGCAGCGGTGCAGCACGGCGCCCTGGCCGACGATGCGCGCGAGCTTGGTCGCGGCCGCGCCTTCGGGCACCACCACGTGGCAGGGGATCGCGCGCAGCCTGGCCGCCAGGGCCAGCGCCCCGCCGTGATTGCCGGACGAGTGGGTGACCACACCGCGCGCGGCCGCCTCCGGCGCCAGCGAGAACACCGCGTTGCAGGCCCCACGGAACTTGAAGGCGCCGCCCCGCTGCAGGCATTCGAGCTTGAAGGCCAGGCTGCAGCCGGCGAGACGGTCCAGCGCGGCGGAGCGCAGGACCGGGGTGACCCGGGCATGCGCCGCGATGCGGGCCGCCGCGTCCAGGACATCGTCGAACTGCGGGAGCGGGAAGGCGGGCAACATCGGCTCACAGACTAGCCGATCGCTCACCGGGGTTCAGCTACCCCAACACCGGTGGCCGAGCCGTTCCGGATGAATTAAGCACGGATTCAAAGCCACCGGCCGATGCTGCCGGATCGCAGGAACAGGGGTGGGCCATGATCCGCAGGCTGTTGATCACGCTGGTTGTCGCGGCAGCGATGTCCGGCTGCGCCAGCGATTACTACTATCGCGGCAGTGGCGGTGGCGACTATTACTACGGCAGCCCCGCCTACTCGACCTACTACGGAGCCCCCTACAGCTCGCTGGGCTATGGCTACGGCGGCTGGTATGGCGGCCTGGGCTATCGCTATGGACGTTATCCCTACCGGCCCGGCTACGGCTATGGCGGCTGGTATGGCTCGCCGTACTACGGCTACGGGCCCGGATACCGGCCGTGGCCGCCGCGCTACTACCACCCGCCGCGGCCGCGCCCCGACCCCCCCCCGCATCCGCACCCGGATCGGGGCCACGTGACCGGCGGCAACCTGCCGCCGCGACGCCTGGTCGGGCCGCAGCCGCAGCAGGCCGCCCCGACGATGCAGCCGCAGCGCCGTGAGGGCCGCGGGCCGCTACGCCGTCGCATGGATCCGTCCGGGCCGGCCGATGCGCCCCGGCAGCGGATGCAGCGGCCCGAAGGCGTCCGGCCGCGCGGGCCGGGGCCGGTGATCCGCCCGGCGCCGTCCGGTCAGCCGCGGATGCAGGGCCCCCGGTCGTCTCCGCAGGCCTCGGCGCCGCAGATGGCACCGCGCCCGGCGCCTCGCATGGAACGCCCGGCGCCGCGCATGGAGCGCGCGGGGTCCCGGGAACGAGACCTCCGTAACGAACCGTAGGTCGCAAACCGCTTGCACCCCGCGCAACACGGGTCCAAGCTAGCCGTACTGACCGGCTGCGTCGGATTGCGACGCAATCCGGTCCAGAGCGACAAATTTTCCGAGTCGACTCCCGGCGGGGGATACCGGATCCCCCCTGTTCCGCTCCCGCCGGGCGTCGGCGCCTTCTTCGGATGGCGCCAGGCTCCGCGCCCGGACGGTGTGGAGCCACAAAAAGATGGGGCCGGATGTCCCCCGACATCCGGCCCCTTTGCTTCCCCGGGTTGTGCTTGGCCAGCCCTGTTCCAATTCCGGCCGCGCCCCCCAAGACGCTTGCCTCCCCGGGTGCAGAAGAACGGGTCGCAGGAAGCGTGCCAAGCAGGCTCCCGCGGCCGGCCGCCGCCGCCGCCGCGACCCGCCACAGGGCGCCGGCCGGCAGCGCCGCCCTTGCATGGGCCCGCGCGGGCCCGGAACATGCCGCAGCTTTCCGCGTCCGCAGGGCGCCATCGATCCCCATGCCCCGAGACTTCCATCGCTACGACGTGATCGTGATCGGCGGCGGCCACGCCGGCACCGAGGCCGCGCTCGCGTCGGCGCGCGCCGGTGCGCGCACCCTGCTGCTGACCCACAGCATCGACACCATCGGCGCGATGAGCTGCAACCCGGCGATCGGCGGCATCGGCAAGGGCCACCTGGTGCGCGAGATCGACGCGCTGGGTGGGGTCATGGCCCGGGCCGCCGATGCGGCCGGCATCCAGTGGCGCCGGCTCAACGCCTCCAAGGGCCCGGCCGTGCGCGCCACCCGCGCGCAGGCCGACCGCGCGCTGTATCGCGCCTTCATCCGCCGCGCGGTGGAGCACCAGCCGGGGCTGACCGTGTTCCAGGCCGCGGTCGACGATCTGGTCATCGAGGGCGATGCGGTGCGCGGCGCGATCACCAACACGGGCCTGCGCTTCGACGCCGGCGCGGTGGTGCTCACCGCCGGCACCTTCCTGGCCGGCAAGGTGCATATCGGCCAGACCCAGTACGCGGCCGGGCGCATGGGCGATCCGCCGGCCACCACGCTGGCCGCGCGCCTGCGGGAACGGCCGTTCGTGGTCGACCGCCTCAAGACCGGCACGCCGCCGCGCATCGACGGGCGCAGCCTCGACTACTCGGTGATGACCGAGCAGCCCGGCGACGATCCGCGCCCGGTGTTCTCGTTCATGGGCTCGCACGCCGACCAGCCGCGCCAGGTGTCCTGCTGGATCACCCACACCAGCGAGCGCACCCACGACATCATCCGCGCCGCGCTGCACCGCTCGCCGCTGTACTCGGGCCAGATCGAGGGCATCGGCCCGCGCTACTGCCCCAGCATCGAGGACAAGGTGGTGCGCTTCGCCGAGAAGGCCAGCCACCAGATCTTCGTCGAGCCCGAAGGGCTGGACGTGGTGGAGATCTATCCCAATGGCATCTCCACCTCGCTGCCCTTCGACGTACAGCTCGACCTGGTGCGCTCGATCGCCGGTTTCGGCCAGGCCCACATCACCCGCCCGGGCTACGCGATCGAATACGACTTCTTCGATCCGCGCGGGCTCAAGACCTCGCTCGAGACCAAGGCCGTCGGCGGCCTGTTCTTCGCCGGCCAGATCAACGGCACCACCGGCTACGAGGAAGCCGCCGCGCAGGGGCTGCTGGCCGGCGTCAACGCCGCGCGCTGCGTCCACGGGCGCGAGGCCTGGTCGCCGCGCCGCGACCAGGCCTACCTCGGGGTGCTGGTCGACGACCTGATCACGCATGGCACGTCCGAGCCCTATCGCATGTTCACCTCGCGCGCCGAGTACCGCCTGCAGTTGCGCGAGGACAACGCGGACCTGCGGCTGACGCCGGCCGGCCGCGAACTGGGGCTGGTCGATGACGCGCGCTGGGCGCGCTTCGACCGCAAGCGCGAGGCGATCGAACGCGAGACGCAGCGGCTGGCGGGCCTGTGGGCCTCGCCGCACAACGCCGCCGGCCGCGAAGCGACGGCCAGGCTCGGGATCGAACTGAGCCGCGAGAACAGCGCGCTGGACCTGCTGCGCCGGCCGGAACTGGACTACGCCCGGCTCGCCTCGCTGGCCGCGTTCGCCCCGGACGTGCCGCTCGACGCCGATGCGGCCGAACAGGTCGAGATCGAAACCAAGTACGCCGGCTACCTGCAGCGCCAGCGCGACGAGATCGCGCGCCAGCAGCGCAACGAGGGCACCCCGGTTCCCGAGGGCTTCGACTATGCGCGGGTGCGTGGCCTGTCCGCCGAGGTCCGGCAGAAGCTCGAGCGCGTGCGGCCGCAGACCGTCGGCCAGGCGCAGCGGATTCCGGGCATGACGCCGGCGGCCATCTCGCTGCTGCTGGTGCACCTGGCGCGGCCGCGGCCGGCGGCCGCGCAGGATGCGGAGGCGCGCGCCACGACGGGCTGAGGTTCCCGCGCGTGGCGCCCTGGACGCGCTGCATCGCGGGGCAGGCAGGACCGCAGCGCGGGCGGCCGCGCTGGCAAGATCGCCGGCGCGCATGCCAGCATGTCGCCATGCAGAATTCCGGGGAAGTGCCCGCGCCCACGCCGCGCCGGTACCGAGAACAGACCGTGCTGGCGACATCGGTCATGGCCACCGTGCTGGTGGCCGCGCTGGGCATCGTGGCGGGCCTGGCGTCGGGTTCGTTCGCCATCGTGTTCGACGGCGTGTATTCGCTGGTCGATGCGCTGGCCAGCATGGTGGCCCTGCTCGTGGCCAACATGATCGCGACCTTCGCCGCCAGTGGCGAGCGCAGCCGCGCACTGGCCGCGCGCTTCACGATGGGGGTCTGGCACCTGGAGCCGATGGTGCTGGCCATGACCGGACTGCTGCTGATCGGCGCCACCAGCTACGCGCTGATCAACGCCATCGACAGCTTCCTGTCCGGCGGCCGCGAACTGCACTTCGACCTGGCGATCGCCTATGCCCTGGTCACCCTGGCCATCAGCGGGGCCATGGCCCTGTACGGCCGTCGCGCCAACCGCGCGTTGCGCTCGCAGCTGGTGGCGATCGACGTGCAGGCCTGGGTGATCTCGGCGGCGATCACCGCCGCGCTGCTGGTGGCCTTCCTGGTCGGCCTGGCGATCCAGGACACCAGGCACGCCTGGATGGCGCCCTACGTCGATCCGACGGTGCTGGCCGTGGTCTGCCTGGCCATCCTGCCGATCCCCCTGCGCACGGTGCGCCGGGCGATGGCCGATGTGCTGATGGTCACCCCGCCACGGCTCAAGCAGCACGTGGACGAGGTGGCGCGGCGCTTCGTGGCGAGCGAGGGCTTCCTGGGCTATCGCGCCTATGTCGCGCGCAAGGGTCGCGGCCGCCACATCGAACTGTTCTTCATCGCACCGCCCGGCTGGCCGGCGCGCACGCTCGAGCAGTGGGACGAACTGCGCGACGCGGTCGGCGAGGCGATCGGCGACGACGACCCCGACCGCTGGCTGACCATCGCCTTCACCACCGACCGGGAGTGGGCCTAGCGCCGGGCCTCAGGCCGGCGCCGGCCCGTCGTTGGCGCCTGCGTCCGGATGCCGCGCCTGCCACGCGGCCAGGCGCTCGCGGTAGTACTGCAGGGCCTCGCTGTAACTGTCGTAGACGCAGGGATCGCAGCCGCTCTCGCAGCAGTCGCTGGGCAGCGGCGGTTCGGGCGGGACCGGGCGCGGGTCCGGCGCATGCACCGGCGCGTCGATCGCGGAAACGGAGTCGGACGGGATGGACATGGTCACAAGGTAGGGCGGTCGCGGGCCGGTGCAAGGGCGCCACCGGCACCCTGCACGCGATTCCATGGCATGGCCGCCAGCACGCGGGCCATGCCGCAGAAGCCGGTGATCCCGGCCACGACCAGGCCCGCGCCGAGCGCGCCGGTGAGCAGCAGGAACCAGGGCGAGACGACGGCCGCCAGGACGGTGCCGGCCAGCACCAGCGCGCCCACGGTGATCTGCACCTGGCGATTGAGTTCGAGTGGCGCGCCCGCGTCGCGCACCACCGGCAGGCCCGCCCGCCGCCACGCGTCCAGGCCGCCGGCCAGCACGCAGGCATCGCGCCCGCCAGCGGCCGCCTGGAGCAGGGCGGCATTGGCGGCCGTGCGCATGCCGGAGCGGCAGTGGAACACGACCGGGCCCTCGCCCTGGCCCAGCTGCGGCGCCCCGGACAGGGCCGCCAGCGGGATGCAGCGGCTGCCGGGGATGTGACCGCGGCCGTATTCGTCGGGGTCGCGGATGTCGACCAGCAGGGCGCCCCGGGCCAGCATGGCCTGGGCGGTCGCGGTGTCGATGCTGCGCATGGAGAAAAACCTCAGGGACAGAAGATGGATTTGAGCGTGCCGACCAGGGCGGCCACGCGTGCGTCGGCGATCCGGTAGTGCATGGACTGGCCGTCGCGCCGGCAGGCGACCAGGCCGTCCTCGCGCATCCGCGCCAGATGCTGGGACAGCGCCGACTGGCTCAGCCGCACCTCCGCCAGCAGCTGGGCCACGGAGCGTTCGCCATGGGCCACGAGCAGGCACAGCACCAGCAGGCGCTGCTCATGGCCGAGGGTGCGGAGCATGGCCGCGGCGGCGGCCGCGCCCTGCTGCATGAAGTCGTGGTCGGAGGCGAGCGCGGTCGGGGTCATGAGGGCAGTATATTCGTAATTGCTAATTTAGCAATTACGAATATACTGCCGTCACCCACAGGAGTTCAGCCATGGCACCCGAGTCCTACACCGACCTGACCCGCATGACCTCGCGCAACCTCGCCGACCTGCGCAGCAACCATCCCGACCTGATGCAGGGCTTCGGCGCGCTCAGCAAGGCCGCCCTCGCGCCCGGCGCGCTGGATGAAAAGACCAAGGAACTGATCGCCATGGCCATCGGCGTGGCCAGCCGCTGCGACGACTGCCTGGGCTTCCATGCCAGGGCGCTGGTGCGCCTGGGCGCCACCCCGGAGGAGTTCCGCGAGATGCTGGGCGTGGCGGTGTACATGGGCGGCGGTCCCTCGCTGATGTACGCGGCCCATGCCCAGGCCGCGTTCGAGGAGTTCCGCAAGGAAGCGTGAGTCCGCCGCGCCCCGCCGGCCCGGCCGCAGGCGAGCGGGATGATCGTCCGGTCGGGCGATGTGCCCCGGCGGGGTTCTGCGCCGGGGCGAGCCGGCGCTACTTCTGGCGGGCGCGGGCGAATGCCTGTGCCAGCGCGTTGTCGGCCGGCGCGGCACCGGGCCGCGGCGCGGCGCCGGCACGCCCGCCGCGCGCGCCGCCGTCCGCGCGGCCCGCACGACCGTCGCGTCGCGCCTCGTCGCGCGCCTCGCGTGGCGCCGGGGTGTCGTCCAGGCGGCGGGTGAGGGCGATGCGCTTGCGCGCCACGTCCACCTCCAGCACTTTCACCTTGACGATGTCGCCGGCCTTGACCACCTCGCGCGGGTCCTTGACGAACTTGTCCGACAGCGCGGAGATGTGGATCAGCCCGTCCTGGTGCACGCCGATGTCGACGAAGGCGCCGAACGCGGCGACGTTGCTCACCACGCCCTCGAGGATCATGCCCTCGCGCAGGTCCTTGATGTCCTCCACGCCATCGGCGAACTGCGCGGCCTTGAACTCCGGGCGCGGGTCGCGGCCGGGCTTCTCGAGCTCCTTGAGGATGTCGCGCACGGTCGGTTCGCCGAAACGCTCGTCGGTGAACTGCGCGGGCTTGAGCGTGCGCACGAACCCGCTGTCTCCGATCATGGCCTGGATCGGCTTGCCGGTGGCCTGCACGATGCGCTCGACCACCGGATAGGCTTCCGGATGCACGGAAGAAGCATCGAGCGGTTCGTCGCCATCGGCGATGCGCAGGAAGCCGGCGCACTGCTCGAAGGTCTTCTCGCCCAGGCGCGGCACCTTGAGCAGGTCCTTGCGGCGCCTGAACGGGCCGTTGGCGTCGCGATGCAGCACGATGTTCTCGGCCACCGAGGTCGACAGCCCGGCCACCCGCGCCAGCAGCGCGCTGGAGGCGGTGTTGACGTGCACGCCCACGGCGTTCACGCAGTCCTCCACGCGCGCATCGAGCGCACGCGCCAGCTTGTACTGGTCGACATCGTGCTGGTACTGGCCCACGCCGATGGCCTTGGGCTCGATCTTGACCAGCTCGGCCAGCGGATCCTGCAGCCGCCGCGCGATCGACACCGCGCCGCGCAGCGACACATCGAGCCCGGGGAATTCCTTCGCCGCCAGTTCCGAGGCCGAATACACCGACGCGCCGGCCTCGCTGACCACGATCTTCTGCATCTTCAGCTCGGGGCAGAGCTTGAGCAGGTCGCCGGCGAGCTTGTCGGTTTCGCGGCTGGCGGTGCCATTGCCGATCGCGACCAGCTGCACGCCGTGGGCAAGGCACAGCTTGCGCAACGAGGCCAGCGACTGGTCCCACTGCCGGCGCGGCTCGTGCGGATAGATGGTGTCGGTGGCGACCAGCTTGCCGGTGGCATCGACCACCGCGACCTTCACGCCGGTGCGCAGGCCCGGGTCGAGCCCGAGCACGGCCTTGGGGCCGGCCGGCGCGGCCAGCAGCAGATCCTTGAGGTTGTCGCCGAACACCGCGATCGCCTCGGCCTCGGCCCGCTCGCGCGCCTGCGAGAACAGGTCGATCAGCAGGTGCAGGTGCAGCTTGGCCTTCCAGGCCAGGCGGCAGGCGTTGCGCAGCCAGGTGTCGGCGGCGCGGCCCTGGTCGCGGATGCCGGCGCGCAGCGCCACGCGGCCCTCGGCGTAGAGATGGCCGGCATCGGCATCGCTGCCCGGTTCGAGGTCGAGGCTGAGGAATTCCTCGCGACGGCCGCGCAGCAGCGCCAGCAGGCGATGCGAGGGAATCTTCGCCAGCGGTTCGGCATGGTCGAAGTAGTCGCGGAACTTCTCGCCCGCGAGCTCCTTGCCTTCCACCACTTTGGCGCGGATCACGCCATTGGCCCACAGCCACTCGCGCAGTTCGCCGATCAGGGTGGCGTCCTCGCCCCAGCGTTCGATCAGGATCGCGCGCGCGCCCTCCAGCGCGGCCTTCGCGTCGGCCACGCCCTTCTCGGCATCGACGAACTGCGCGGCGAACTCTTCCGGCACGCGGGTGGGATCCTCGATCAGCCCGTCGGCCAGCGGTTCGAGACCGGCCTCGCGCGCGATCTGGGCGCGCGTGCGGCGCTTCTGCTTGTAGGGCAGGTACAGGTCCTCCAGCCGCGCCTTGCTGTCGGCCGCCTCGATGTCGGCGCGCAGCGCGTCGGTCAGCTTGCCCTGCTCCTCGATGCTGGCCAGGATCGCGGCGCGCCGCTCTTCCATCTCGCGCAGATAGGTCAGGCGCACTTCCAGGTTGCGCAGCTGCGTATCGTCGAGTCCGCCGGTGACCTCCTTGCGGTAGCGCGCGATGAACGGCACGGTCGCACCCTCGTCGAGCAGGGCGATGGCGGCGATGGCCTGTTCGGCACGGGCACCGATCTCGTCGGCGATGGTGGCGGCGATCTTGCGCGCCAGCGCGGGGGAAATCTCGGGCATGTCATGGGGACTGCGGGCGGCGCCATGCCGCGGAACGTGGATTGTGGCAACCGTGGCCGCGCGCAGGAACCCGTTGACAGCGGCGCCGGGCTGGCGTTCGGCTGCGCGCGCCGGTCAGGCCTTGCGGACCACCGCATCGTCGCCGCAACGCCGCCAGGGCAGCGGGATGTTCAGCAGCACCAGCGCCAGCCACGCCAGCCGGCTGGAGCGCGATTCGCGATCGGGCGCCTGCAGCTGCGGATCGGCGGGCGCGGCGTCGTCGTCGATCGCGTAATCGCCCGCTTCCATCGCATCCAGGATCGCCAGCGCGCGCTGCGCATCGGCCTGGGCCACGCGCACGCGGCTGCCGCCGATCGCCAGCCGCCATTCCCAGTTGGCCAGCGCCAGGTGTTCGTCGCCGACGTGGGCCTCGATGCCCTCGGCGGCCAGCAGGCCGCGCGCGATCTGCGCCTGGAGGGGGTCGGGATAGCTGGCGACGGTGGTGAACATGCGGCCGGCGGATGCGTCTGGGCTGCCGGGCAGGCTACGCTAGTGCGGTTGCCGGCGCGTCAAACCCGCTGCATCGCCGCAGGCTGGCGCTCCGCGCCGGCGGCCTGTCGGTCCGGGCCGGTGCAGGCGGGCGGCGCGCCGCGGCGCGGCCGGCGCGATCCCTGAAGTGTTGCGAGGACCCCGATGACCAAGCGCTTGTTCCCCGCCACCGTGCTGATGACGGCGCTGGCACTGGCTGGTTGCGGCGGATCCGGCGGCGATCCGGCGGCGTCCCCGGCGGTGGAGACCGACGTCGGCGCGCCAAGCCGCATCGAGGCCTGGTCCTTGCCGCCCACGCTGCCCGGCTCCGCCTCGCCCAGCCTGGCGACCACGCCCGACGGCAAGCTGCTGCTGGCCTGGACCAATTCGCAGAAAGGGCGTCGCCACCTCTACCAGTTCAGCACCTGGGCGCCGGACTGGGGACGCTGGATGCACGCCATGACCACCATCGCGGTGGGCAACAGCCTGTTCGTCAACTGGGCCGATATCCCGCACATGGCCGCCACCGCCGATGGCGCGCTGTGGGCGCACTGGCTGCAGAAGAGCGGCGATGCGCCATACGCCTACGACGTGGTGCTGTCGCGCTCGCGCGACGGCGGCGCCAACTGGGCCGCACCGGTGATGGTCCACGACGACGGCACCCGCAGCGAGCATGGCTTCGTGTCGATGTGGCCGCACGACGGCGGCAGGCTCGGCATCGCCTGGCTGGACGGGCGCCACACCGCCAGCGGCGGCCACGACGCACATGCCACCGGCCAGGGCGGAGCGATGAGCCTGCGCGCGGCGGTGTTCGACGCGGACCTGCAGCGTAGCGCCGATGCCGAAATCGATACCCGCGTGTGCGATTGCTGCCAGACCGCCGTCGCCGTGACTGCGAAAGGGCCGCTGCTGGTCTATCGCGGGCGCAGCGACGAAGAGGTGCGCGACATCCTCGCCACGCGGTTCGACGGCGGCCGCTGGCGCACGCCGGCCCCGGTGCACGCCGATGGCTGGGTGATGCGCGCCTGTCCGGTCAACGGCCCGGACGTGGCCGCGCACGGCAACGCGGTGGTGGTGGCCTGGTATACGGAGGCCGCCGGCGCGCCGGAAGTGCGCATCGCCGCCAGCAGCGACGCCGGCGACGGCTTCTCCGCGCCGGTGGTGCTCGACAGCGGCGAGGCGGTGCTGGGACGGGTGGCGGTGGCGATGGATCCGCGGCAGGCATGGATCCTGTGGCAGCGCGAGGAGGGCGGGCGGCAGTCGCTGTGGCTGTCGCGACGAAGCCCGGACCTGGCCACCGAATACGAGCGCATCGAAGTGGCCAGTCCGCGCGGGCAGGGCCGTGTCACCGGCTTTCCGCAGCTGGCGCTGGCCGGCGGCGCGGCCCATGTGGTGTGGACCGATGTCGCCGACGGGGTGCCCAACCTGGCTGGAGTGCGCGTCGTGCGCGGGCGATGAGCGCCGTGCCCGGCATCGCCGCCCTGGGCGAGGAGCGCGCGGGCGAGGTGGCCGCCGCCCCTGCCCCCGCTGCGCTGGCGCCGGTCCGCGTGCTGCACGCCGACGCCTGGCTGGCGGTGGTCGACAAGCCTGCCGGCCTGATGGTGCACGACAGCGCGCTGGCGCGCGGCGAGAGCGACTTCCTGGCCGACCGCCTGCGCCAGCAGTTCGATCGCCCGGTGTTCCTGGTGCATCGCCTGGACCGCGCCACCAGCGGCTGCCTGCTGCTGGCCTTCGACCGCGACACCGCCTCGGCACTGGGCAAGGCGCTGATGGCCGGCGAGCTCGACAAGCACTACCTGGCGGTGTGCCGTGGCTGGCCTGAGCCGCGCTTCACCATCGACCATGCGCTCGACGGCGGCCCGGGCAAGCCGGTGAAGAAGGCGGCGGTCACGCACTTCGAACGCCTGGCGACCTGCGAACTGTCGCTGCCTTCGGCGCACTTCCCGACCTCGCGCTATGCGCTGCTGCGGGCGATGCCGCAGACCGGCCGCTTCCGCCAGATCCGCCGCCATCTCAAGCACGCCTCGCACCACCTGATCGGCGACACCAGCCACGGCGATGGCCGTCACAACCGCCAGTTCCGCATGCTCGGCATCCATCGCATGCTCCTGCACGCCTCGCGCCTGGCCTTCCCCCATCCCGCGGACGGACGCAGGCTCGAGGTCGAGGCGCCGCTGGAGGGCGAGTTCGCCCGGGCAGCGGCCCTGTTCGACGGCGCGCCGGGCGCAGCATGAGCATCGAGATTCCGGAGCAGGAACTGGTCGAGCGTTTCGTGCGCGCCTCCGGTGCCGGTGGCCAGAACGTCAACAAGGTCGCCACCGCGGTCGAACTGCGCTTCGACGTGGCCAACTCGCCTTCGCTGCCCGAGCCCGTGCGCGCGCGCCTGCTGGCCAAGCGCGACCGCCGCCTGACCGACGAGGGCGTGCTGGTGCTGCAGGCGCAGCGCTTCCGCACCCAGGAACGCAACCGCCAGGACGCCCGCGAGCGCCTGGCGGCCTTCATCGAAAGCGGCCTGCACGCCCCGCGCACGCGCGTGGCCACGCGCCCGACGCGCGCATCCAGGGAACGGCGCCTGGGCGAGAAACGCCAGCGTAGTACGATCAAGGATGGCCGCGGTCGTCGCGATTGGGATTGATGCAACAACAGCCAAGCCGAACGCGAGCGCGCATGACCGCGACTGGCGATGACCTCGTCCCCGCACTGCCGCCGAGCGCGCCCAGGTCCCGGGCCGGTGGCTTCAGCCGCTGGCTGGGCCGCAGCCTGCTGCGCCTGGGCGGCTGGCGCGTGGTCGGCGATCTGCCCGACGTGCCGAAGCTGGTGGTGATCGCCGCGCCGCATTCGTCCAACTGGGACGGCATCTGGGGGTTCGCGGCGAAGCTGGCGCTGGGCCTGGAGGTGCGCGTGCTGGGCAAGGCGCAACTGTTCTGGTGGCCGCTGGGCCCGCTGCTGCGCAGGCTCGGCGCCATCCCGGTCGACCGCGCCGCGGCGCAGGGCACGGTGGGCCAGGCCGTGGCGCTGATCCGCGGCAGCCGGCGGATCTGGTTCGCGCTGGCGCCCGAGGGCACGCGCAAGCGGGTGGAGCGCTGGAAAACCGGCTTCTGGAAGATCGCGCACGAGGCGCAGGTGCCGATCCTGCCGGCCTATTTCCACTATCCCGAGCGCGTCATCGGCTTCGGGCCGCTGTTCCAGACCAGCGACGACATGGCCGCCGACATCGCCGCGCTGCGCGCGTGGTACCGGCCGTGGATGGGAAAGAACCGCGGCACCGTGTGAGCGCTGCCGCGCGCGCCCGACGCGCACGCGGGGCCCGCGGCAATGGACAGGCCCGCCTCGCGGCGGGCGCGTCGCATCGCCTTGGTCCGGCCGGCTACAGCGCCGAGCCGCCCAGCTTCCAGGTGACCTGGACGAAGTAGCTGCGCCCCAGCGAATCGAACCACGAGGTGTCGTAGTAGGGGTAGTTGGCCCAGGTCGCGTCGCGCGGCGGCATCTTGTCGAGCAGGTTGTTGACGGTGAGCGCGACGCGCAGGTGGTCGCTGACGCGGTAGGCGGCGCCGGCGTTGAAGCGCCAGGTGGCCGGCGTCCATGCATCGTTGTCGTAGTTGGCCACGCGCCCGACATAGGTGCCGAACAGGCTGCCGCCCCAGGCGCCGCGCTCCCAGTTCGCGCCGATGTTGCCCTTGCTGCGCGGCAGGGTGGCGGCGCTGAAGCCCACGTCCAGCATGTCCTCACGCGGGTCGCCCGGGTACAGCTGGCGGCTGTGGCGGTGGGTCCAGTTGTAGCTGGCGCTGAAGCGCAGGTCGCCGGCCGCGGTGGCGAGGCGGTAGTTGGCGGCCACGTCCACGCCCGAGGTTTCCTCGTTGGCGATGTTGACCGGGGCGAAGCGCACGCCGGTGATCACGCCGTCGGCATCGCGCACGACGCGCGCCAGCGCATCGACGCAGGTCGGCGAGTCGCGGTCGACGCTGGCGCCGCTGTCGGTCACGCCCAGCCGGCAGTCGGCCTCGGTCTGGCGCAGCAGTTCGCGGTCCTGGGTCTGCACCTGGTTGGAGACGCGGATCCTGTAGTAGTCCAAGGCCAGGTCGAAGTCGGCCGATGGCGACCACACCAGGCCCACCGAACCGGAGCGGCTGGTTTCCACGTCCAGCTGCAGGTTGCCGGTATACGCGTCGATAGTGCTGACGTCGTAGCCGCCATCGTCGTAGCAGTCTCCGTTGCTCCACCCGGCCTCGGCGCTGCGGCACTCGTAGTAGTCGGTGGCGAAGCGCGTGCGGTAGTAGTCCTCGCCGGCGAACAGGTAGTGCATGTCCGGGGCGCGGAAGCCGGTCCCGTAGGAGCCGCGCACCAGCAGCGAATCCAGCGGACGCCACTCCAGGCCCGCGCTCCAGGTGAGCTTGCCCGGGTCCTGGTCCGCGTAGCTGTAGCGGTCGTAGCGGGCGGCGAGGCTGGCCTGCAGCGAGGACAGCAGCGGCAGGCGCAGCTCGCCCGCGGCGCTCCAGCGGTCGCGGTCGCCGTGGCCGTCGCCGTAGCGCGGGCCGTAGTAGGCGTCCTCGGTCAGCGCCAGCGGATCGGGATTGATCGCGTAGGACTGGCGGCCGTACTCGAGCGCGCCGGCGAAACCGGCCTCGCCCGCGGGCAGGGAGAACAGCGCCGGCGCGGTGGCGGTGAAGCTGACATTGTCGTTCTTCGCTTCCGGATGCCAGCTCGACATCGCCGCGATCGCGTCGAACTCCTGCGGCGTCAGCGGCCGGAACAGGCGCTCGGGGTCGGGGTTGTAGATGGCGTAGCCGTCCTCGTCGTAGCCCAGCCGTTCACCAAGCAGCAGGGCGTTGGCGGCGGCGGCGCGGATGCGCGGCATCCGCACCTGCGCCTTGTACTGCGAGTGGTTGTAAGCCGCTTCCCAGTCCCAGTCCTGGCCCAGCACGCCGGCCAGGCCGGTGGTGATCGCCAGGGTCTTCTGGGTGGTGGTGTTCATGCGATTGCGCAGGCCGCCCATCTCCTCGGGCGCGAACTGCCGCGACCAGATCTGGTAGGTGCCCGTGCCGGCGTTGTAGAACATCTTGTTGCGGTGGTTCTGCGCCGAGGCGGGGTCGTGGAATTCCCAGCCCATATGGTCGCTGGCCACGTCGTTGCCATTGGTGCCGGTGAGCAGCTTCACTTCCTGGCGGCCGGCCTGCAGGTCGGCGAACCAGCGCAGTTCGTCCGAGAAGCGGTACTCGAGCGAGCCGTAGGCGTTGTAGCCGCTGCGCTGGTTGGTGATGGTGCGGTAGGCGATCGCGCGCTCGCTGCCGCAGTAGGGCTCGTCGAAGCGGTCCTCGGCCAGCGTGGTGGTGCCCTCGTTGAGCCCGCCCAGCGCGGCGCAGCCGTCGGCCGGGGCGATGTTCACGTCATCGTCCCAGTCGTAGACCTGGGCGATCAGGCGCGGCAGCCGGCGGCGCGCGGTCGGCGCGTCGAGCGTCGAATCCTGCACCTCGCGTTCGTAGCCCCACAGCGGGCGCTTGTCGATGAACTCCACGCCGGCGATGCCGCTGAAGCCGCCGCGCTCGAAGCCGGAGGTGAGCGTGAGCGAATGCGACTCGCCACCGCCGCGGTGGGTATCGCCGTAGCGGTAGTCGACGGTGGTGCCGTCGGTGGATTTCTTCAGGATGAAGTTGATCACGCCGGCCATCGCGTCCGAGCCGTAGACCGCCGAGGCGCTGCCGGTGAGGACCTCGATGCGGTCGATCATGCCCAGCGGGATGTTGCCGATGTCGGTGAAATTGCTGCGGCCGTTGAGCGGCAGCGGGAAATCGGCGATACGGCGGCCGTTGACCAGTACCAGGGTGTGGTTGGGGCCGAGGCCGCGCAGGTCCACGGCCTGGGCGCCCGGCGTGGACTGGGCGCTGGTGGTGTTCTGCTGGCCCTGCACGCTGCCGCTGGCCTGGCTGAGCGAACGCAGCACGTCCGGCACGCTGGTCAGGCCGGCGGCCTGGATCTGCTCGGCGGTCACCACCGTGATCGGCGCCGGACCCTCGACCTGGGCACGGGCGATGCGCGAGCCGGTGACCTGGATCGTCTCCAGCTCGGCCACCTGCGGCGCGGGGAGCGGTGCCGGTGGCGGCGCGGGTGCGGCGGCTGGCGCACGCGCCGGCGTGGCCTGGGCGAGCAGCGGCGCCTGCGCGATCAGCACCGCGCCGGAGGCATCCTCGCGCGCGCTGAACCCGCTGCCCCGCAGCAGGGCCTGCAGCGCCTGCGCCGGCGGCAGTCCGCGTACGCCCGCCGTGCGCATGCCACGCATCTGGTCGGCGCGGTAGACCAGCTCGACCCCCGACTGGCGCGCATAGGCATCCAGCGCCGCGGCCAGTTCGCCGGCGGGGATGTCCACCGGCGCGGTGGCGACGGGCACCTGCGCGTGCGCGGACAGCGCCGCCGAACAGGCCAGGGACAGGAGCAGGACGCGGAACGGGCGTGACGGTTTCAAACGGCTTCCCCTTGCGGCGCGCGGACGGCGCCTTCTGTCTGTCAGGACGAACGAGGCGCGCGAATCCCCCGCACCCTCATGGGGCGTGCAGGACGATCCGGTCGCTGCGGTATTCGGCCCGGACGGGGAAGCCCTGCTCAAGCAGGCGCACGAAACCTTCGGCGTTGGCCCAGCGGAAGCTGCCGCCGATGCGCAGCTCGCCCACGCGCGGATCGGCGATCACGATCTTGCGCGCGTTGTAGCGGTTGAACTCGCTGGCGGCATCGGCCAGCAGGGTGTCCTGGAAGACCAGCAGGCCGCTGCGCCAGTCGACCAGGCGCGCGGCTTCCGCCAGCGGCATCGCCCGCACCAGCACGCCGTCGCGGTGGACGATGGCCACGCTGCCGGCCGGAAGCAGGGTCGGCCCCGCCGCTTCCCCGCCGGCGTCGGCCTCCAGCCGCACCAGGCCTTCGGTCACCACCACGCGCAGCTCGCCGGCATCGCGCCGCACCGAGAAGCGGGTGCCGACGGCGACCACGCGGCGGTTGCCGGCCTCGACCACGAACGGTCGCGCCGGGTCCCTGGCCGCCTCGAAGTAGGCCTCGCCGCGTTCGAGCGCGATGCGGCGCTCGCGCCGCGACAGGCGCACCGCGATCCGGCTGTCGCTGCCGAGGCTGGCCTGGCTGCCGTCGGCCAGGTCCACGCGGCGCACCTCGCCGAGCGCGGTGGCCTGGCGGACCGGCTCGGCGCCGGTGAGCACATGGCTACCCCAGCCCAGGGCCAGGACGCAGGCGGCCAGCGTGGCGGCGGCGACCGCCCGCGCGCGCCGGCGCCGCGGCGGCCGCGTGCGCGGCGCGAACACGTGGTCGCGCAGCTGCAGGAGCGGATCGGGCGCTGCGGATGCGACCGGGCCTGCGCCCTGCGACCACAGGCCGCGCCGCGGTGGCGTGCCGCGCGGCAGGCCGGCCGCCAGCGCCTCCAGCCGGCCGGCCTCGGCCCAGGCCGACTGCAGCCGCAGCAATGCCACCTTGTGCCGGACGTCGCGCGCCAGCCAGTCCTGCAGCCCGGCCTCGTCCAGCGCCGACCACGCCGGCCCGTCGCGGCGGGCCAGCCAGTCCGCGGCGATGGCGTCGATCCGGGTGTCGGCGCTCATGGTTCGTCCGCCCGCCGCAGGCCGTCGCCGCCCGATGCGGCGTCGGCAGGCGCGGGCGCACCCTCGGCGTCGCCACCGTAGTAGTGCAGGGCGATCAGGCGCATTCCCTTGGCGATGTGCTTTTCCACGGTTTTCTCGCTGATCCCGAGCCGTTCGGCCACCTCGCGCTGCGACAGGTGTTCGACCCGGCGCAGCCAGACCACCTCGCGGCAGCGATCCGGGAGCCGGTCGAACGCGCGCGCCAGCCGCGCCAGCCGCTGGCGCCCGCCGCACCAGCGTTCGGGCGACACCTCGTCCACCAGGACGGACGAAGGCTCGAAATCACCCATCGGCTCGATCGAGACCACCTTGCTGCGGCGCACCCGGTCGGCGACGAGGTGGCGCGCGGTGGCGAACAGGAACGCCTTGGGCTGCCTCGGCAGCTCGCGCGCGGCCGCCTCGTAGACGCGCGCGTAGATCTCCTGGCGCAGGTCGGCGACTTCGTCGCGATGCGGCCAGGAGCGCAGCAGCAGGTGTACCAGCGGTCTCTCGTGGACGAGGATCTCGCGTACGAACCAGTCGTCCAGCGGCGTGGGCATGGCCGGAACCATAGCCGATCGCGGCGCGCGATTGCCGGCAGGGGGAAATCCGGCCAAGGTTCGTCTCCATTGCAAGGGGCCGGGTTCGGCCGAGGGGACAGTTGGATGACAAGACGCGCGACCGGATCGATCCTGCTGGCAATCCTGCTGGGCCTGCTGGCGGGGCCCGCCGCAGCGGCCGGCTACGAACGCCATCTCATCGGCGACCCGGGCCTGCCCACGCCCGGCGCGCCCGCGCCGGGCCTGTTGCTGATGGGCGGCGGCGACCGCAACGTCGAGGCGCTGCGCTGGTTCCTGGACAAGGCCGGCAACGGCCACGTCGTGGTGCTGCGCGCCTCGCTGGGCGGCGAGATCGGCGTCGAGTTCCACGACGAGGTCGGCGGCGTGGCCTCGGTCGAGACCTTCGTCTTCAGCGACCGCGACGCGGCCAGCGACCGCAGGCTGCTCGCGCGCCTGCGCAGGGCCGACGGCATCTTCATCGCCGGCGGCGACCAGTCGCGCTACATCCGCTACTGGAAGGGCACGCCCGTGGAGCAGGCGCTGGAGGCGCATGTGCGTGCGGGCAAGCCGCTGGGCGGCACCAGCGCGGGCCTGGCGATCCTGGGCGAGTTCGTCTACGGCGCGATGGATGGCGGCAGCCAGACCAGCCCGCGTGCGCTGGCCGATCCGCTGGGTCCGGACAACACCATCGAGACCGGCTTCCTCGACCTGCCGCCGATGCGTGGGGTGCTCACCGATACGCATTTCCGCGAACGCGACCGGCTCGGCCGACTGCTGGCCTTCGTGGCCAAGGCCGAGACCCTGTCCGGCGGTCGCCCGGTGCTGGGCCTGGGCGTGGACGAGGACGCGGCGCTGGCGGTCGAGGCCGATGGCCAGGCGCGCGTGTACGCCACCGCGCCGGGTGCCGGCGCGACCGTGGTGCGCGGTGGCCTGGCCCAGGCGCAGCAGGCCGACGCGCCGATGCGGCTCGACCGCGTCGAGACGATCGGCGTGGGTGTCGACTCGGTGCTGCACCTGCCCTCGGGCGAGGTCCAGCGGCCGATGTGGACGCGCCACTACGCCGTGCGTGAGGGCGTGCTGCTGGCGCAGGACGCGCCGCGGCTGGTGATCCACGGCGGCGCCGGCGTCGAGCCAGGCGACCTGACCGCGCAGGAGGAGGCGGCCGCGCGTGCCGCGCTCGAAGCGGCGCTGCGCGCCGGCCACGCCGAGCTGGCGGCCGGCAGGCCTGCGCTCGACGCGGTGACCGCCGCGATCGTCGTGCTGGAGGATGCGCCGATGTTCAACGCCGGCCGCGGTGCGGTGTTCACCCATGACGGCCGCAACGAACTCGACACCTCGATCATGGACGGCGCCAGCGGCAAGGCCGGCGCCGCCGCGGCGCTGCATCGCGTGCGCAACCCGATCACCCTGGCGCGGGCGATCATGGAGCGCTCGCGGCACGTGATGATGGTTGGCGAGGGCGCCGAGCGCTTCGCTAAGGAGGAAGGCATTCCCCTGGTCGATCCGGCGTACTTCCGCACCGAGAAGCGCTGGCAGCAGCTGCAGAAGGCGCTGCGCGACGACAGCAGGCCGCACGCCGTGCTGTCGAACGCACCGGGCAAGGCCTACTTCGGCACGGTCGGCGCGGTCGCGCTGGATGCGCAGGGTCTGCTGGCCGCGGGTACGTCCACCGGCGGCATGACCAACAAGCGTTATGGACGCGTGGGCGACGCGCCGATCATCGGTGCCGGCACCTGGGCCGACGAACGCTGCGCCGTCTCGGGCACCGGCTGGGGCGAGTTCTACATCCGCACCGCCGCCGCGCACGAGATCTGCGCGCGCGTGCGCCTGTCCGGCGACAGCCTGGCGCGCGCCGGGGAGGCGGTGATCAACCGCGTGATCCCCGAGGCCGGCGGCGACGGCGGCGCGATCGCACTGGGTGCCGATGGCAGCGTGGCGTTCCCGTTCAATACGCCGGGCATGTACCGCGGCTGGATCGGCGCCGATGGCGTGCCGCACGTGGCGATCTGGCCAGAAGAAGCGCTGCCGATGCCGTAGCCGTCATGCCGCAGCCCCGCGACGGGCTCCGTGGGGCACCGGATCACCGCAGGCCCCGGCCCTGCGCTGGATGGCATCCCATCGCCGTCCGCGGCCGGGCGGCGATCGGCCATGCCGACCGATTGAGCCGCCCCGGCCGGCGCGCTATGGTGGTCGCAGGAGCCCGCGACCCGGCGTTGCGGGAAGACATGGAGGTGGGCATGGAAGCGCAGGCAGGCGCTTGCAGTGGTGGACCGGCGCGCTCGCGCCGGATCCTGGCGGCGCTGGTCGCCGCATCGCTGATGACGATGGGATGCCAGGGCATGGCGGACACGAGGCAGGGGCCGACGACGGCCGACGGCGAACGCATCGACAACACCGTGGCCGACTGGCCGCTGACGTTCGTGCAGCAC
>Ga0233369_1000200_pt1 | contig 30332 bp, 24 predicted proteins | sample ElkDunMinimDraft_26_FD_191537 | JGI IMG/M metagenome (GOLD analysis project Ga0233369, IMG submission 191537) | Fecal eukaryotic communites from dung pellets of Tule Elk in California, USA - Elk Dung D16 | ecosystem: Host-associated > Mammals > Digestive system > Large intestine > Fecal | place... | reverse complement strand
TGAATAATATAATAATGCAAATATCCGATTATTTTTCTTCTACTCCACAGGTTTTGTACATGATCCGTTTTGTACATGATCCTAAAAACAAACGAAAACATTATTGTAAATGAATTAAGCCTTTCATATAAAAGATCAATTCAATCTAGTTAATACTCATCCTCATTATTTTGGGAATTTTTTAAAAAGAATGTGATAGAGATGTTTGTGTTCATCATATCATAATTTATTAAGTGAATAAATATCGATCAAATCAGTGTCTCAGTCAAGATGTTTATAAGGTGAATATGTTGTAAATCAAATATTTATTGTGGTATTCGTGGCAATTTTAGGGAGGTAGATTATTGCCATACATCTGCCATAGCTTTTAGGAGTATTTCTGAAAATTATGGGAGAGGTTTAAAATAAAAAAAACCTGCAAATCATTGTTTTGCAGGTTTTTAGGAGTTTTTTGAGCTTTTTTAAAAGCTTTAAAACTTGTCTTGGCGGAGAGAGAGGGATTCGAACCCTCGGTACCGTTTCCAGTACGACAGTTTAGCAAACTGTTCCTTTCGGCCACTCAGGCATCTCTCCGTGTTTCGACACTGCAAACATAAATCAAAAAATCGATTCTACAAACTTTAAAGCGACTTTTTTAAATATTTTTTTGTTGTTTATTATTAACAATCTGAAAGTCAATAATAATAGTTTTTAGCTAGATTGCTCTTTTCGTTTTGTGATATCGTAGTCAATGCGCACATGATAAATACTCATGAGCATATTTTTGAAAATAGTGCTGACATCAGAGATATCCTTTAGTGTAATATCTGCATTGCTGAATTGCTTTTGGGACAATTTATGGTCAACAATTTTGTCTACCAGATTGCTAATTGATTCTTTAGTTGGCTCTTTTAGTGATCGCGCTGCAGCTTCAACAGAATCGGCCAACATCAACACGGCTGTTTCTTTTGATGAAGGAATAGGTCCAGGATAATGAAATAATGTTTCGTCGACTAATTTATCAGGATTGTTTTGAATAAATTCATTGTAAAAATAATCCACGCGAGTGGTACCGTGATGCGTTTTGATAAAATCAATGATCACATCAGGCAATTGGTGACGTTTCGCTATCTCAATGCCTTTGAGTACATGCGAAATAATAATTTGGGCACTTTGCTCGGAGGTCAATTCCGTATGTGGATTCGTACCCGTTTTTTGGTTTTCAATAAAGTAAAGCGGATTTACAATTTTACCGATATCGTGGTATAGTGCGCCTGCACGAACCAGTAATGAATTACCTCCGATTTTATAAATTGCAGCTTCCGCAAGATTAGCAACCTGTAACGAGTGTTGAAAAGTTCCAGGAGCTTTTAATGAAAGTTCGCGTAATAACTTGGAATTGGAGTTAGTTAATTCCATTAAGGTCAAATCTGAGACAATACCAAAAAGCTTTTCAAATGCATAAATCAACGGATAAGCGAGTAATGTCAAGCCGACACTGACAAAGAAGGGAAGGATATCTCCCCAATAAATACTGCCCAAGGAACCATTACGTGTCAAAACTAAGCCGATGTGCCCAATAATATAGGTCGCTAGAATCAGTAAGCTGGAAATCAAAAACTGCTCGCGCTTCACCATAGTTTTGATACTATAAATCGCCACTAACCCCGACATAAATTGCAAAAACACAAAGTCGTAACTATTTGGTACAAACAATGCGGTAATCAATACCATTAAGAGGTGAATGTTCAGTGCGACACGCGTGTCAAAAAGTATTCGAAATATGATAGGTACGCCACAATAGGGGATAAAATACAAACTAGAAACGCGCAAATGCAACGCCCAAGAAAACACGCCCAACATTCCGATTATGACAATGTAAATAATCGCCAACAAACGGTTATTGTTGTATATGTTTTTTCTGAAAAAGTATAAAAACACCATCAACAAGCTCATTGCCAGTCCGACTACTAAAAAATGTCCAAAAGCTACATAAGTTTTGTCCCCCGAAATACGTGCTTCGTCTTCAAATATTTTACGTAGTGATTCGAGTTTCTGGTAAGTGTCATTATTGACGATTTTATCCTTTTCGGCTATTAATTCACCTTTCTGCACCATTCCACGCGTGGTAGAAATATTGCTCAGCGCAGTTTGTTCTATTTTATTGGTTAATGACTCATTGAAAATATAGTTTACCGTAATGTAATTTTTCAAAACCTCCTCGAGCCAACGCTTTTTGACGATAGTAGCGTCTTTTGAAAGTGCATTGTGTGTATAATCTATAGCTGATTCAATGGTGAAACAATCTGCTGTATTTTTTTGCGTAGCAAGATTATTATCTATCAGTGTGAAATTATAGTTTGCTTCGGTATCGCTAACTTTCTCGGCATCTTCACCTTTATTTTGATACCTGTTATTTAGCGATAGCACACCACGATTGTATATATACGTTAAGAGCTCAACACCTTTTGCTTTATATTTTTGGATATCCAATGTTGGGACAGTATCCATTTGGCTGCTTTGCCATTTTTCGGCGATGTCAGTTGTGAAAAGATCGATTTGTTCTTTGCTTGCAGTTTGATGTAGATTGTAGACAGGCTGAACTGTTTTCAGGATGTGTTGTCTATCGCGATCTAATTCTTCCTTGGTCTTGTTAATCGCAAAATTATAAGGAGACACAAGATTGTCATGATTCCAAGCTTTTCCTTTTTGAAATTCGTATTCGAATCGAGGTTGTTTTGGTAAAAACAAACAAATTAGAAAAACAGTCAAAACGAGCATTCCATATTTTAGTATGGTGGAGTCGCTTTGTAATTTATTATCAATGTAGTTGATTTTGAGCTTTGCCACGTAGTATAAAATTTGATTATTATACGATTATATAAACAAAAGTAACTATTTCTGTCCTTAGTTTACGTAATCCAAATGGATTATTAATCCAATGTCAATAAGTAGATTTTGTTTGAAATAGGGAAATTTTAGGGCTATCTTTGTGCAAAATTTTAATACAGATATTCATGTCAAATACTAAACATTTAATTGCTCCTTCAGTTTTAGCGGCAGACTTTGGGAATCTAGCGAGAGATGTTCAAATGGTCAATGCGAGTGAGGCAGATTGGTTTCACATCGATATTATGGATGGCGTTTTCGTGCCAAACATTTCTTTTGGTTTTCCGGTGATGAGTGCTATTGCGAAGAATGCGCAAAAACCTTTGGATGTACACCTGATGATTGTAGATCCAGATCGTTATTTAAAAACGTGTAAGGATAATGGTGCTAAGGTGATTACCGTACATTATGAGGCGTGTACACACTTGCACCGTACATTAGCGGCAATTAAAGAGTTAGGCTGTAAAGCAGGGGTGGCATTGAATCCACACACATCAGTTCAGTTGTTGAAAGATGTAATTCAAGATATTGATTTAGTGTGTTTGATGTCTGTGAATCCGGGATTTGGTGGGCAGAAATTTATTCCACATACATACACCAAAATAAAAGAATTGAGAGCGTTAGCTTCAGGTGTAAACGATAATTTATTGATAGAAATTGATGGCGGGGTAACTACCGCAAATGCGACACAGCTTTTGGAGGCTGGTGCAGATGTGTTAGTAGCAGGTTCTTTTGTATTTACTGCCGTAGATCCTATTGAAACCATAGCTTCGCTGAAAGCTATTGATATTGCATTAAAACAAGCATAAACAAAAAATAAAGGCGACTATTTACTAATATGTCGCCTTTATTTTTAAAAGTAAAAAGTTGATTTAAATCATATTGTTTAGAATTATTCCAAATTGTATTTGTGCGTTTGTGTGGTTATTATTAGCAGTTGATTTTTAGTACTTTTGCTCCCGAATTTATTTGCTGTTTAAGGATAAATTATTCAGTATTAGTGGGTAGTAGGAGCTATAAGTTGAAACGTAATGTTCAATATAGTTATAGCTTATTTTATTAAACTTACGGTAGTGACGGATAATCGAACCTACCTTTAATTAAGAAAATTATATATGAGTATTTACAACGAATACGTACTAGAGGTTGTAGAACGCGAAGGACAAGGATTAAATCCAAAGCCGATTGATGGAGCTGAGCTTTTGAGCGAAGTAATTGCGCAAATTAAAGATGTTAATAATGAGCACAGAGTTGAATCTTTGCGTTTATTTATTTACAACACATTGCCAGGTACTACACCGGCGGCAACTGTCAAAGCTCAATTTTTAAAAGAAATTATTTTAGGCCAAGAAGTAGTTGCGGAGATTACTCCAACTTTCGCATTTGAGTTATTGTCTCATATGAAAGGTGGTCCTTCAATTAAAGTTTTGTTGGATATCGCATTGGGTACGGATGAAACTATTGCAAAGCAGGCTGCAGAAGTTTTGAAAACACAAGTTTTCTTGTATGATGCAGATACTGCACGTTTGAAAGAAGCTTATGACTCGGGTAATGCAATTGCAAAAGATATTTTAGAAAGTTATGCAAAAGCGGAATTCTTCACAAAATTACCTGAAGTTCCAGAAGAAATTAAAGTTGTAACATATATAGCTGCAGAAGGTGATATTTCTACGGATTTATTGTCTCCAGGAAATCAAGCGCACTCGCGTTCGGATCGTGAATTGCACGGTAAATGTATGATTACGCCAGAAGCTCAAGAGGAAATTAAAGCTTTACAAGCGCAATACCCTGATGCTAGTGTGATGTTGATCGCAGAAAAAGGTACAATGGGTGTAGGTTCTTCACGTATGTCAGGTGTGAATAACGTTGCTCTTTGGACTGGTAAACAAGCATCTCCATACATTCCATTCGTGAATATTGCTCCTATTGTAGCAGGTACAAATGGTATTTCACCTATTTTCTTGACGACTGTTGACGTTACTGGTGGTATCGGTATCGATTTGCAAAACTGGGTTAAGAAAACGGATGAGAATGGTAACGTAGTTCGTGATGAGAACGGTGATGTAGTTTTAGAACAAGCTTATTCGGTTGAGACAGGTACTGTATTAACTATTAATACTAAAACTAAAAAATTATACAACGGTGGAGTTGAACTGAAGGATATTTCTAAATCTTTCACACCACAAAAATTAGAATTTATCAAAGCTGGTGGTTCTTACGCTATCGTATTTGGTAAAAAGATACAAACTTTCGCTGCTCAAACATTAGGTATCGAAGCACCTCAGGTGTTTGCGCCAGCAAAAGAGGTTTCAGTAGAAGGTCAAGGCTTAACTGCTGTTGAGAAAATCTTCAACAAAAATGCAGTAGGTGTTGCTCCAGGTAAAACATTACACGCTGGTTCTGATGTTCGTGTGAAAGTAAACATTGTCGGTTCTCAAGACACTACAGGTTTGATGACAGCACAAGAGTTGGAATCTATGGCAGCGACTGTTATTTCACCTAGTGTAGATGGTGCTTACCAATCTGGTTGCCATACTGCATCAGTATGGGATAAAAAAGCGCAAGCGAATATTCCTAAATTGATGAAATTCATGAATGAATTTGGAGTAATCACAGCTCGTGATCCTAAAGGTGACTACCATGCGATGACGGACGTTATTCACAAGGTGTTGAATGACATCACTATCGACGAATGGGCTATCATTATCGGTGGTGACTCGCACACTCGTATGTCTAAAGGTGTTGCTTTTGGTGCTGACTCTGGTACTGTAGCCTTAGCTTTAGCGACAGGTGAAGCGTCTATGCCAATTCCTGAGTCTGTGAAAGTTACTTTCAAAGGTCAAATGAAAGAGCACATGGATTTCCGTGATGTGGTACATGCTACGCAATTACAAATGTTGCAACAATTCGATGGCGAAAACGTATTCCAAGGTCGTATCATCGAGGTGCACATCGGTACATTGTTAGCGGATCAAGCCTTTACATTCACTGACTGGACTGCAGAGATGAAAGCAAAAGCTTCAATCTGTATTTCTCAAGATGAGACTTTAATTGAGTCATTAGAAATCGCTAAATCACGTATCCAAATCATGATTGATAAGGGTATGGATAATCATAACCAAGTATTACAAGGTTTAATTGATAAAGCAAACAAACGTATAGCTGAAATTCGTTCAGGTGAAAAACCAGCATTACAACCAGATGCTAATGCAAAGTATTATGCAGAAGTTGTAATTGATTTGGATATCATCGACGAGCCAATGATTGCTGACCCAGACGTAAACAACGCTGATGTTTCTAAACGTTATACACACGATACTATCCGTGATTTATCGTTCTACGGTGGTGACAAAAAAGTTGATTTAGGTTTCGTTGGTTCTTGTATGGTGCACAAAGACGATTTAAAAATCGTTTCGCAAATGTTGAAAAATGTGGAGGCACAAAAAGGTTACGTTTCTTTCAATGCGCCATTGGTAGTTGCAGCACCAACTTACAACATCATTGATGAGTTGAAAGCTGAAGGTGATTGGGAATTTTTACAAAAATACTCAGGATTCGAATTCAACGATGCAATGCCAAAATCAGCAGCGCGTACGGAATACGAAAATATTCTTTACTTAGAGCGTCCTGGATGTAATTTGTGTATGGGTAACCAAGAAAAAGCAGCAAAAGGGGATACGGTAATGGCTACTTCAACACGTCTTTTCCAAGGTCGTGTAGTAGAAGATAGAGATGGTAAAAAAGGTGAATCTTTATTAGCATCTACACCAGTAGTTGTATTGTCAGCAATCCTAGGTCGTATTCCAAGTATTGAAGAATACAAGTCGGCTGTAGAAGGTATCAACTTGACTAAATTCCAACCAATATCTACAAAATAGATTAGGCGTTGACTACAATAAATTAAGGCTATTCTAATTTTAGAATAGCCTTAATTTTTATAACTAAAGTTCAATTTAATTGTTGTTTATCATTAGAGGATTAGTATTAATTAGGTAAATATTTATTAATCGTAATGCTTAGAATTATTTTAAATTAGGTAAATGACATTTGCACAACCTATTTTTTAGAAATAAATAGTAAATTGTAGTGTCAATTTTAGAATTAAATTATAATAATACAGATATGGCTTTTGATATAGACATGATTAAGAAAGTTTATTCGCAATACGATGAGCGCATCAATGCAGCGCGTCAAGTTGTGAATAAACCGTTGACACTTTCAGAGAAAATTTTGTACGCTCACCTTTGGGGCGGAAATGCGACGGAAGCTTATGAGCGTGGAAAATCTTACGTGGATTTTGCACCAGACCGTGTTGCTATGCAAGATGCTACAGCACAGATGGCATTATTGCAATTCATGCAGGCTGGTCGCGCTAAGGTAGCAGTACCTTCTACCGTGCATTGTGATCACTTGATACAAGCAAAAGAAGGTGCGGAGAAAGATTTGTCACGAGCAAAGAACGAGAGTTCGGAAGTTTTCAACTTCTTAAGTTCTGTTTCAAACAAGTACGGTATCGGTTTTTGGAAACCTGGTGCGGGTATTATTCACCAAGTCGTATTAGAAAATTATGCTTTTCCGGGTGGTTTAATGATCGGTACGGATTCTCATACCGTAAATGCTGGTGGTCTTGGAATGGTTGCTATCGGTGTGGGTGGTGCGGATGCTTGTGATGTGATGGCTGGATTACCTTGGGAACTTAAATTTCCGAAGCTTATCGGTGTAAAGTTGACGGGTAGATTATCAGGTTGGGCTGCACCCAAAGATGTTATCTTAAAAGTTGCAGGTATATTGACTGTTAAAGGTGGTACTGGCGCTATTGTAGAATATTTTGGTGATGGTGCGGAATCATTATCGTGTACTGGTAAAGGTACAATTTGTAATATGGGCGCAGAGATTGGCGCAACAACTTCAACTTTCGGTTACGATGAATCTATGGAACGTTATTTACGTGCTACAGGGCGTGCTGAAGTGGCTGACGCGGCAAATTCAATCAAACACCATCTAACAGCTGACGCTGAAGTTTATGCAAATCCAGAGCAATATTTTGATCAAATAATAGAAATCAATCTTTCGGAGTTAGAACCATCATTGAATGGACCTTTTACACCAGATTTATATACCCCAGTTTCGCGTATGCGTGAAGAGGCATCTCGAAATGGGTGGCCTACGAGAGTAGAATGGGGTCTGATAGGTTCGTGTACTAACTCTTCTTACGAGGATTTGGCACGTGCTGCTTCCATCGCTAAACAAGCTATAGATAAAGGCTTGGTTACAAAGGCTGAATTTGGTATTAACCCCGGTTCAGAACAGGTGCGTTATACAGCAGATCGTGATGGTTTGTTGAAGACTTTCGAAGATTTGAATGCAACTATCTTTACGAATGCATGTGGTCCATGTATTGGTATGTGGGATCGTGCAGGAGCAGAGAAGCAAGAGAAAAACACAATTGTACACTCTTTCAACCGTAACTTTGCGAAGCGTGCCGATGGTAACCCAAACACGTATGCATTTGTTACTTCTCCAGAAATGGTTGCTGCTATTGCTATATCAGGGGATTTAGGTTTCAATCCTGTTACAGATACATTGACAAACTTAAATGGTGAACAAGTGAAATTGGATCCACCTACAGGCGATGAATTGCCTGCAAAAGGATTTGATGTAGAGGACGCAGGCTATCAAGCTCCAGCGGAAGATGGTTCTTCGATTTCGGTAGATGTATCACCAACTTCTGATCGCTTGCAATTGCTAGAGCCATTCGCAGCTTGGGAAGGTACAGACTTGACTGGTCTGAAATTATTAATCAAGACCAAAGGTAAAACTACCACTGATCATATTTCAATGGCAGGTCCGTGGTTAAAGTATCGCGGTCATTTGGATAATATTTCCAATAACTTATTAATCGGAGCTGTTAACTTTTTCAATGATAAAACAGATAATGTTAAAAATCAATTAACAGGTGAATACGGTGCAGTGCCTGCTACGCAACGTGCGTACAAAGCTGCTGGCATAGGTTCAATCATTGTTGGTGACGAAAACTATGGTGAAGGTTCTTCACGTGAGCATGCTGCAATGGAGCCACGTCATTTAGGCGTCCGTGCTGTTTTGGTGAAATCATTTGCACGTATCCATGAGACAAACTTGAAGAAACAAGGCATGTTGGCGCTTACGTTTGTAAACAAAGATGATTACGACAAAATCTTAGAAAATGATTCTATCGATATTGTAGGATTAACATCTTTCACTCCCAATACACCATTGACGCTTGTGCTTAATCATGAGGATGGTACGAAGGATGAAATCTTAGCTAACCATACTTACAATGCACAGCAAATCGAGTGGTTTAAAGCTGGTGGTGCATTAAATATTATCCGTAGAAATCAAGATTTATAGAACTGTTTTATATACCAAAAAGGCCCGATGGAAATTTTTCATCGGGCCTTTTTATTAATTTTGAATTTTTTAAGCTTCTTGAAGAACTTCGGAAGTTTTTAATTCAGAAGTTGAGTTTTTCATTTCTACTTTCACTAAAAATACATACGTTAGAATTGCACCGATACTAGCCATGACAACACCAACTAAAGATGGGTAATTGTATGTAAAACCGTAAATAATTGGGATTGCACCTAAATAAGCACCAATAGAATTTCCGATATTAAATGCAGCTTGTCCTGCCGATGCAGCAAAAGTTTCAGCGCCTTTTGCATTATTAATAAGCATCATTTGTAAGGATGGCGCAATACTAAACGCAATCATACCTGTAATAAATGCCATTGGATAAGCAAGGATAGTGATATGTGCAATGAAGAATAGAACAAGTAAGCACGTAGCCATTGCTAAGAAACATGAAATAGCTGCTTTACTAGGTGAAAGTGTGTCAGCTACCTTACCACCTAATAGATTTCCGACGCACATCCCAGCGCCTATTAATATCATAATAATAGAAACATTTCCTTCGGCAAGGCCAGAAACTGTCGTCACTAATTTTGCAATATAGCTTATCCAAGCAAATAAACCGCCTGTTCCGATAGAAATAATGGCAATAATAAGCCAAGCATCCCAGCGTTTGAAGTAGTTGATTTGTTTCTTGATGTTACTGGTTTTATCTGCTGGAAAATTTGGCATCCATAAATAAATGGTCAAGAAAGTAAGAAGACCAAGCAGACTAATCACCCCATACGTGATTCGCCAGTCGTAATAATGACCAATATAAGTACCTAATGGTACGCCCGCGAGGTTAGCCAAGGTCATTCCTGTGAACATTATAGATATGGCTTGTGCTTCTTTTCCTGGTTTTGCTAATTTAGCAGCTACAACTGATCCAATTCCAAAAAAAGCCCCGTGAGGTAAGCCAGATACAAATCGTGATACAAACAAACTCCATTGATTTGGCGCAAAGGTGAATATTGCATTGAAAATGAAGAACAAAAGCATTAAAAAAAGCAAAACTTTTTTAGCAGGATATTTTGAGGTAGCTGCCACAAGTGTAGGGGCGCCTACAACTACTCCCAATGCATATAAACCTATTAAATTACTTGCTGTGGGGATATCGATATTGACATCTTTTGCAATATCCGGTAGAATACCCATCATGGTAAACTCTGTCATTCCGATGGCTAAGCCACCAAATGCTAGAGCTATTAACCCTTTGTTAATTGACATATAAACTATATTAGACGCTACAAAGGTAGGGAATTAATCTGAAATAATTGTGTCACAAAGGTTTACTTATTGTAAAAAGTACACTTAGTAATTCTTGAATTAGATACCATAAAAAGTCAATTCTATTTTAAGAATTGACTTTCAATTAATATTTAATATTTACTTTCCAAACATTCCGGCTAAGGAATCCAATATAGAACCTTTTTTACTGTTATCATTTCCTTGGTTGAAAAATTCTCCCGCCAAATCTGCTAAACCACCTAGATCTCCCGAAGAGGTTGATTGATCTTTATTGCTGCTGCCTCCCAATACACTTCCAATAATGGATCCTAAGATTCCACCACCACCAGAAGAGCTGGATTGGCCTCCACCTAATACATTACTTAACAAATCACCAATTCCGCCACCCGAAGATTCTTGCTGTTTTTGCTTACCCAAATAGCCCATTACGATAGGAGCGAGAATTGCTAAGGCTCCACCTATTTTATCTGCAGAAAGCCCTGTTTTCGTAGCTAAATTGTCTTTAACTACTTCTGTGTTTTTTCCAAACATGTGGTTCACAATTTTATTGTCATCCTCAGAAGGACCATTTCCAAATAAATTCCCGATCTGATCGAAAATGCCGCCGTTGTGTTTTTCAAGAGCTTGATTTATGCCCTCTTCTTTTTCTTTGCTTTTTTTAGAATTGTAATTCAATGCTGCAATCATTAATGGCACTGCTGCTGCTACAACCCATTTTGCCTTACTTTCATCAATGTTTAGCGTTTTAGCAACAAGGTTAATAGCTTTTGATCCTATTCCTCCAGTAATCAAATCCGTAATATTCATGTTTTTAGTTTATAAAATTGTTTATACTTTTATTATTGTCATTAACACATAAATCTAACAAATGAAAATTCAAGTTGTTTCCGCTTTTGCCATTACCGTCTCATTATCTTTTTTCAGTTGTAGTCAAAATCCTGCAACATCAACACATACGTCAGATTCGACGAGTGTTTTAACGCTGACACAAGAGCAGGCAAAAGGAATTTTTGAATTGCCTATACACTGTCTCGAGGTAGAATATCCAAATAAATTAGGTCAAGTTCTTGGTTCTGATGAGGATTTAAAATCGCCAAAACAGCTACGTCCTATATTTTACGGTTGTTTTGATTGGCATTCGTCGGTTCATGGGTATTGGTCGATAGTTGAGTTGATGCAAAAATATTCTGCGTTAGATGCTGATGGTAAAGTTAGAAAAGTACTTAATGCGCATATTACGCCTGAAAATGTTGCGGTAGAATTAGCATTCTTTAACGATTCAAATAATAAAAACTTCGAACGTACTTACGGATGGGCTTGGCTTTTTAAATTGCAAGAGAGTCTGTCAAAATGGAATGATGCTGATGCCCAACGATGGAAAATTAATTTACAGCCTTTAGTGGATTTATTAGTTGAACATTATAAAGAATATTTACCAAAGCTAGTTTATCCGATTCGTGCTGGACAACATGACAATTCAGCTTTTGGATTGTCTTTATCTTTGGATTATGCACGTTCGGTAGGAGATAGTGAATTTGAAAATGTAATCCTAGAACATGGGAAACGTTTATTCTATAAAGATGTGAGTTGTGATTTAGCTTACGAACCAAGTGGGTATGATTTTCTTTCGCCATGTCTTGAAGAAGCCTATTTTATGTCAAAAGTGTTGGAAGGAGATATTTACAGGAATTGGTTGAAAAAATTTATGCCATCATTGTTTGCTAAAGATTTTGAGCTCAAGCCCGCAATCGTAAAAGATCGTTCGGATGGAAAATTGGTTCATTTGGATGGATTAAATTATAGTAGGGCAGCATGTCTATTTGGTATTAGTCAAAAAGTCGGGGAACTTGCTCATTTAAGAAAAATAGCAAATGAGCATATTAATTTTTCATTGCCGAATCTTTCTGCACAAGATGATTATATGGGTTCGCATTGGTTAGGAACTTTTGCGTTGTACGCTTTATCGCATGCGAATTAAAAATTAAAATGGGGAAAAGTAAAAATTAAAAGAAAGTATTGAGTATTGAATAATGAGTATTGCGTATTTAGGAATTTGAAATAGTTTTTCAGAAGTAATGTCGTAATTTTTAATTCTCAATTTACTATTCTCAATTACTAAAGAGACGCATTGCGTCTCTTTATGCATAATTTTCTGGCAAAAGATTTTAAAATTATTGTTGTAGAAATATTTAATACGCTAATGGAACAAGTGTATTATCTTCCAAGCGTACAGGGACAGATTTCACGGTTGTAAAACCATCATCTTTGGATATAATTTGTGATAAATCAATCCCCTTGCGCGAAAAGGCTGTGATGATAGCTGTTCTAAATGTTGCTTTTGCTGAACCCCAACCTTGACCTTTCACAGTTTCATTATTGAGTTGGATAAGTTCTTCAATCGAATAGTTACTGAATTTTACGATTAAATGTTGATACAAGTGTACTGTTGTGTTTGACATACAATTTAAAATTTAAAAGGTTAAACCATAAATTGTATCCAGAAACTCTAAGGGTAAATAAGCGTTGTTAAAAACGTTTATTTTGGCACGAAAACCCGTATTATCTTACCACCGCGGTGTCTGCACTCGGTTGGTATTGCGTACTGCAATTCTGAATACTCTACAAATATAGTAGACTTTATTTTATTTTCAAAAAAATATTTAAATTTAAGGATGAATAGTTTTCTTTTATTGGGTGTAATGTCATTTCTGTTCTTTAATGCTTTTGGCCAAAGGATTAAAATTGATACGATTACAAAGATGAGTATGGAATTTCCTCCACAGCCGAAGGAAGGACTTCAAAATTTTAAAAATTACGTGCTTCAAGAATTTAAGATATCAAAGAAAATGGATACTAGAAGCCTGAAGGGAAAGATAATTTGTTCATTTATCGTAGAAAAAGATGGTAGTTTTTCAGATATAAAAGTTTTAGAACATCTTGGTAGTGGTACAGCTAAAGAAGCTATTCGCGTATTACAAAAATATTCATCAAATTATAAATGGATTCCCAGAATACAAGCAGGTAGATACGTTAGAGATATAAAGGAAATAGCAATAGTATTAGATTTAAAAAGCAACTAATTTCTTTTTGACACTTTTTCTGTCAAAATGTCCTGAAAATCCCTTTTGGAACGTGCATTGATAAATCTTCTGTGTAAATTTTAAACTGAAAAAATTAAAAATATATGAGCACAGAAAAAGGTACTATTTCGATTCACACCGAGAATATTTTTCCGGTTATCAAAAAATTCCTTTACTCAGACAATGAGATATTCCTTCGAGAACTTGTTTCCAATGCTGTCGATGCTTCGCAAAAAATTAAACGTCTTTCATCATTAGGCCAGTTTAATGGCGAAGTGGGTGAGTTGGTTGTTGATGTGAAATTTGATGAAGAAGCAAAAACGATTACTATTTCGGATAATGGTATTGGTATGACGGCTGATGAGATCAAAAAATACATCAATCAAATTGCATTCTCTGGCGCTACAGAATTTATGGAGAAATTCAAAGAGGCTAATGATGCAAATGAGATTATTGGTCGCTTTGGTTTAGGTTTCTACTCGGCATTTATGGTGGCGGATAAAGTAGAGATTGACTCTTTATCTTATCAAGATGGGGCTGAGGCTGCACACTGGGTATGTGATGGTAGTACATCCTATGAAATCTCAGCGGGTACACGTACGATACGTGGTACAGATGTTATCCTACACATCAACGAAGATTCAAAAGAGTTCTTAAGCAAATTCAGATTACAAGAAATTTTAGATAAATACGCTAAATTCTTACCTGTACAAGTTCGTTTCGGAACAAAAACATCTTCTGAGCCAGATGGTGAAGATGAAGAAGGTAAACCAAAATACAAATCGGTAGAAGTTGATAATATTATCAACAATACCAATCCAGCGTGGACAAAAGCGCCTTCGGAATTAAAAGACGAAGATTATTTGGCTTTCTACCGTGAACTGTATCCAAATACATTTGACGAGCCTTTATTCTGGATTCACTTGAATGTAGATTATCCTTTTAACTTAACTGGTATTCTATACTTCCCTAAGATCAAGAATGAATTAGAAATCCAACGCAATAAAATCAAATTGTACTCACGTCAGGTATTTATCACGGATGAGGTGAAGGATATCGTTCCTGAATATTTGATGTTGTTGCACGGTGTGATTGATTCGCCTGATATTCCGTTGAACGTATCGCGTTCATTCTTGCAAGCGGATGGCAATGTAAAGAAAATCAGCAATTATATTACGAAGAAAGTAGCTGACAAATTGCAAGAAATCTTTAAAACAGATCGTAAAGGTTTTGAAGAAAAATGGAACGACATCGGTTTATTCATCAAATACGGTATGTTAAGCGAAGAGAAATTTGCGGAGAAAGCGAATGAATTCTGCTTGGTAAAAAATACCGAAGGTGAAAACTATACGATCAAAGAATACTACGAAAAAGTAAAAGATATCAATGCGGACAAAGACGGGAATATTGTTTACCTATACACCTCGGATGCCGCGCAACAAGATGGTTTTATCGCCAATGCGAAAGCAAAAGGTTATGATGTATTAGTATTAGACGGGCCGCTTGATACGCACTTCGCAGCATACTTAGAGCAAAAAGGTGGCGAGAAATTGCAATTGAAACGTGTCGATTCTGATGTTGTTGACAAGTTAATCCAAAAAGATGAAAAAATTGAATTAATACTATCTGAAGAAGAAAGCAAAAAAGCCTCTGAACTATTTACAAAAGCAATCAGCCGTGCGGATATGAATGTACAGGTAGAAGCTTTAGCAGCGGATGAATTGCCTGTGTCAGTGACTTTGGATGAGTTTATGCGTCGTATGAAAGATATGGCTAAAACTGGTGGTGGTATGGGCTTTTATGGCAATTTACCAGACAACTATAAAGTAACAGTGAATGGCAACCATCCATTAGTAAAACGCATCGTTGAAAGCTCAGAAGAAGAAGCTGAAAAATTAGCAAAACAAGCTTTTGATTTGGCTTTATTGTCCCGTGGATTGCTTACTGGAGCGGATTTAACTTCGTTTGTTAAGCGTAGCGTAGATATGATTTAATCAGCTCGTAAAAATAATGGCTTAATCCTCATTATGTTATTGCATAATGAGGATTTTTTGTATAGAATTATTTGCATAGAATAGGGTTTTATACTACTTTTGTAGCACAAACACGGTAGGTATAGCTCAGTTGGTTAGAGCACTAGATTGTGGTTCTAGGGGTCGTGGGTTCGAGCCCCATTACTTACCCGCTTCTAAAGGCTTCTCAGTAATGAGAGGCTTTTTTATGGTATTAGTATAGATATTTTCATAATCGATATTTTACCTATATAACTTTATACAATCCTCTCATTTTGTTTGAAAATTAAGTCATTCATTTTATATGTGTTTACTAAAAAAGATGATTTCTTTGTAATAAAAAAATGAATTTGTGTTTGCATAAAGTCCATTTTTTATTATCTTTGCAACATCCAAAAACGGTAGGTATAGCTCAGTTGGTTAGAGCATCGGTTTGTGGTACCGAGGGTCGTCGGTTCGAGCCCGATTACTTACCCAAAAAGCTTCAAGAAAACTTGAAGCTTTTATTGTTTTATAAGTGTTATAAACTAGTTTAGTTGGTTTATGTAGTTCATATTTATGGATTTATCTCGCTGATTTTCTCACCAAATAGCAATTTTGTTCACGGTAAAAATCTTTTGTATTTTGAAAATAATAATAAAGTTTATCCGTATTTTTCTGGTTAATTATAAAAAATATTAACTGATTTTCAGTAGTTTATATTTATTTTGGTTAATTTTTGAAAAAATATTTCATATACTGAATTCTAAGTAAAAATATTTTATTAAATTTAATATAGTACAATATACATCGCCTATATTATCTGCTGCTAGTTATATTAATGTTACCTAAAAAATTATTGCCGTAAAGTTTCATCTACCTTAACTTTTTGTTTAATAAGTTGACATCTATGGTTCAGCAAACTTTAATAAAGTCCGAATATCATCAACCAATGATATCACTTATGGCTTGTTATGTTGAAGATTCTATATGTAATGCTTCGGCTACTATCACAATTGGAGAACCAGGGCAGGAATATAGCCCTGAAATAGAAAACTGGAACGCAGGTTCATCAAGTCAAAAGTATTTAGAGTTTTAATCTTAACCAATTGTAGATCGTATGAAAAATCTTTTGACCCTTAAAATTATTTTTCTTTTTTTGTGTGTTTTGGGAATTACCTCTTGTTCCAAATCAAATGTTGAGGAGAAAATAACTCAGACGAATGCTATAATTCAGTTTGGGGTTTCTGGTATCACAGATGTTGATCCTTCTGCAACTACAATGAAAAAAAGAGATAATGCTATTATTCAAAATCCTATACAACATGTCATATATAAGGATTTTGAAACTTTGAATTATTATAAGGATGTTAATTCAACTCTTTCAGTAGGAAAGAAAATGGCTACAACAACTATGGGATCTGGGGTAAAGTATAGAGTTGAGATTTTCGAGAAAAATGGTGCTACAGAGAAGCATTGGCGCACATTAAATTTGACTTCTAACACATTAGTATCTCTTACTGATACTGTAGGTGTTGTATATGGAAAAACTTATAAATGGTATGCTTATTCCTATAATACGATTGATAATATTAGTGTACCCGTGAAAACTTTGGAAGTTGCGATGGGTGTTAATAAGGATTTTCTATATGCTAGTAGTGAACTAACCATAAGTCAGTATGGAAATACAAGTATAAATATACTGTTCAAAAGAAAGACAGCACGTATTGCTATAGATGTAGATGCAAGGGGCGCAATGGCAAATTCAATTACTGCCTTACAGGTTGTATTTCCAGCTGGATTGTTAAAGACTGGAAATTTTAATTTAAAAGATGAACAGGTTGTTGCTTCATCTTTGACAAATTTTTCTGTGTCAGATAATACGCTAGATTTAAATGAGTTTCATAATGTTTATAATCCTGAAACATATAGAAAAAGGTTTTATCTACATTCTGTTTCGACTGTTCCTAATCAGTCTATATTAAATCTCATAGTAAATTCTCTCGCTATCAATGTAGATAATGGCTTAACTTCAGGTAATTCAATAGCAAATCGCAATTTTACGGGTTCAGGAGCTTTGACATTCTCTTATTCTAATGTTGCTATGGCAATTGGTAGTAGTGGGATACTCAAAATTGATCCATTGGAATCAGGACTAGCTTATTTAGGGACGACCTGGGCTAGAACCAATTTGTATAGGCATACGGAAACAGGCTTTCATCGTTACAGGTTCTATCCTCAAAATATTCAGACAAATGATCCCCGGAGTTATTTTTCTTTTAAAGGTTATATTCCATTAACATTAACTGAACGTACAAAAGCAAAAGATGCTTGTGCTCTAGTCTATCCTGCAGGAAGATGGAAGACACCTATGAAGGCTAATTTTGATGGAATAGTAGGTACCTATGGTATTTTATCCAATACTGTAATTGGAGTATTAAATGAACTTTTATCATTATCGACTTCGAATACCAGTCCTGTGTTTGGCCCCAATACTAATAGTGGTAATTATATTAAATATACGATAACTCCAACTTCAACGGGTAATAACTCATTATATGATGCTCCTTCAAATATTTTGCAATTTCCACTCAATGGATTTCATGTTGTAGCTGATCTCTTAAATATATCTGGTATCACAGTATTAAATTTAAATCTTGGAACTACTTATGGAAGAAATGCTGCTTTTTGGAGCTATGAAGACGGTATAGGATTATTGGGTTTGGCGGGTTTAGGTGCATGGGGATATTTAGGTAGAATAAGAGAATCCGTGACTATAATTGGAATCTGGCCATTATTAGATATCACATATCCAGCAGGCAGTTACGCATATGGAACAGCATCACCTATTTCTGAAGTAAATTTGTTGCCACCATTAGTTAACGTATTGTCTACGGATTTTAAAAATATAAGATGTATTCGAAATACAGCATGGGAATCAGCATCAGCATCGTCTGGGTATAATCCTGAGCCTAATTATGATTAGATTTAGGTGAAAAATACTAACATTAATTTAAATTTGGACTCTTTGGGAAATTTGCAACATGCGCATATTTAGGACCTAAACTTATCAAAGCTTGCTTCCAAAGGTCTTCACCGTCAGTTATGAAGGTAAGTTCGGTACTGAATTTGTTGTGCACTGCCCAAGAATTTTGGTTGATTTCATCGTTTAATTGTCCTTCTGCCCAGCCTGAATAACCTAGAAAAAACTTGATTTCATCAGTAGATAGTAGACCTTCATTGATGAGTGTAATAGCCAAATCAAAATCGCCACCCCAATAAGCATCTTGAAAGATATGCGTCCCATCTGTAATCTTATCAAAAGCGCGATGTAAAAAGAATATAGCATTATTTTGAACTGGACCGCCAATATAAAGTGGGAAATCGACTACCTCAACATCCATGACATCTGATAATAAAAGTTGTGACCGGTGATTAAGAACCATTCCAACAGTGCCATCTTCATTGTGTTCACATAGTAATACTACTGAACGTTCAAAGTTCGGATCCAACATAAATGGTTCGGATAACAATAAACTGCCTTGTTTTGGGGTGTGCTCATTAAACATAGTGGCTTCCTGTCTTTTGTTTTACTAAAACTACAAAAAAAATGATAAGCCAAAGATAAAAAACAGATATTTAATCGACTTTGTAGGTAGATATTTATAACGCTTTTAGTAAGTTTGTGCTAAAGTTAACGAAGGATTCATGGCGATAGAACATAAAGATATAGCAGCAATTCGGGAAGATTATTCTAAAGGTGTATTGACAGAAAAGGATACGTTAGAAAATCCATTTGGCCAGTTTCAACTGTGGTTTGATCAAGCTTTGGCTTCTGCTGTTTTAGAACCGAATGCCATGGTATTGGGTACCATCAACAAGTTGGGCTATCCATCTACGCGTGTTGTTTTGCTTAAAGATCTTAAAGCTGATGGCCTAAGTTTTTTTACGAATTATCGTAGTCAAAAAGGTCAAGATATTGAGCGAAATGCGAAAGTAAGCCTGTTGTTTTTTTGGGGAGAATTGCAGCGTCAGGTGCGGATTGAGGGAGAGGTTAGTTTTTTAACAGATGAAGATTCTGACGAATACTTTGCTTCACGACCAAAAGGTAGTCAAATTGGCGCTTGGTCTTCACCTCAATCACAAATTATTGCTGATCGATCTATACTTGAAAATCGTGTGGAAGAACTAGAACAGCAGTTTAAGGAGATGGACGAAATTCCAAGACCTAAATTTTGGGGTGGTTATTTGGTAAAACCAGTAAGTTTTGAATTTTGGCAAGGCAGAAGCTCGCGTTTGCATGACCGAATCGTATATAGTAAAGAAGGAGATTCTTGGGTAAAAAATAGATTAGCACCATGATAGAAAATTTAGTTAAAGATTTACAACAAAGATTTGATGCAACTAAAATCCAATTCGTAGAAGGTACGAAGCAGCATACTATTGTGGCGGATGCGTCGGTATTGGTGGAAGTAAGTCTTTATTTACGCGACTCATCAACCTACTATTTTGATTTCTTGGCTAATATTACGGCTGTGGACTATTTTCCCGAAAATCGTTTCGCAGTGGTGTATCATTTAGCTTCATTACCGTACCAAACCCAGTTGACTCTTCGTGTAGAATTACCTGTAGCTAACCGCGACGCAGATAATTTGCCTGAGGTTCCTTCCGTGAGTGCTGTATGGCGTACAGCTGATTGGCATGAACGCGAAGCATTTGATTTAATGGGGATTTATTTTACGGATCACCCTGATTTACGACGCATTTTATTACCCGATGATTGGGAAGGTTTTCCATTGCGTAAAGATTATCAAGATGCTGAATATTATCACGGAATTCCAATAAAAGGACAATAATATGCTGGAAAAATATAACCAAGCCTATCAAAGATACATAGATAAAATTACTAGTGTCGGGTCGACCGAAATGGTGATAAATATGGGACCTCAGCATCCCTCCACTCACGGTGTTCTACGGCTGGAGCTGATCACAGATGGTGAAATAGTCAAAGATATTGTGCCACATTTGGGATATCTTCATCGTTGTTTTGACAAGCATGCCGAGTCTATGAATTATGGTAAATCTATTCCTTTCACCGATCGTTTGGATTATTTGGCATCGATGAATAATAGCCACAGTTTTGTGATGGGTGTAGAGCGAATGCTTGGAATCGAAGATAAATTGCCTAAGCGTGTAGAATACATTCGTGTATTAGTTTGTGAATTGAATCGTATAGCTTCACATTTAATTGCAATTGGAACTTACGGTATAGATATTGGTGCTTTTACTCCTTTTTTATGGTGTTTTCGCGATCGCGAACACATTATGAACATGTTGGAATGGGCTTCAGGATCTCGTATGCTATACAACTATATTTGGGTTGGTGGTTTGTTTTATGATTTACCTGTTGGTTTTGAAGAGCGTTGCAAGGATTTTGTGAAATATTTCAAACCGAAGTTGGATGAATTGGACGAGTTGCTTACAAACAATGAAATTTTTATTCAACGTACGGCAAATATTGGCGTTTTGCCTGCTAATGTTGCGATCAATTACGGATGTTCGGGGCCAATGTTGCGTGCAAGTGGTATCAAATGGGACTTGAGGAGGGTAGATGGCTATTCTGTATATCCCGAATTGGAATTTGAGATTCCGGTAGGAAAAGGAAGCATGGGAACGCTCGGCGACTGTTGGGATCGCTATAAGGTACGTGTTGACGAAGTGCGTGAATCGCTTAAAATAATCGAACAATGTATTGATCGACTAATGTCGGACTTTGCGCGTTTGCCGGATTTCGATCCGCGTGCGTTGGTTCCTAAAAAAGTCAATTTGAAATCCCAATCGTATTATGTACGTGCAGAAAATCCGAAAGGAGAGTTGGGTTTCTATTTTGAAACATTAGACAAAACAGACATTCCAAGGCGTGTGAAGGCGCGTGGACCAAGTTTTAATAATTTATCTGTTCTACCCGAATTGGGTAAAGGTGTTTTAATAGCTGATTTAATAGCCATATTAGGATCCATTGATATTGTTTTGGGTGAAGTGGATAGATAATGAATAAAAACGCAAAAAAACGCATAATAAATTTGCATAGTAAACTAAATTATGTATTTTTGTAGTCTCATAATTTAAGTTTATAATTGGTTAATAGGAGAGTCTATCGCAGCCCTGCGGTAGGCTCTTTCTTTTTTGCTAGATACTGTGGACAATTTTTTTTATATTCAATTGTTTAAATGAGTGTAAATTTATGAGACCGCTGCTTATATTGCTTTTCTATATAGTGTATATGCAGTCGAATTATGCCCAACTCTGGCATTTGCCCGATGAGAAGAAAAAGGAAACAATTCCATTTGAATTAATTAATAATATGATCATTGTTTCTGTCAAACTGAATACTGAAACATTGTCATTTATTTTGGATAATGGGGTCAAGGAAACTCTTTTATTTGGAGAGGTTGACTCTTTGCGACTCAAAAATACTTCAGCTTTTTATTTTCAAGGATTTGGAGTAGGTCAACCCATAAAAGGATTGATGTCTCGACACAATGTATTAGAGGTAGGAAATATTGTAGACACAAGTCATCATCTGTATGTCATTACGGACACCGCTTTTAATCTTTCTAAAAATATCGGTGTTCATATTCACGGTATATTGGGAAGCTCATTTTTTAGAAATAACGTATTAGCGTTAGATTTCATCAAAAAGAAAATTAGTTTTTCTAGGGATGTGAATGATTTGGATGTAAAACTTTCAAAATATAAATCTTATCCGATTTCTATTGAAAACGACCGTGCATACACATTTGTCGCACTTAAAGCAGGCAATCAATCCTATGAACAACAAAAGCTATTGCTAGATCTAGGGAATTCGGATCCCATGATGCTTTTTGAGCGTGAAATGCATGATTACACTATTCATAAACCCTTTATACGCGATTACCTAGGCTTTGGATTTAATGGCGCTGTCTTTGGTTTGAAGAATAGGATTGATGCAATGACGCTAGGCGATTATACGGTGAGTCTTCCAATTGTTTCTTACCCAGATAGCTTAAGTTATGATTCCAATAAATTAGCTAAGAGTAGAGTTGGTTCTGTGGGGAATCAGATTTTGAGTAGATTCTACGTCATATTTGATTATCCCAATAGCACAATTTACCTACGTACAAATAGAAATTTTCGAAAGCCCTATACAATTGATATGAGTGGATTAGAAATTGTACATGAAGGTTTTGAGTTTGTAAAACATCGAATAACAAATTTTTCGAGAGGCACAGAGCAAGGCGGTACAACCATTAATTTCAGTACTGAAGTTAATTATTTGATTGAATTGCATGCGAATTATGTGATTGATCAGGTTCGTCCTAATTCTCCTGCCGAACGAGCAGGCTTAAGAGTTGGAGACAAGTTACTTCGCATAAACGGTCGTAAGGTCGGTAAAATGAAATTGCAGGATATTAAACAAAAATTGCAAGCTGGACAGGACAAGTCAGTACGCTTTGAAATTGAACGAGACGACCAAAAAAAAATATTAGAATTTAGATTGGAAGATCCGTTGGCGATTATAAACAACTAATTAGGAAAAATCAGTTCTCCTAATTAGTTGCAAAATATAAAGGTTAATTTAGTGGTTTCATAAACTGCATTAATGCTTTATCGTGATTGTTTACTATTCTAGATTCGGTATCAAAATACATAGTAACGCCATTTTCTGCTGTATATGGTTCCCATTTAGGCAATACACCATCTACATTTGGATTCCCATGTTTTGCGAAATTGATCCAAGCTGAACTAATTTTATCCGAGAGTTTCCAAGCTTCATCTGTATTGCCTGTCCAGTCTGGTCTTAAATCTACATTATAAAATGCTAATGGAATATCAAGACCGTGGAAAGAACCTTTAGTAGAATCTTCAACGCCACTTTTCCATGCTAAGAAGTATGCGTATACAGGGGCAGTAGTTTCTTTGGATCTTGCATCTGCTGTACGAATGGTGTAAGGTCTAAATACTACATCAACAGATAATAAATCTTGTGGAGTGAAATCCGGATAAGCAGCTTTATAAAGTTCGACAAATTCATCTGTTTTTTCACCGTATGTTTTTTCAAGACGTTTTTTCGCTTCCTCTAATGTCAAATTCTTTTCAGCATATGCTACAGGCATCATTTCATTTAAAGTAGAACCAATCAATACAGGTATATCTTTTGAAATATCTGCAAATCCAGGACTAAACGGTTGTTGTAATAACACATCACCATCTGCTGAAGGAGCAAAGCCAAACATCATGGATGACCCAGGAATGCGCGGTCCACCATTTAATTGTTGTATTGCTTCATTACCTGCTTTAACAAGCCTAAAATAGTCAACAGTATCCAGTTTGTTAAGCTCATTGGTTCCAATTCCTAATTTTTCTAAGACAGCTTTGCCAAGTGCTTGTGATTTTTCTTTATTCATCGTATTCACGATCGTACCACTTTGGATAATTGCTTTGTGAAATAAGCCATTTGCTGAAGGCATACACATTAATGTGCCCACTTTACCGCCACCACCTGATTCACCTACAATAGTGACATCATCTGGATTTCCACCGAATTCAGCAATATTATTTTTTACCCATTCCAATGCTTTTACAATATCTAACATTCCCGCATTTGCAGAATGAGCGTATTTGTTGTCAGCAGCAGATAAGTCTAAAAATCCTAAAATATTAAGACGGTGGTTTACTGATACAAATACGATATCGCCTTTTTTTGTCATTGCCTCACCATAGGTCATTGGGTCATTGCTACTTCCGACGAAAAATCCGCCACCGTGCAACCATACCATTACCGGTCTTTTTTTCTTGTCTTTAAGACCTTGCGTCCACACATTTACACTGAATAAATTCTTTTCATCCATTGTAGAATCTGGAATCCAGGCAACAATTTGTTTAGCCACGGGTCCAAAATTTTCACATGCTAATGTGTCATTCCATTTCTCTGGATCTTGAGGTGTTTGAAAACGTTCTGCTTTGGCATAAGGAATTCCCTTAAATGCAAAAACTGTGTCTTGATAAGTTCCTTTTACGGTACCATGTGTCGTTTTGACTACGGGCTCAGTTGTACTCGTATTAGAACCACATGCTGACAACAAACAAGTGGTAAAAAGTACAAGCAAACCAAATAAATAATTTGATTTTTTCATAGAAATAAGTTTATGTTTTTCAATTGGTTATTTAGCAGCAAGAAATGAAAAAATAAATATTAAGAATAGCCTTTTTTAATAAAAAATAGGTAAGAATGTAAAATATAGAGTGAGTGGGAGTATAAAGAAAATACCTCAAAATTATTTTGAGGTATTTGTAATTTTTGTTTCTGTTCATCTAACCTTTAGATGGTTTAATGCTAGTGAGGTCACCAATTTTAATTGGTTTATTTTGTTCAATACTTTTACGTGCGGCGATTCCTACTAATATGGACATTACACCGTCTTTTAATCCTGCTGTATGACGATAAGGGTCTGCAGCATTTGGTGTTTTGAATAAGTAATCATGCATGCGTTTGTCTCCACCTCCGTGTCCTCCTCGTTCTGCAATAACATTTATGACACTATAATCTTCCCAATTTTTATACAATATAACAGGATCAGACGTTTGATCATCGGCTAAATTTTGGTTCATTTCTTTTGCGTGCAAATCTTGCTGATTGACTTGCTCATTTTTTAGAAAAGGAATATCCAACCATGCTTCAATACGCCCTTTATGACCATTAAATGCAATTTTCCAACCTTCATAAGGAGAATAGGTAGTCAATGAATAATTCACTACAGCATTGTTCGCATATTTTATCTGAGCAGACATTTTATCATAAATATCAATCTCATTTCTGTATACACATCCGTCTCTGAAATAACCGTCATGTTTTTCATTATCCACGTACAATCTCATGTCTTGATTGGACTTCGTAATATCCCAATAATATTTACATGAAGTTTTGTGTGCACAGGATCGACAGTTTGTACCTCTAAAAGGTCCGTTTTTTCCATAATGTTCTAATGAACCATACGCAAAAACTTCTTCAGGATCTGAATCCAGCCACCAGTTCAATAAGTCGAAGTGGTGTGTTGCTTTGTGCACCCACAATGAGCCTCCTTCATTCATCAATCCATGCCATCTTCGGAAATAGGATGCCCCATGATGTACATTGAGATACCAATTAAAATCAACGGATGTGACATCACCAATAGCGCCATTTTGAATGAGTTCCTTTATTTTTGTCATATACGGTCCCCATCTGTAGTTGAAGCCTACGATCAATTTTTTATTGGACCTCTTTTCTGCATCAATTATTCTTTGGCATTTTTTTTCATCAGTAGTCAATGGTTTTTCGGTAAGTACATCACATCCAAAATCTAAACCTTTCACAATGAATTCATCGTGATTGGAATCTTTTGTACACACAATTACTAAGTCTGGTTTCTGATCAAGTAACATTTTGTCAAAATCTATATACGTATTGCAACTTACACCCATATACGATTTAGCATACTTTAATCGGCCAGGATTCGAATCGGACAAACCAACAAATTCTAATTTATCCTTGTATTGCTCAATTAGTCTTTTCCCCCAAAAAGTTATACCTCGGATTCCAGTTCCGACCAATACGACTTTAAGTTTTTTTAATTGTGAAAATCCAATTAGAGGGCTTGTCATCGCTGCACCAGCTGCTAACATACTCAAAGAGTACAGAAAATCTTTACGTGAATGTCTCATAAGATAGGTTTTTATAAAAATATAATATTAACATCTAATTAGTCAATGCTTTAATGTAAAATTAATGTCTCATTTGCATGTAGGGAAATAACACTATTTGAATTAAGAATGAATTATCAGAAGATTTTCTTGAGCTTTTTTAAAATAAAAATCCCTCAAAAGCATCAAGCTTATGAGGGATTTTGATTGAATCATGTATATAATTCTTACTCGAAGTATTCTTTTATTCTTTCGAAGAATGATTTTTCACTCTTACCTGGCTGTGGCTTAAAATTAGAAGAACCTTTAAGTTTTTCTAAGATCTCACGTTCTTCTGAAGATACCGCTTTTGGTGTCCAGATATTCACATAAATCAATTGATCACCTTTGTGGTAAGAATTGACTTCTGGAATACCTTTTCCTTTTAGACGTAATATTTTACCGCCCTGTGTTCCTGGATCGATTTTAATTTTAGCCTTACCATCGATAGTCGGAACTTCAACACTTGTACCTAATGCTGCATCAGCGAAATTGATGTATAGATCATAAATCACGTTGACACCATCACGTTTCAGTGATTCGTGAGGCACTTCTTCAACTAATATAATCAAGTCACCCGCAATACCACCACGAGGAGCTGCATTACCTTTGCCACTCATCGACAATTGCATACCTTCGCTCACACCAGCAGGGATGTTGATAGAAATTGTTTCTTCGCCTCTTTCTAAACCATCACCACGACAAGTTGTACATTTTGCTGTGATTTCAACACCTTCACCGTTACAAGTAGGACAAGTGCTTGTCGTTTGCATTTGACCTAAGATTGTATTGGTTACGCGTCTTACGGATCCTGCGCCGCCACATGTTTTACACGTGTGGAATGAAGATTTGTCTTTCGCACCAGAACCATCACAAGTTTTACAAACGATTTGCTTATTTACTTTAACCTTTTTCTCGATGCCTTTGGCGATTTCTTCTAAAGTCAATTTGACTTTAATACGAAGATTTGTGCCTTTTTGCACGCGACGACCACCACGTGATCCGCCACCACCTCCGCCAAAGAAACTTTCGAATGGATTACCACCACCAAAAATATCACCAAATTGGCTGAATATGTCATCCATATTCATGCCACCACCAGCACCGCCAAATCCAGCAGAATTACCCGCATGACCGAATTGATCATAACGCGCTTTTTTATCCGCATTACTTAATACTTCGTAAGCTTCAGCCGCCTCTTTAAATTTTTCCTCTGCTTCCGCATTATCCGGGTTTTTGTCCGGGTGATACTTAATGGCTAACTTACGGTATGCCGATTTTATTTCTGCAGCGTCAGCTTGGCGTGAGACACCAAGTACGTCATAATAATCTCTCTTTGACATCGAATTTTATATTATTGTCCGATTACCACTTTCGCGAAACGGATTACTTTATCATTTAACGTATAACCTTTTTCCACCACATCAATAACTTTATTTTTCATGTCTTCCGATGGGGAAGGAATAGCCGTTATTGCTTCTTGAAAATCTGCATCGAACGTTTCACCAACTACATTCATTTCTTTCAAACCTTCGTTTTCCAAGATTTTTCTGAACTTACTGTTAACTAATTCAACACCTTGTTTTACAGATTCCACATCTTGCGCTGTAGACATCGCATTCAGTGCTCTATCAAAATCATCCAAAACAGTTAATAATTTTGAAATCACTTTTTCACCTGCTGTCGAAATCAATTCTACGCGCTCTTTAGAAGTACGCTTTTTATAATTATCAAATTCAGCAAACAAACGCGCAAATCTGTCATTTGTCTCAGCTAATTGATTCGTTAGAATCTCTTCTTGTGATAATTCAGCAACTTCTTCCTGCGTCTCTTGCTCTTGATTGTTTTCGTTTTGTTCTAAATTCTCGTCTTGAATGTTCTCTTTTTCGTTCATCATCACACTATTTTTTAGATATTTGAATAGCTCAAATACTTTTACCAATAATTTTGCCATTATAAAAATATCCGACACCTTGTCAGTGTTTGCTGTGTCAACACCTCCAAAATGTCGGATTACATTAGTTTTGTCAGTTTATTTATATACTTACGTTGTCGTGCAGGGCGCCATCTGCCGTTTTTATTATACGTGATGGCATGTTGCGAATGATTTGGTAATCGTGTGTCGCCATCAATACAGCAGTCCCCGATGCAGCAATGTCACGTAACAACAATACAATTTCTTCGGAAGTAGAAGGGTCTAAGTTTCCTGTAGGCTCATCTGCAAGGATAATCTCAGGGTCATTCAACAAGGCTCTGGCGATTACGATACGCTGCTGCTCACCACCCGACAGTTCATGTGGCATCTTATGCAATTTTGATCGTAAACCTACTTTTTCCAAAACATCAATCATCTTGTTTTGAATCAATTTTTTGTCTGTCCAACCCGTTGCTTTCAAAGCAAATTCTAAATTCTTCTCGATACTACGGTCATTCAATAAGTGGAAATCTTGGAATACAATACCTAACTTACGACGTAAGAAAGGAACATCATTTTCTTTTAATTTTTTCAAATCAAAACCTGCCACCAATCCTTCGCCATCGGCGATATGAAGTTCGCCATAGATTATTTTCAATAATGAACTTTTACCCGATCCCGATTGACCGATTAAGTAAAGGAATTCACCATTTCCAATTTCTAAATTGACATTCGAAAGGACTAAATGTTTTTGTTGGTATATATCTACGTTTTTAAGACGTATAACTGTATTGCTTGCCATTTATATTAAAGTTCAATTTTTTTAATTTGACCAAAAGGTAACTCTTGAACAATTTTCATGATTTCTTCAGCTTTGTCTTCCAGACCAATTTTAACTAAAGATTTGTCAGGTCTATCAACTCTGAAATATGCCAATAAAGTAAATGCATCATCACGCAATTGCACATAATCAGGGATTTTAGCTACACCTTTTACTTTTATCACATACATAGATAACAAAGTTAGAATTTTTTACCAATTGCGTATCACTCAAACGCTAATATTTAACTTTTATTGATTATCTGCCAAAAATTGTAATGTATTGACACCGTCCGCATAATCATCTAGCGCTGGACACTGGCTGCCACCTAATGAAAATAGGGGAGTTTCAATATTTAATGAAGCGATGGAAGTCACGCATTGAATATTTTCTTGACGTGAATTGATGTAATCCTCTACCTCAGAAAGGCTTTCATATTCTTGATAAAAAATTACCGCCAAAGGTGAAGCTATGTTTTCATCTTTCTTCAATAACAAAAATCCATTATCGTAATGCTTGTCTCCATTTACCAAATAGATTGATTTATTGTAGTCGTAATTGTTGTTGTATTTGTAATGATCTCGTATAGGGCTATATTGTTCGATTGCTTCGAAGAATGTAGCTATAGGGTAGTCCTTCGGTATGAATATTTTGGAAACCGAACGACAACCTAATCCGAAATAATCGAATATATCATCGCCTAACTTGGACAATTGTTCACTGCTTTCTTCGCCAGTCAATACCGCAATAGAATTTCTGTTTTTGCGAATGATATGAGGTTTTTTACCAAAATAGTATTCAAAATAACGCGCGGTATTATTAGAGCCAGTCGCGATTACCAAATCAAAATTTGCTAAACGTTCAACGATCTGAATTTGAATTTGAAAGCGAGGTTCGATTTCGATAAGTTTATTCAAAACTAGCGTGCTTAAGCCAGCATCATCCGAGGAAAGTTTGATTTGTGCGGTAAAACCTAGAATTAATGTAGAAAGTACATCTTGAAAACCAACCAACGGAATATTTCCTGCTAATACTAATCCTACAACTTTTGAAGTATTTGTTACGTTATAAGGAGCAGTCCAAGCCTCTAGTTTATCCGTATTAAGATTTTGTCCCAATGCTTGAAACTGTTTTAATACGTTTTCTTTTGTATACCAAGGGTTACGATTCTGAATGCTTTCGATGCGCCAAATAGTGTCTTGATCCAATTGGAGCAT